>Ga0209762_100012_pt1 | contig 287560 bp, 250 predicted proteins | sample UppTromiDAQMD021_FD_185834 | JGI IMG/M metagenome (GOLD analysis project Ga0209762, IMG submission 185834) | Upper troposphere microbial communities from Maryland, USA - DAQMD-021 (SPAdes) (version 2) | ecosystem: Environmental > Air > Outdoor Air > Unclassified | place: USA: Maryland, Virginia... | reverse complement strand
TGCGTTGGGCGGGATGCGGGGTGGCAAGCCTGCCGAAGGACAGGCTTGCTTCGTTGTCTAGCTCGCCGTGATGTTTGAGTGAAGCGCGCAGCGCGCAACGAGTTTCACGGCGCACCCCGCATCCCGCCCAACGCAGGTCGCCCGCAGCGAAGCGAAGGGTCGTGGGCAGTTTGGGGCGCGCTTCTTTGCCCCGCTTTCTTGTCGCGCGACAAGAAAGCGGGTCGGCCGCCGGGCCGAAACCCGGCTCCTGCCGCCAGAGGCACAACAGAATCAAAAACAGGTCAACCAGAAATCAGCCAATCCGAGCAATCACAGCCCCCAGCACCTGCGCCTTCCCCGCCTCAGCCACCAAAGCCACCACCCCGCTGCGATGCGCAGTCACCTGCATCTCCATCTTCATGGCCTCCATGACGGCAATCACATCGCCTTCCTGGACGGTGTCGCCATCGGCCACCTTCCACGCATGCAGATTCCCTGCAATGGGTGAGGTGACGGCAGCGGGGTCCACGGCAGATTCGGCAGCCGGCGCGGCAGCCACACCGCCGCCAGCCGATGCCAGCCCCTGCAGCAGCACCGCAGGCAGGCCCAGCGACACCCGTCGCCCGTCGATCTCGACCGCGCAGCGCACCAGGCTGGCGTCGGGCAGCGGCTCGGCGCGCACGGCGGCGGCCAGGGGTTCGGCGAAGTCGGATTCGATCCAGCGCGTGTGGACCTTGAAGCCGTCGTTGCCCACGAAGTCGGCATGGCCGATGACGGCGCGGTGGAAGGGCAGGACGGAGGACAGGCCTTCGATGCGGAACTCGGCCAGGGCGCGGCGTGCGCGGGCCAGGGCCTGTTCACGGGTGGCGCCGCTGACGATGAGCTTGGCCATCAGCGAGTCGAAGCTGCCGGGCACGACCGAGCCGGTCTGCACGCCCGTGTCCAGGCGCACGCCGGGGCCCGAGGGCGGGTCGAACCGCACCACGGGGCCGGGCGTGGGCAGGAAGCCCCGGCCCACGTCTTCGGCGTTGATGCGGAATTCGATGGAGTGACCCAGCGGCGCCGGGGTTTCGGTGATGGACAGGGGCAGGCCGTCGGCCACGCGCAGCTGCTCGATCACCAGGTCCACGCCCGTGGTCTGCTCGGTCACGGGGTGCTCGACCTGCAGGCGCGTGTTGACTTCGAGGAAGGAGATGGCGCCCGTCTGGCTCAACAGGAATTCCACCGTGCCCGCGCTGACGTAGCCGGCCGCCGCGCAGATGTCGCGTGCGGAGCTGTGGATGCGGGCGCGCTGCTCGTCGCTGAGGAAGGGCGCCGGGGCCTCTTCCACCAGCTTCTGGTTGCGCCGCTGCAGCGAGCAGTCGCGCGTGCCCAGCACGACCACGTTGCCGTGGGTGTCGGCCAGCACCTGGGCCTCGATGTGGCGGGGGCGGTCCAGGAATTGCTCGACAAAGCATTCGCCGCGGCCGAAGGCGGTGACGGCCTCGCGCACGGCCGAGTGAAAGAGCTCCTCGACCTCGTCCATGCGCCACGCGATCTTCATGCCGCGCCCGCCGCCGCCGAAGGCGGCCTTGATGATGATGGGCAGGCCGTGCTGCTGGGCAAAGGCCAGCACTTCGCCGGCATCCTTGACGGGGTCGGGCGTGCCGGCCACCAGGGGAGCGCCGACCTGCAGGGCGATCTTGCGCGCCTCGACCTTGTCGCCCAGCTTGGCGATGGTCTCGGGCGTGGGGCCGATCCAGCGCAGGCCCGCATCCAGCACGGCGCGCGCGAAGGCTTCGCTTTCGGACAGGAAGCCGTAGCCGGGGTGCACGGCGTCGGCGCCGCTCTTGTGCGCGATGGCGATGAGCTTGGCGATGTTCAGGTAGGTGTCGGCCGGGCGCTCGCCGTCCAGGCCATAGGCCTCGTCGGCCATGCGCACGTGCAGGGCGTCGATGTCGGCATCGGCGTAGACGGCCACGGATTTCACGCCGTAGTCGGCGCAGGCGCGGGCGATGCGGACGGCGATCTCGCCACGGTTGGCAATCAGGACTTTTTTCATCGCAATACCTTCAATTGTTCTGCAGGCGCTGGGCGCCTTGCGCGCCGGGGGAATATTCCTCGAAGGCGCGGATGGGGTTGAAGCGGATCCAGGCGCCCACGGGAATCTGGCCGGCCAGATCGAGGTGGTGCGGCGCCACGCAGCCGATGACAGGGTAGCCGCCCGTCAGCGGATGGTCGGCCAGGAACAGCACGGGCTGGCCGCTGGGAGGCACCTGGATGGCGCCCAGCGGCGTGCCTTCGCTGGGCAGCTCGCCGGCCACGGCGCGCGCCAGGGGCCGCTCGCCCGCCACGCGCAGGCCCACGCGGTTCGATTGCGGCGTGACCTGCCAGCGCTGCGCGGCCAGCAGGGCCACGGCCTCGGGCGTGAACCAGTCGGTGCGCGGGCCCAGCTCCACGTCCAGCACCACGTCCTGCCCGGCGATGGGCAGGGACTCGGGCGGCAGCTCGGGTGCGGACACGGCCGTGCGGTCCGCAGCCCGCACGAGCAGGATCTGGCCCACGGCCAGGGCGGTTGGGCCGACATTCGCCAGGGTGTCGGTGCAGGCGCTGCCCAGCACGGGCGTGACGGCAAAGCCGCCGCGCACGGCCACATAGCAGCGCGCGCCGGCCACGGGCTGGGCAATGGTCAGCAGGTCGCCATCGGCCAGGGCCACGGCCTGGTAGCGCGGCACGCTCCAGCGCTGGCCGGACCCGGTGGTCACGGTCAGGGGCGCATCGGCGCCCGTGATGGCGACCACGGTCTCGCCCTGGCTTTGCAGCGACAGGCCACCGCCCACGGTCTCCAGCACGGCCAGGTCGCTGGCATTGCCGACCAGGCGGTTGGCGGCCTTGAAGGCTGCCTGGTCCATGGCGCCCGAGGCCGAGACGCCCTGCCCGGCCTGGCCCAGGCGGCCCCGGTCCTGGAACAGCGTCATCAGCCCGGTGGCCTTGACGCGCAGCGCGTTGCCCTCTGGCAGTTCGGCCTGCACGACAGCGGGTGCAGGTTCGGCATCCGCCTGCTCCATGCCTGCGGCATCGACAAAGCGCACGCGGTAGCCGGGCTGCAGCAGCGCAGGCAGCTCGCGCGCAAGGTCCCACATGCGCGCCGAGGTGCGGCCTATCAGTTGCCAGCCGCCCGGGCTGGCCTGGGGATAGACGGCGCTGAACGTGCCGCCCAGCGCCACGGAGCCGGCCGGCACGCGCGTGCGCGGCGTGGTGCGGCGCGGCACGTTGAAGATCGGATCGCCCCCGCTGAGGTAGGCAAAGCCGGGCGCGAAGCCCGTGAAGGCCACGGCGTACTCGCTGCCCGTGTGGCGGCGCACGACTTCCTCGGGCGTGATGCCCAGCAGCTGCGCCACATCGGCCAGGTCCTCGCCGTCGTAGTGCACGGGGATTTCGACCAGCACATCGCTGCGCTCGGCGCGCTGACTCAGGTCACGCGCGGCGATGCGGTTCACCAGCTCGGCCACGCCCACCTGGGCGGGGGTGAACTGCACAAGCACGGTGCGCGCGGCCGGCACCAGCTCCTGCACGCCGGCGATGGGCTCGCGCTGCAGCGAGCCCAGCAGGGCCAGGGTTTCATCCAGGTCGACCAGCTCCACCAGCAGGGCCTGGCGGTTGACAGGTAGAAAGCGCATGGCCACTCCTCAACCTGCGAAGGAGGAAATGCGCACGCCCTCCTGCTCGAAACGCTCGCGCAGATGGCGTGCGATGGCCACGGCTCCCGGGCTGTCGCCATGCACGCAGATGGAGTCGGCGGCAATGCGCACGGGGCTGCCGTCCACGGCCTCGACCACCCCTTCGCGCACCAGCATGAGCATGCGCGCGGCGATCTGGTCCACGTCGTGCAGCACGGCGCCCGGATCGCGGCGCGAGACCAGGGTGCCCTCGGGCGTGTAGCCCCGGTCGGCAAAGGCCTCGGCCACCACGGTCAGGCCTGCGTCGCGCGCCCAGTCGATCAGGGGCGAGCCGGCCAGCGCCACCAGCACCAGGCTGGGGTCGATGGCGCGCATGGCCGTGATCACGTCGGTGGCCTGGCGCCTGTCGTGGGCGATGGTGTTGTAGAGCGCGCCGTGCGGCTTGACGTAGCGCACCTCGGTGCCAGCCACGCGGGCCAGGCCCTGCAGCGCGCCGATCTGGTAGATGACGCCGGCCACCAGGTCGGCGCTGGCCACGTCCATGTTGCGCCGGCCGAAGCCGACCAGGTCGGGATAGGACACATGGGCGCCGACGATGGCGCCGCGCGCGCGGGCGGCCTTGAGCGTCTCCAGGATGCCTGCCGGGTCGCCGGCATGGAATCCGCAGGCCACGTTGGCGCTGCTGACGATATCGAGCATGGCGGCATCGTCGCCCATGCGCCATCCACCCAGGCTCTCGCCAAGATCACTGTTCAGGTCAATTTTCATCGTTCTCTCCTCACCGGACTCGGTGCACGGGGTTCAGTGCAGCTGGCCGGCGTTTTCCTTCAGATCCTGGGACACGGTCAGGGCCGTGCGGATGGTCTCGCGCACGGCAGCCACCTGGTCGGCCAGCGACATGCTGGGCATGCCCGGCTTGCGCGCTGCCTGCTCAGGCAGGGCCGGCACATGGATGAAGCCGCCCCGCGCACCCGGCGCAGCCTTGCCCTGGGCCAGCCAGTGCATGAGCGCGAAAAACACGTGGTTGCAGACAAAGGTGCCCGCCGTGTTGGACACGGAAGACGGAATGCCCCGCGCACGCAGGTTGTGCACCACGGCCTTGATGGGCAGCGTGGAAAAGTACGCGGCGGGCGCGCCCGGGATCACCACCTGGTCCACGGGCTGGCGCGCCGCATGGTCGGGAATGCGGGCGTCGTCGATATTGATGGCCACGCGCTCGGGCGTGAACTCGCTGCGGCCGCCGGCCAGGCCCAGGCTGATGACCAGCACCGGCTGCAACTGCGCAAGCGCCTCCTGCAGCTGGCGCAGCGATTCGCCGAACACGCAGCGCAGCTGCAGGCCGTGGACGGTGGCGCCCTCCACGATCTCGCCATGCAGGGCACGCGCCACTTCCCACGAGGGATTGACAGGGTCCTGCTCGAACGGCTCGAAGCCGGTCACCAGGATGCGCGGGGAAGTGGAATCGGTCATGGCAACAGTCCGTCCTTTAACGGAACATCAGGAAATACATGAGGAAGACGTTGGCCGTCAGCAGGGCCAGGGCCGTGGGCACCTGGGCGCGGATCACGGCATTCTTGTCGATCTCCAGCAGCGCGGCGGGCACCAGGTTGAAGTTGGCCGCCATGGGCGTCAGCAGGGTGCCGCAGTAGCCCGAGAGCATGCCGATGGCCGCCATCACGGCCGGGTCGCCATGGTAGACGCCCACCAGAATGGGCACGCCCACGCCGCCCGTCATCACCGGGAAGGCCGCGAAGCCATTGCCCATCACCACCGTGAACAGCGCCATGCCGAGCACGTAGACGGCCACGGCCACGAAGCGGATGTCCATGTTGATATAGGTGGTGGTCACATAGGCCACGGCCTTGCCCACGCCGGCGTCCGAGAACACCAGGCCCAGCATGCCCAGCATCTGGGGCAGCACCAGGGCCCAGCCCAGCGCATCGGTCAGGCGGCGCGATTCGCGCATGCCCTGGGCCGGCGTCTCGCGGGTCAGCCAGCAGGCCAGGCCCAGCGCCAGCACGCAGCCCACGCCCAGGCTCACCAGCGTGGTGGCCTTGGGGTCCAGCAGGGGCGTTCCGCCGAAGACCAGGTGCGAGGCGCTCAACGTGCCCACCATGGTGATCAGCGGAATCGCCAGGGCCGGCACGAACAGCTTGTTGCCCAGGCGCTTGGCGCTGGCCAGGTATTCGGCATCGCTGCGCGGCGCGTGGCGGCCGCTGCCCACGCCACCGAAGCCGGCGATCAGCGCCATGGCCACGGCGATCACGCCCACCACCATGGGGGGCAGCTCATGGCCCACCAGGAACACGGCCGCATACAGCGCCCAGAACAGGCCGCTGGACCAGCGCTTGGGATTGCTGGCATCGCGCAGCGTCATCACGGCCGTGACGGCCAGGACGAAGCCGACCAGGTAGTACAGGTGTTGGATGGTCAGCGTCATTTCAGGCTCCCTTGGCTTGGGTGGCGTTGGCATTGGCCGCGTCGGCTGCGACGCCCGCCTTGTACTGGGCCAGCTCGCGCTCGAGCATGCGGTCCAGGCGACCCAGGCGCCAGGCGTGGATCACGAAGGCGCAGATGGCCGTGGGAATGCCCCACAGCGCGACGTGGATGGGCTCGACCTCGATGCCGGCTTCCTTCAGGAAGGTGGTCATCAGCACGATGGCGCCGAAGGCCACGAAGATGTCCTCGCCGAAGAACAGGCCCACGTTGTCCGTGGCGGCCGAGTAGGCGCGCAGCTTGTCACGCACCTTGGCGGGCAGGATGCCGAAGCGCGACTGGGTCGCGCCTTCGGCCATGGGCGCCAGCAGCGGACGCACCATCTGCGGATGCCCGCCCAGGCTGGTCAGGCCCACGGCGGCCGTCAGCTGGCGCGCCGCCAGGTAGACGATGAGCAGGCGGCCAGCGGTGGCCGACTTGATGGAGCTGATCCAGTTCTGCGCATGCTGGCGCAGGCCATGGCGCTCCAGCAGGCCGATCACGGCCAGCGGCAGCAGGATGATCAGCGGCAGGTTGCGCGTCTTGATGAAGCCCGTGCCGATGGTGGCCAGCACCTTGTCGACGGGAAAGCCCGCCGCCAGTGCCGTGCCGATGGCCGTGACGATCACGACCAGCATGGGATTGAAGCGCAGCACGAAGCCCGCAACGATGATGGCCACCCCGATAAGCGGCCAGAGATTGACGTCAGTCAGCATGTTGATTCCCCCTTCACACCCCTGGTGCGCGACGGCCGTCGAGCCACCCCGCATGCCCAACCCGGTGGCAAGGAGTGCGCTGCCGACCTGGTTTTGTTCAACAAAACTAGTAATTTGTCTTACAGAAACGAATTGTGATTAAGACAATCAAGGCATACTGATAGTACAAACCCGCATATACCTGCCTACGCAATGTGCACTGACGGGGTTCTTGCCAAAGTCAGTAAAACTATCGATGATTGAATACCGATAGAAGACATGAATGCAACAATGCCCCTGCGCCGGTATCGCCTGCGGAAAGGCCGCCTCCTACAATGGGCCGCGCTCCCAGCGCGGGGCGCATGCGCGGCAGGCGTCGTGAATGGCCCTTCCTGCTCCCAACCCACCTTGCCCGAGCCCTGAATCCATGCGACGCCGTCAGATTGTTTCCCTGGTTCCCCGCGCTGCGGCCATCGCAGCGGTCCCGGCCCTGGCGCCGGCCTTCGTGCGCAATGCCTTTGCCGACGAGGCCGGCCTGTCCGCCAAGGCCATCACCATCGGCTCCACGGTGTCACTGAGCGGCCCGCTGGCCGCATACGGCACCGACATCAAGCTGGGCACGGAAGCGGCCATGGCGCAGATCAATGCCCGCGGCGGAATTCACGGCCGCACGCTGCAGCTGCAGATCGTGGACGATGGCTATGTGCCCCAGCGCTCGGCCGACAACGTGCGGCAGATGCTGTCCAAGGGCACGGCCTTCGCCCTGCTGTCGTGCAACGGCACGCCCAACAATGCGGCCATCATTCCGCTGATCGAAGAGGCTGGCGTTCCCTACGTGGCGCCGATCACGGGCGCCTCGTCGCTGCGCAAGGGCGCGCGCAACGTCTTCCATGTCCGGGCCAGCTACACCAATGAGGTCCACCGACTGATACAGCGGCTCGCAGGCATGGGCCTCAAGGGCATCGGCATCGTCTACCTGGACAACGCCTACGGCCGGGAAATACTGGAAGACGCCACACGCGCACTGGAAGCCGGGAAGATGGCCCCCTCCGTACAGGCGGCCATTGCCACCGATGGCAAGAACCTGGCCGAAGTGTTGAACAAAGTGCATGCGGCCCGTCCGTCCGCCGTGTTGCTGGCCACGGCCGGCACGGTGTCGGTCGCGCTGGTGCGCGGCCTGCGCAAAAGCGTGCCCGGCGTGCTGCTCACGGGCCTGAGCGTGACCTTGCCCAACGACAGCCTCAAGCCGCTGGGCGACGACGCCCGGGGCCTTGCCATGACCATGGTCGTCCCCGCGCCCCATCAGGGCCGGCTGCAACTGGTGCGCGACTACCAATCGGCCCTGCGCGCCCACGGCCAGCAGGAGTTCTCCATGGGCTCGCTGGAAGCCTATGTGAATGCACGCGTGCTGGCCGAGGGCCTGGAACGCGCCGGCCGCGACCCCACCCAGGCCAGACTGCGCTCGGCGCTGGCCGGCATGCGCAACTGGGACATGGGCGGCTTTGTGATCGACTACAGCGGCCAGCCGCCGCATGTGGGCTCCAGCTTCATCGACCTGGGCGTGCTGGGCAACGCGGGGCGCTTCATCGGTTGATGCCGGTGGCGGCTTGCGGGCCGGGCCGCGATGGTTTCTTTCTCTCGCCGCACCAAGGAGTTCTCGCCATGCCTGCCGAACGCCACCGCCTTGTGCCCTGCGCTTCCCACCGCGGTGTGCCACGCCGCCTGCTCATCCTGGCCGCCGCTGCCCTGCCCGGCCTTGCGCCGGCGCAGAAATGGCCGGCGCAGCCCGTGCGCATCATCGTTCCCTACACGGCCGGTGGCGGCTCGGACAACATCGCCCGCGCGCTGGGCACGGAACTGTCGCGTGAACTGGGCCAGCCCGTGGTCGTGGACAACAGGCCCGGGGCCTCGGCCATGCTGGGCGCAGAAATGGTGGCGCGGGCCGCGCCTGACGGCTACACGCTGCTGATGGCCGACATGCCGCACACCATCACGCCCAGCCTGTACAAGACGCCCTACGACGCGCTCAAGGACTTCACGCCCGTGGCCCTGATCGGATCATCGCCGCTGGTGCTGGCCGTCAACCCGAATTTCAAGGCGCAGAGCGTGAAGCAATTCGTGGCCCTGGCCAAGGCGCAGCCGGGCCGGCTCAACCTTGCATCGGGCGGCACGGGCACGGCCACGCATCTGGCGGGTGAGCTGTTCAAGCAGCAGACCGGCACCTTCATCACCCACATCCCCTACAAGGGCTCTGGGCAGGCCATTGCCGATGTGGTTGCCGGGCATACCGAGAGCATGTTCGCCTCGGCACCCACCGTGATCCCGCATATCCGAAGCGGTGCGCTGCGCGCCCTGGCCACCACCAGCGCCCAACGCTCGCCGGCCCTCCCCCAGGTTCCCACGCTGGGCGAAAGCGGCGTGCGCGGCCTGACCGTGCTGCACTGGTTCGGCCTGCTGGGGCCTGCCGGTTTGCCCTCCGGCATCCAGACCACGCTGCACGATGCCGTGGCCCGCGCCATGGCCACGCCCGCGCTGCAGGCCAAGCTGCAGTCCCTGGGGCTGGAGCTGACGCCCCGCACTGCGGCAGAGTTCGGCGCCCAGATGGAGACCGACGCGGCGCGTTGGGCGCGCGTCGTCAAGGAACGCAACATCAAGGCCGACTGATGTCCAGCCTGCACCCTCTTCCCGACGCCATCGACCTGCGCAGCGATACCGTCACGCGCCCCACGCCGCAGATGCTCGAAGCCATGGCCCGCGCCCCGCTGGGCGATGACGGCCTGGACGGCGACCCGACCGTGCGCGCGCTCGAGGAGACCGCAGCCCAGCGCTTCGGCAAGGCTGCGGGCCTGTTCGTGGTCAGCGGCACCATGGGCAATCTGGTGGCCGTGCTCGCCCATGGCCGCATGCCCGGCGAGGTGCTGGCCGAGGCCGGCAGCCATCTGCTGAACGCCGAGCGCGCCGCCGCGGGCCTGACCGGCATGCACTACCGCAGCCTGGCCGGCAACGGCGGCCTGATCGCCCTGCCCGCGCTGGAGGCGGCGCTGGACACCGCCATCTCCGCACGCTGCCCCAGCGCGGTGGTGGCCGTGGAGAACACGCACAATGCGCGGGGCGGCACCGTGGCCGGGCCCCAGGCGCTGGCCGCCGTGCATGCGCTGGCCTGCCGCCATGGCGTGCCCGTGCACACCGATGGCGCGCGCCTGTTCAATGCCGCCGTGGCACTGGGCCTGTCCTGCCGCGAGATGGCTGCGCACACGGACTCGGTCACCGTCTGCCTGTCCAAGGGGCTGTCCGCGCCCGTGGGCTCGGTGCTCATGGGGCCGGCCGACTTCATCGCGCGGGCGCGCACCATACGGCGCATGCTCGGCGGCACCCTGCGCCAGGCCGGCGTGATTGCGGCGGCAGGGCTGGTGGCGCTGGAGCACATGGTCGAGCGCCTGGCCGACGACCATGCGCGCGCCTGCCGCCTGCACCAGGGCCTGCGCGCCATCCACCCGGCATGGTGCGCGGCCGAGCTGCCGCAGACCAACATCGTGCAGGTGCGCGTGGGCACCAGCGCGGCCGAAGCGCGCCTGTGGCAAGCACGCCTGGCCCAGGCCGGCGTGCTGGTGCGCACGGGCAGCGCCGGCCTGCTGCGCCTGGTCACGCACCGCCATATCGACGATGCCGCCGTGGACAGCACGCTGCAGGCCTTCGCCAGGCTGCAACACCCCATCTGAGCACTGCACGAAACCGGCGACCGGCCCGGCGCTGGCTACACTGCGCTCTGGCCCTTGCATCCCGACCACCATGACCCGCAGCACCGACATCCTCAACCTGACCGACCGCGTGACCGAGCAGCTGCGCAGCAAGCTCATCGATGGTGCCTGGGAGCCCGGGCAGAAGCTGTCGGAAGCCTCGCTCAGCGAAAGCCTGCAGATCTCGCGCAACACGCTGCGCGAGGCCTTCCGGCTGCTGACCAAGGAGGGGCTGCTGGTGCACGAGCCCAACAAGGGCGTGTCGGTGGCGGCGCCCAGCATCGCCTCCATCATCGACATCTACCGCGTGCGCCGCATGGTGGAGTGCCAGGCGCTGGCCCAGGCCTATCCCATGCACCCGGCTCGCAGCCTGATGCGCGAAGCCGTGGAAGCGGCCCAGCGCCACCGCGAGGCGCAGGACTGGTCGGGCGTGGGCACGGCCAACATGAGTTTCCACAAGGCCGTGGTGCAGCTGGCCGACAGCGAGCGCCTGGACACCATGTTCGAGCACCTGCTGGCCGAGCTGCGCCTGGCCTTCGGCCTGCTGCGCGATCCGCACTTCCTGCATGCGCCCTATGTGGACATGAATGCGCGCATCCTGCAGCAGTTCGAGGACGGCAAGCCGGCCGAGGCCGCTGCCGCGCTCAATGAATACCTGGTGCATTCGGAGCGGCTGATCCTGGCCGCCTATGCCCGACGCCTGGCTGAAAAAGGCATCAAGGTGTGAAAACAATAGACACCCCCTGAGGCGCTTACGCGCCTTCCCCCTCTCTCGCTTCGCGGGAGGGGGACGACACCCTCGGTGCGGGGCGGCCCTTCCTCGGTGTCCCTCGCGCGGGGCAGCGCCGGTTTCATGGGCTGTGTGTTGCACACAGCGCCAGGAATCACTGGCTCGTGCTCAACGCGAGGCCTTGCGCCGCGCGTCCAGGCTCCAGCGCGCCACGGGCGCCAGCATCAGTTGCACGAATCCGCCGGCGATCGCCAGGTTCTTCAGGAACTGCACCAGCTGGCCCTTGTCGCCGAACTGGTTGTGGAACATCAGCGCCGACATGACGCTGAACACGGCCATCACGGCCGCGGCCTCGCGGGTGCGCCAGCCCAGCAGCAGGGCCGTGGCCACGCCCAGCTCCACCACCAGCGCCATGGCATACGACAGCATGGGCAGCGGCAGGCCCGCCTTGGCGATATAGGCCATGGTGCCCTCCGGCCCCATCAGCTTGCCGATGCCGCTGTAGATGAACAGCAGGCTCAGCAGCACCCGGGCCAGCAGCGGCGCGAAGTCGGCCCAGGGCGATGCGGCGGCATGGGCAGTGGAATGCGTGGCGGCGCGCATCGTCGGCTCAACCCGGGACACGACCGGAACCCTGGCCTTCGGCCGCTTTCACCGAGCCGCCCAGGCGCTGCACTTCGGCCAGGTACTCGGGGCCGCTGCGCATGCGCTGGTACTGGGCCAGGCGCTGCTGGTAGTCGGCATCCCAGTGGTTCACATCGGACTCGCGGTAGACGTTGAGGCCGGCGCGGTTCCACAGGGCCAGGTCGGCCTGCACTTCGGCGCGCGACAGCGCGGGGCCGGAGCTGGCGGGCTCGGCGCCGAACCAGGTTTCTGCAGATACCGTGGCGGCCGGTGCGGCCGAGGCCATGCCCGGCCACAACGCGGAGGAAAGTGCGGCAGAAAGGGCGGTGATGGCGAAGAGGGTCTTTGCGTGCTTCATGGCGAATCCTTTGTCAAATCCTGCAGCGCGTGATTGCGTTCTGCATGGCTGCAGTCTCGTCTTCGCCCGCCTGCACGTCAGTGCCTAAACGCACAGCTTTGCGCAAACTCTCCGGTTCCCGCGCCCACCATCCACGCTCAGGGCCACTGCAGGCCGGGCCGCGCCACATGCAGGGCCTGCAAGGGCTCGGAGCGCCCGCGCACCTGCACCTGCCGGACTTCACCCAGGCCATCGGCCACGCCCGCGCGGCGCGCCACCTCCAGCGACAGCACCAGCCGCGCCTGGGCGCTCTTGGTGTATTCCTGCAGGCGGCTGGCCGTGTTGACCACCTCGCCCACGGCCGTGAAGGTGGTGGTGTGCTCGAAGCCCACGCGCCCCACGGCGGCGCGCCCCGCGTGCAGCCCCATGCCGAAATCCACCGGCTGACCGAACTGCGCCTCGAAGCTCGCGCTCCACTCCTGCATGCGCCGGTCGATGAGGGCGCTGGCCTGCACGGCCTGGCGGCAGGCCGTGTCCAGGTCGGTGTCCAGGCCGAAGATGGCCATTACGCTGTCGCCGATGAACTGGTTGGCCATGCCGCCGCTGTCGTGCACGGCCTGGCCCACGCGCTCGAAATACTGGTCCAGCACCCAGGACAGGTCCACGGGCCATTGCCGCTCGGCCAGGCCGGACCAGCGGCGCAGGTCCACGAACAGGATGGCCACCTCGCGCACTTCGCGGACCTTGCGCTCCTGGCCCGCGCGCCCGGCCTGGGCGGCTGCCGGCGAGCGGAACAGCGGCGCCACCTGCACATCGCCCGTGGGCCGCAGCTGGCAGGCCAGCCGCACGTCCTGCGGCGCGCCCACGCGCTCCAGCGTGAGGCGCTCGTCCCGCCCCGGCGCAGGCAGGTGGGCCGCCGGGCCGGACACGCGCACCCGGCAGGTGGAGCAGCGCGCCCTGCCGCCGCACAGCGACAAATGGGCAATGCCATGCTCGCGGCTGGCTTCGAGCACGCTCATGCCCTGGGGCACCTGCACTGTGCGGCCCGGATAGTGCAGCAGCACCTGGCGGGCGCCGCGCAGGCGCATGCGCCGCCACAGCCAGGGGCCGGCCAGCAAGGCAGCCAGGCCGGCCAGCCAGCCCTGGCGCAGCCCCGATGTCAGATCGCGCAGCAGCTGCGCCGCCTGCGGCGAAGGCCCGGCCGGCGCGGGCACACCGGCCGCCGCGATCTCGCGCGCCATGGAGACGATGCCCAGCGCCGCCAGCACGGGCAGCAGCACGGCGGCCGTGAGCAGCAGCGGCTGCCAGCGCCGCCACCAGCCGCGCGCACGCAGGGCCATGTGCAGGCCCATGCAGCCGTGGGTCCACGCGGCCGCCATCAGCAGCAGCTGGATGGCCATGCTGGACGGATTCCAGGAAGAACGCACGATGCGCGCATACGAGGGGTCCACGCCCCAGGCCTCCTGCGCCAGCCGCGTGGCCGGCACGTGCAGGGCCAGCAGCAGCGGCAGGCCCAGGCCCAGCAGCAGCCGCACGGCCTCCAGCGCCGGCATGCGCAGGCTGCGCCGCCGCGCCAGCGCCTGCAGCGCCAGCCCCATGTGCACGGCCAGCGCGCCGTAGAGCAGCAGGCTGCCGGGCAGGGATTGCCACACGCCGTGGACCAGCTCGCGCACGGCCTCGGCCGTGGCCAGCGAGACCAGGCCCAGGGCATGGTTGGACAGGTGCAGCGCCGCATAGGTCCACAGCACCAGGCCGGTGGACCAGTGGAGACTGCGCAGGGACGGCAGGGACGGAGGAAGGACACGGGCCATGGAAACGGATGATGCGCCCGACGGCAGGACAAGACAGGAACAATGGCGGCTTGAAGGAACTTGGGACAGCGCAGCCCGATCCAGAATCTTTGTACATTCCGCCCGCTATTGGTTCCATGGCCCACCCTACCCCGCCTTCCAGCTTCGCCCTGCGCGGCATCACCCTGTTCGAGGGCCTGGGCACCGCCAGCCTGGACCGCATCGCCGCCGACTGCGAATGGCGCCCGCTGCAGGCCCGCCAGCCCGTGTTCAGCCGCTGCTCCACGGGCAGCGACGTGTTCTTCCTGGTCAGCGGGCGCGTGCGCATCACCACCTATTCGCCGGGCGGGCGCGAGGTCAGCTTCCGCGACTACGGGCCCGGCGAGCACTTCGGCGACCTGGCGGCCATTGACGGCCAGGCCCGCTCCACCGATGTGGTCACCCTGGAATCCTCGCTGCTGGCCAGCCTCTCGCGCCAGGACTTCCTGGCCCTGCTGGCGCGCGAGCCCGCCGTTGCCCTGCGCATGATGGAAGGCCTGGCCGGCCTGGTGCGCCGGCTGACCGACCGCGTCATGGAGCTGAGCACCCTGGGCGTGCCCACGCGCCTGCACAGGGAGCTGCTGCGCCTGGCCCGGGAGGCGGGCGTCTCGCCCGAGCACACGGCCCTCATCAGCCCCGTGCCTTCGCACTCGGTGCTGGCCAGCAAGATCAGCACCAACCGCGAGCAGGTCACGCGCGAGCTGGGAGCCCTCACCCGGCGCGGCCTGCTGCGCAAGGAGGGGCGCCAGGCGCTGCTGGTGACCGACGTGAACGCACTGCAGGCGCTGATAGCGCAGGAAAGCTAGGCGGGCTCCATTCGCCAGCCCTGCGGCGACCACACCAGGCGGTCGGTCAGCCCGATGGCCTGCAGAAAATCCTCGTCATGCGAGACCACGACCAGCGTGCCGGCATAGCCGCGCAGCATGGCCTCCAGCGCCTGCAGGGAAGGCAGGTCCAGGTGGTTGCAGGGCTCGTCCAGCAGGAGCAGGGGCGCGGGCGGCTCGGCATGCAGCGCGCAGGCCAGGGCGGCCTTGAGCTGCTCGCCGCCGCTGAGCCGCCCCGCGGGCTGCTCCACCTGTCGGGCCGCCAGTCCGAGCCAGGCCAGGCGCGTGCGCAGCACATCCACGGGGGTGCCGGGGCAGGCGTCCTGCAACTGCTCCATCACCGTGCGCCCGGGCTGCAACAGGGACAGGCGCTGGTCTAGGTAGGCACAGGCCTGCATGCGGCGCACCTCGCCTGCCTGGGGCGCAAGGCGGCCTGACAGCACATCGAGCAGGCGCGTCTTGCCGCAGCCGTTGGGACCGGTCACGGCCAGACGCTGGCCGCCGTACAGAGACAGGTTCAGGCGCGGCCCCGTGGACAACGAAAACGGCAGCAGCACATCGTCCAGCAGCGCCACCACGTCGCAGGGAGCACCGGCCGGTGGCTGCGTCTGCATGCGGATGGCCGCCTGATGGTCGATCTGGCGCGCCGCCTCGCGCACGCGCTGGTCCAGCGCCTCGCGCGTGTCTGCATGCTGGCGGCGCAGGCGGCCGGCCGACGCCTGGCTGCGCTCCTTTTGCCGGTCCAGCAGAATGCGCGCCTGGTTGGCCTCCTGGCCCTGGCGGCGGCCGCGCGCCTCGCGGCGCTGCTGGCGCTCCTGCTGCTCGCGCAGCTGCTGCGTTTCGCGGCGGCGCTCCAGCTTGCGCTGCTCCAGCAGTTGCACCGCAGAGGCCATCTCGCGCGCCTTGGCTTCGGCATAGAAGGCGTAGCCGCCGCCGTAGCTGCGAAGCCCCTGCGGCGACAGCTCCACGATGCGTTCCATGCCCTGCAGCAGACTGCGGTCATGGCTGACCACGACCAGGCCACCGGGCCAGCGCTGCAGTTGCGCGGCCAGGGCCTGGCGGCTTTCATGGTCCAGGTGGTTGCTGGGCTCGTCCAGCACCAGGTGGTCGGCGCCCGACAGCAGCGCGCCCGCCAGGGCCACGCGCATGGCCTCGCCGCCGCTGAGGGCGTGGCCCGGCGTATCGGCACGCAGATGGCCCAGGCCCGCCAGCTCCAGCTGGGCCTGCAGGCGCTGGCGCAGGTCCCAGCGGTCGGCCAGCAGCTCGAAGTCGCGGGGCTCGCAACTGCCGCCCTCGATGCGCGCCAGCGCCTCCAGCGCGGGCTGCAGCCCGGCCAGCGCCGCCACCGAAGGCTGGCCGTGCCAGTCCGTGCGCTGGGCCAGGTACAGCACCTGCCCCGAGCGCAGGCAGCGGCCCTGCGAGGGCGCATCCAGCCCGGCCAGGATGCGCGCCAGCCGCGACTTGCCCACGCCGTTGCGCCCCACCAGGCCGGTGCGGCGGTGGTCCAGGGTTTCGGAAAGATCGGAGAAAAGGGGGCTGCCATCGGGCAGCACGCAGGAAACGCCGTCGAGCGTGATCGTGGTATTCGTCATATCGCGGTTCATGGATGCCAACGCAGTTCCTTGCCGCTTTGCATGCATTGCGCATGCCGTGGGCAGGGTCGGGAAAAGCGGGCCGCTGGGACAGCGGCAGCATCAATGGCGCATGGGACGAATACCTCCTGCAATGGCGAACGAAGCCGCCATTATAGAAATCATGGGACGGACGTGCTGGCCGTGCCGAAGGGGGCGCCATCGGCGCCGTCGGGGCCAAGGGGGCCGGCATGCGCACCTGCGTTTGCACGCGGCGGCTCGGGTCCGGTGGACCCGGCCTGCCGCGCGGGGGCTGCAGGCGCCGATGGCGCGCAAGGGTTCGAAGACTGTGCCGGCGGGCGGCCCTGAAAGCACAGGGCGTTGAGCGCGATCCAGAGGGGCATGTGTTTATGTTCCGGGGTCGGCAGCAGGCGGCGGCCGGCGCGCGCTGCCGCGCGGCCCGGCGATGCGCCGCTGCCATTCAAGGACGAAGACGAAGAAGACGGGCACGAAGAACACCGCCAGCACCGTGCCGCTGACCATGCCGCCGAACACGCCCGTGCCGATGGCGTGCTGGGTCTCGGCGCTGGCGCCCGATGCCAGCATCAGCGGCACCACGCCCAGCGCAAAGGCCAGCGAGGTCATGAGGATGGGCCGCAGCCGAAGGCGCGCGGCCTTGATGGCGGCCTCGCGCAGGTCCTGGCCTTCCTCGCGCAGCTGCTTGGCGAATTCCACGATCAGGATGGCGTTCTTGGCCGACAGGCCGATGATGGTGATCAGGCCCACCTTGAAGAACACGTCGTTGGGCATGCCGCGCAGCAGCACGGCGGCCACCGCGCCCAGCAGGCCCAGGGGCACGACCAGCATCACCGACAGCGGGATGGACCAGCTCTCGTACAGCGCGGCCAGCACCAGGAAGACCACCAGCATGGACAGGGCCATGAGCAGGGGCGCCTGCGCGGCCGACTGGCGCTCCTGCAGCGACTGGCCGGTCCAGGCCACGGCAAAGCCGGGCGGCAGTTGGGCCACCAGCCGCTCCATCTCGGCCATGGCCGCGCCGCTGGATGTGCCGGGCGCAGGCGTGCCCGAGATGCGCGACGCCAGGAAGCCCTGGTAGCGCACCAGCTGCAGCGGCGTCTCGGACCACACGGGCGTGGCGAACTCGGCCAGCGGCACCATGCCGCCCGCAGCGTTGCGCACGTTCAGCCGGAGCACATCATCGATCTGCATGCGCGCGGGCGCGTCGGCCTGCACGATGACCTGCTGCATGCGTCCCGCGTTGGGGAAGTCGTTGACGTACAGCGAGCCCATGGCCGTGGACAGCGTCTCGCTGATGGCGGCAAAGCCCACGCCCAGGGCCTGGGCCTTCTGGCGGTCGATCTCCAGCCGCACGCTGGTGCCCGAAGGCAGGCTGTCCTGGTAGGCCGAGCCCAGCACGCTGCTGCTGCCGGCCAGCGCCAGCAACTGGTCGGTGGCCGACTTGAGCGCGGCATGGCCCTGGCCCGTGCGGTCCTGCAGGTACATGGTGAAGCCCGAGGAAGTGCCCAGCTCGTCGATGGCCGGGGGCTGCAGCACCATGATGGCGCCCTCGGGCGCGTGTTCCATGGCCTTTTGCGCGAGCGAGACTTCCTCGCCGGCCGTGGCGCCGTTGCGCTGGTCCCAGTCCTTGAGCGTGGTGAAGGCCATGGCCGCGTTCGGGCCCGAGCCCGCGAAGCTGAAGCCCAGCACCGAGATGCTGGAGGCGATGCCGGGGCGCTGCGCCACATGCTCCTCATAGCGCTTGACCACGTCCAGCGTGCGCTCGGCCGTGGCATCGGCCGGCAGCTGGATGGAGGTCATGAAGTAGCCCTGGTCTTCCTCGGGCAGGAAGGCCGAGGGCAGCTGGCGCAGCGCAAACACCAGGATGGCCACGATGGCCGCGAACAGCAGCATCATGCGGCCCGTGCGCCGGACCAGGCCCGTGACATGGGCCTCGTAGCGGTTCGTCAGCCGCTCGAAGCCGCGGTTGAACCAGCCGAAGAAGCCTTTCTTCTCATGGTGGCCTGCCGCCACCGGCTTGAGCAAGGTGGCGCACAGCGCCGGCGTCAGGCTCAGGGCCAGGAAGGCCGAGAACAGGATGGACACGGCCATGGACAGCGTGAACTGCTGGTAGATCACGCCCACCGAGCCGCTGGCGAACGCCATGGGAATGAACACCGCCGTCAGCACCAGGGTGATGCCGATGATGGCGCCCGTGATCTCCTTCATGGCCTTGAGCGTGGCATCGCGCGGCGACAGGCCCTCCTCGGCCATGAGGCGCTCCACGTTCTCGACCACGACGATGGCGTCGTCCACGATGATGCCGATGGCCAGCACCATGCCGAACATGGTCAGCACGTTGATGGAAAAGCCCGCCACCAGCATCACGGCGAAGGTGCCCAGCAGCGCCACGGGCGCCACGATGGCCGGGATCAGCGTGTAGCGCAGGTTCTGCAGGAACAGGTACATCACCAGGAAGACCAGCACCATGGCCTCGACCAGGGTCTGCACCACCTTCTCGATGGAGATCTTGACGAAGGGCGCGGTGTTGAACGAGATGGTGTGCTGCATGCCCTGCGGCAGGATGGAGGCCAGCTCGGCCATGCGCTTTTGCACGGCAGCGGCCGTGCGCACGGCATTGGCGCCCGGCGACAGCTGCACGGCGGCGCTGGTGGCGGGCTTGCCGTCCTCGCGGTTGGAGAAGGCATAGGACTGCGCGCCCAGCTCCACGCGCGCCACGTCGCCCAGCACCAGGCGGGAGCCGTCGGCATGGGCGCGCAGCACGATGGCCGCGAACTGCGCGGGCGAGGTCAGCTGGCCCTGCACCGTCAGCGGCGTGGTCACGCGCTGGCCCGGCGCGGTCGGCGCATCGCCCACGCGGCCCGGGGCGATCTGCATGTTCTGCTGCTGTATGGCCTGGGTGAGGTCGCCCATGGACAGCCCGTAGGAAATCAGCTTGGCCGGATCGACCCAGACGCGCATGGCCTGCTCGGTACCGAACAGCTGCACGCGGCCCACGCCCTCGATGCGGCGCAGCTCCTCCACGATGTTGCGCGCCATGTAGTCATTGAGTGCCAGCTCGTCGAACTCGCCGCCCGGCGAGATCAGGCCCACCAGCAGCAGAAAGCTCGACGTGGCCGACTCCACCTGCAGCCCGTTCTGGCGCACGGCCTGCGGCAGGCGCGGCTCCACGGCCTTGATGCGGTTTTGCACATCCACCTGGGCCAGCTCCGGGTTGGTGCCGGGCTTGAAGGTGGCCTTGATCTCGGCCGAGCCCGAGGTGTCCACCGAGGACTCGAAGTACAGCAGGTGGCGGACGCTGGACAGCTCGCGCTCGATCAGCGAGACCACGGAATCATTGAGCGTCTTGGGCGTGGCGCCCGGATAGGTGGCATACAGGCTCACCGTGGGCGGCGCCACCGTGGGATAGCGCGATATCGGCAATTGCGGGATGGCGAGCACGCCCAGCAGCACGATGAACAGCGCGATGACCCAGGCAAAGACGGGCCGGTGAATGAAGAACTGTGGCATGGACGCGAGGTCTGGTTTTCAATGCGCGCCAGGGCGCGCTGCGGAAAAAATACGGCGCCTGGCGCCGAATCATCTGAGGGGCCATCCGGATGCAAATCCAGATTGCCAGGAGGCATGGGGATGAAGGAAACTCCTGCCGGTGCGGCTTCGGCCTGCGGCGTGTTGCCGCAAGGGCCATTCACTCAGGGAGCCGCTGCAAAAGCTGACCGCTCCACCCGCTCATACGGCACTGCCGCTGTGACTTCATATTCATCGCTTTGTTTCGCATGCCGGCCAATGGCGGCGGCACAGGGAAACAGCTTGCGTTCTTTCGATGGCATTTCGGCCCGGGAAATGTGGAAGAACGATGGAGATGAACACAGCCGCCGCCGCGACCCAAAATGGCTTCTATCATTGCCCAGCCCTTGCCTTTCCAGCCATCGACATCGCTCATCCTCGTTGCCGAGGACGAGCCCGAGATCGCAGACATCCTGTGCGCCTACCTGGCCCGCAGCGACCTGCGCACCGTCCATGCCGCCGATGGCCAGCAGGCCCTTGAACTGCACCACCACTTGAAACCCGATCTCGTTCTTCTCGACGTGCAGATGCCACGCCTCGACGGCTGGCAGGTGCTGTCCGAAATCCGCCGGCGCGGCGACACGCCCGTCATCATGCTCACCGCCCTCAACCAGGACGTGGACAAGCTCATCGGCCTGCGGATTGGCGCGGACGACTACGTGGGCAAGCCCTTCAATGCGGCCGAGGTCGTGGCGCGCGTGCAGGCCGTGCTGCGCCGCTGCGGCCAGGGCCGGCTCCGCGATACCAAGCTGCTGCAGGCCGGCCCCTTTCGCGTGGACCTGGACAGCCGCGAGGTCAGCGTGCAGGTGCAGGGCGCCACGCATGTGCCCGAACTCACCGTGACCGAATTCAACCTGCTGGCCAGCCTGGTGCGTTCGCCCCGGCGCGTGTTCAGCCGCGCCGAGCTGCTGCTCAGTTGCCTGCCCGAAGGCCACACGCTGGAACGCACCGTGGACAGCCACATCAGCAAGCTGCGCAAGAAGCTCGAAGGCCTGGGCCTGCAGGGCATGCCCGACAGCGTGCGCAGCGTGGGCTACCGGCTGGGGATGGACCCATGAGCGCAGTGCCGGGCCTGCGCCGGCAGGTGGTGCTGACCATGTCGGCCGTCACGCTGGCCGTGGTCGTGCTGTGCGTGCTGGGTTCGTACGCCTTCTATGCACTGCTGCTGACCTTTCACCCGGCCAGCGTCTCCGACGGCTGGATGCCCTCCAGCGTGGAGCTGGCCTGGGTGCTGCTGACCCTGGTCATCGCCCTGCTGATCGCCATCTTCGTGGCCACGCGGCTGTCGCGGCGCATCCTGCCCTCGCTGGACTCGGTGGCCATCAGCCTGCGCCAGCTGGCCCAGGGCGACCTCTCGGCGCGCGCGCACACCGACGACAGCGCGCTGCACGAGGCCGCCCAGCTGGTGCACGACTTCAACAGCCTGGCCCAGCGCCTGGAAGGCATGGCGCAGGAGCGCGCCTTCTGGAGCGCGGCCATCGCCCATGAGCTGCGCACGCCCGTGACCATCCTCAGCGGACGGCTGCAAGGCCTGTCCGACGGCGTCTTCCTGCCCAGCAAGGACATGCTGGCCAGCCTGATGACCCAGGTCGAGGGGCTGACCCGCCTGATCGACGATCTGCGCCTGCTGGGCCTGCAGGACAACGGCCACCTGCATCTGGAGCTGCGCCAGACCTGCCTGGCCGGCGAGGTGCGATCGGTGACCCTGGCCGTGGGGCCGGCGCTGGAGCAGGCGGGCCTGCAACTGGCGCTGGAGCTGGACGAGCAGCCCGTGGTCTGCGACCCCGTGCGCATACGCCAGGCCCTGCTGGCCCTGCTGGAGAACGCCATGCTGTATGCGCAGCCCGGCCCCCTGCTGGTGGCCGCGCGCGTGCGCCAGGGCCTGTGCACCGTGCGCGTGGAAGACAGCGGCCCCGGCGTGGCGGCGGACCTTGCGCCGCGCATCTTCGACGCCTTCCAGCGCGGCGAAGGCGCCCGCAGCCGCAAAAACGCCGGCGTGGGGGCCAGCAAGGGCAGCGGACTGGGCCTGGCCGTGGTCCAGGCCATTGCCCAGGCCCATGGCGGGCGGGCGCAATGCCTGCCGGGCGAGCGCGGCGGCGCGCTGTTCGAGTTGAGCTGGCCGGCCTGACCTCGTCAAAGCCGCAGATCAGCCTGCGAAATCATCGGCCCGCACATGGCGTGCGTCCCAGGCGGCGGCCAGCGCAGCCGCCCGGCCCAGGCGCACGCGGCCTGATTCGAAGTCCACGATGCCTGCCTCCTGCGCCGCCGCAGGCCGCGCGGGCCGCTCGCGCGTGCGGCCGTCGGTGAGCAGCCACAGCCAGCCCTGGCAGGAGGCCTCTGCGCCGCAATGGCGCTGCAGCAACTGGCCCGCCTGCTCCACGGCCGCCTGCAGCGGCGTGCCGCCGCCCCCGCCGATGGGCGCGATCCAGTCGTCATTCCAGGCCGCAGCCTTGCGCGGCGGCAGGCGCAATTCCACGCGCGTGCCCGCAAAGCAGATCAGCGCCACCTGCTCGCGGCGGCGGTAGGCCTCTTCCATCAGCGACAGCAGCACGCCCTTGGCCCGCGCCAGCGCGCCGCTGGCGGCCATGGAGGCCGAGCAATCGAGCACAAAGCAATGCAGCCGCGTGGCCTGGGGCGGCTCGCGGCGGCGCTGCAGATGTTCGGGCGCCAGCGCCTGGGCGCCGCGCGCGGCCAGCGTGCGCGGCCAGTCCCAGCTGCCGGTGGGCGGCCCGCCTTGCGCCTGGGCCAGCCGGGGCTGGCTGGCCGCCTGCTGGCTCGCCCTCGCATCCCTTGCCTGTGGCGCGGGGCCGCGAGGGCTCAGGCTTTTTTTGCGGCGGGCGCTCCGGGCTTTGCGGCCTCGCGGGCCAGCAACGAAGGCACGGCGACACGCAGCAGGCCTACGGGCTCGGGCGGCATGGCGCCCCAGTCGGCCTCGGAGGGTTGGCTGCCGCTTTCGCCGTTGGCCGTGGCCTGGGCAGGCGGCCGGCTTTGTGCCGGCGACTGCGAAGGCGGATTCGATGGCGCCTGCTGTGGGGATGGCTGCTGCGGCTGTGGCTGCTGCGGCTGCAGCGAGCCCGGCTTGCGGCGGTGCACCAGCACCAGCTCGGCCACGGCCTGCACATGGTCGGGCGTGGCCTCGGCATCGCCCAGCCAGGCGGCCCAGGCGCGTGCGGCACGCAGCAGCACCAGGTCGGCGCGCAGGCCGTCCACCTGGGCTGCAATGCACAGCGCGCCTGCGGCCTGCAGCACCGCGTCGGACCAGGGCAGCGCGCCGGCCGGCTGCAGGCGCTCGCGTGCCGTTCGCAGCTGGGCGGCCAGCGCGGCCTGGGCGTCTGCATGGCGGGCGCGGAAGGCTGCGGGGTCGGCATCGAACAGCAGCCGCGCGCGCACGATGGCCTGGCGCTGGGCCGCATCCTCCACATTGGCCAGGCGCACGCACAGGCCCAGGCGGTCCAGCAGCTGCGGGCGCAGCTGGCCTTCCTCGGGGTTCATGGTGCCCACCAGCACGAAGCGCGCCGCATGGCGGTGGGAGATGCCGTCGCGCTCGACCACGTTGACGCCGCTGGCGGCGGCATCCAGCAGCACATCGACCAGGGCATCGGGCAGCAGGTTGATCTCGTCCACATAGAGCACGCCGCCATGGGCGCGTGCCAGCAGGCCGGGCGCGAATTTGAGCGCATGGCCGGCCATGGCCTGGCCCAGGTCCAGCGAGCCGGCCAGATGCTCCAACGAGGCGCCCAGCGGCAGCGTGACGAAGGGCGCGGCATCGATGAGCTCGGCCAGCGCCCGCGCGGCCGTGGACTTGGCCGTGCCGCGCGGCCCCTCGATCAGCACGCCGCCCAGTTGCGGGTCGATGGCGGCCAGCAGCAGCGCCTGGCACAGCAGGGGCTGGCCGGCAATGGCGGCAAAGGGAAACAGCGGCGGCAGCGCGGGCGGGGCGCCGCTGCCCAGGTCAGGAGATGCGGTCATGCGCGCAATCCTTCGAGGTGGTTTTCATGTTCCAGCAGCAGGTCTTCCAGCTGCTGGCGATAGTCGCCGGGCTGCTCCCACAGGCCGCGCTGCATGGCTTCGAGCAGGCGCTCCAGCATGTCGCGCAGGGCCTGCGGATTGTGCTGCACGAGAAAGTCGCGCGTGGCCGCGTCCAGCACATAGGCGTCGGCCACCAGGGCGTACTGGTGGTCGCCCACCTGCTGCGTGGTGGCGTCGAAGCCGAAGAGATAGTCCACCGTGGCCGCCATCTCGAAGGCCCCCTTGTAGCCATGGCGCTTGGCGCCGTCCATCCACTTGGGATTGGTGACGCGCGAGCGCACCACGCGCGCAATCTCCTCCTTGAGCGAGCGCACGCGCGGCTGGGCCGGGTTGGCATGGTCGCCGTGGTAGAGCGCGGGCTGGCGGCCCGAGAGGTGGCGCACGGCAGAGGCCATGCCGCCCTGGAACTGGAAGTAGTCGCCCGAGTCGAGGATGTCGTGCTCGCGACTGTCCTGGTTGTGGGCCACCACGTCGAGCTCGCCCAGGCGGCGGCGCAGCGCATCGCCTGCGGGCACGCCCTCGGCGTCCTGGCCGTAGGCATGCTGGCTCCAGCCCAGGTAGGCCTGGGCCAGGTCGGCATCGCCCTGCCAGTCGCCGCTCTGGAACAGTCCGCCCAGGCCCGATCCATAGTGGCCGGGCGGCGCACCGAACACGCGCCAGCCGGCCTGCAGGCGGGCCTGCACGGCGTCCATGCCCTGCGCCTGCAGCTGCTCGGCCTCGGCCAGGATGCGCGCGCGTATGGGGTTGTCCTCGGCGTCCTCGTCCAGCGCGGCCACGGCCTGCACGGCCGCGTCGAACATCTGCACGGCGCCCGGGAAGGCATCGCGGAAAAAGCCCGAGATGCGCAGCGTCACATCCACGCGCGGCCGGCCCATGCCCACGCGCGGCACCACCTCGAAGTCCACCACGCGCTGGCTGCCGGGCGCCCATTTGGGGCGCACCCCGATCAGCGCAAAGGCCTGGGCGATGTCATCGCCGCCCGTGCGCATGGTGGCCGTGCCCCAGACCGACAGGCCCAGGGTGCGCGGGTACTCGCCATGCTCCTGCAGATAGCGCTCCAGCAGCCTGAGCGTGGCCTGCTGGCCCAGCTCCCAGGCGGCCTGGGTGGGAATGGCGCGCGTGTCCAGCGTGTAGAAATTGCGCCCCGTGGGCAGCACGTCGGGCCGCCCGCGCGAGGGCGATCCGCTGGGCCCGGGCGGCACGAAGCGGCCCTGCAGGCCGCGCAGCAGCTGGCGCAGTTCCTCGCCGCCACAGGCGTCCAGCGCGGGCGCCAGCACGGCATGCACCTGTTGCAGCGCGGCGCGCGTCTGCGGCCAGTCACCGGCCGGGGCCTCACCTTCCAGCAGTTGCTGGGCCAGCAGCTCCAGGCGCTCGCGCGTGTCGCCTTCATGGCGCCAGGGCTCGTCGCTCACGGCCTGCAGGGCGGCGGGGCGCGCGCCGGTCCAGGGGCGTGCGGGCTCCATGCGCAGCGGGTCGAACCCGGGGCTGTCCAGCAGGTCGGCGGCCAGCGCCTGGATCAGGCCCTGGCCTTCGTCCGACGGGAAGCGCGCCAGCGCCAGCAGCGTGTCGCGGCGCTGGCGGCCCTGCGGCGAGGCGCCGAAGACATGCAGGCCGTCGCGGATCTGGGTTTCCTTGAGCTCGCACAGGTAGGCGTCTATGCGTTCGAGCACGGCATCGTCGTCCTGCGCGGCACCGGGCGCCAGGTCCAGCTCCTGGTCCAGGTGCTGGCGGCGCACGATGTCCAGGATCTGGCGGCGCAGCAGCGCGCCGCGCCGCGCATCGACCAGCAGCGCGTCGTAGTACTCGTCCACCAGGCGCTCCAGGTCCTGCAGCGGGCCGTGGTTCTCGGCGCGCGTCAGCGGCGGCATCAGGTGGTCGATGATCACGGCCTGGCTGCGGCGCTTGGCCTGGGCGCCTTCGCCGGGATCGTTGACGATGAAGGGGTACAGGTGCGGCAGCGGGCCCAGGATGGCATCGGGCCAGCACGCGCCCGACAGCGCCAGGCTCTTGCCCGGCAGCCATTCGAGGTTGCCATGCTTGCCCACGTGGACCATGGCGTCCACGGCAAAGCGGTCGCGCAGCCAGAAGTAGAAGGCCAGGTAGCTATGGGGCGGCACCAGCTCGGCATCGTGGTAGCTCGCATAGTCCTGCGCGCCCAGCCTCAAGCCGCCCAATGCACGCGCCGGCTGTATGCCGACAAAGACATGGCCCAGGCGCAGGCCCGCGATCATGAAGCGGCCCTGGCGCAGCAGCGGGTCGGCCTCGGGCGCGCCCCAGCGCGCCGTGATGGCATCGGCCATGCCGTCCGGCAGCGCGGCCAGGCGCGCCAGGTACTCGTCCAGCGCATAGCTTTGCCAGGCCGGGCGCAGCGGCCACTGGGCCGGGTCGTTGGCAATGCCCTGCTGCAGGGTGTGCATCAGCGCCTCGCCATCGGCGGGCAGCTGCGCGGGGTCGCCCAGCTCATGGCCTTCGGCCGCCAGGTGCTGCAGGATGGCGATCACCGAGGCCGGCGTATCCAGCCCCACGCCGCTGCCGATGCGGCCTTCGCTGCCCGGATAGTTGGCCAGCACCAGGGCCAGGCGCTTGTCGCGCGCGGGCAGGCTGCGCAGGCGGCACCAGCGCCAGGCCAGGTCGGCCACGAAGTCCACGCGGTCGGGCTCGGGCTGGTAGGCCACCACGTCGGCCTGGGTGAAGGCGCAGCGGTGGGACAGGCCCTTGAAGCTGATGGCGCGCGTGATGATGCGGCCATCCATCTCGGGCAGCACCACCTGCATGGCGATGTCGCGCGGGCGCAGGCCCTGGCTGTCGGCCCACCAGTCCTCGCGGTTGCCGCCACTGGCGATCACCTGCAGCACGGGCGCATCGCCGGCCAGGGCCGTGCCCGATTCCAGCGCCGAGAACGCCGTGGTGTTGAGCACCAGCTGCACAGCATGGTCTTCGCAGAGCTGGCGCAGCGTGGCCAGGCACAGCGGGTCCTTGAGCGAGTCCAGCGCCACGGGCAGCGGGTTCATGCCGCGCTGCTGCAGCGACAGGGCCATGGCGTCGAAGGCCGCCGTATTGCCCGCCAGCAGGTGGGAGCGGTAGAACACCAGGGCCACCGTGGGCGCGCCCGGCGTCCAGGCGCGCTGCAGGTCGTCGATGCCGGCCACGTCATGGGCCTGGACCTGGGCCTGGGCCTGGACCTGGGCATGGCTCCTGGCAGCGAACAGCGCCGGGGGAACGTGGACAGCCGCCTGCGGCAGGGTGCGCGGCGGCAGCGGCGCATCGCCCCGGTCCAGCCCGTGGTAGACGGTGGCCTTGAGGAACTCGCGCGCATTGGCCGCGCCGCCCGAGCGCAGGTATTGCCACAGCTGGCGGCAGGCGGCGGCCGGCAGCGTGCTGCGCGCCAGCAGGTGCGGGTCTTCCTGCAGGTCACCCGAGAACATGGCCAGGCGCTGCCCCTTGCGGCGCGCCAGCGAGCCGATCTGCTCGATGCCGTAGGGCCAGGCCGATTCCGAGCCCAGGTGGTCCACGATGACCACGCGCGCATGGCGCAGCACCTCGTCCACATACAGGTCCAGCGAGGCCGGCTGGCGCAGGTACAGCAGATTGGCCAGCCGCACCGAGGGAAAGTCCGCCGACGCCCCGGCCAGCGCGGCCACGGCCGAGGACAGCAGGGCCAGCGTGGTGTCGGCCGAGCTCAGGATGACGATGTCGGCCGGCGTCTGGTCGAGGCGGGTGACGATGCTCTCATCCTCGACGAAGCCGCCGGGGCGCGTGGACAGCAGGTGCATGGAACAGGTTTCAGTACGGAATCGGAAGGTCAGGCGGCCACATTCTCCAGGCCCTTGCGCAGCGCTGCTTCGTCAAGGTCTTGCCCGATGAACACCAGGCGCGTGCCGCGCTGCTCGCCCTCGCGCCAGGCGCGGTCGAAATGGTGGTCGAAGCGGCGGCCCACGCCCTGCAGCAGCCAGCGCATGGGCTTGCCCGGGATCTCGGCAAAGCCCTTGACGCGCAGGATGCTGTGCTGCTCCACCAGCGTCTCCAGCGCGGCCAGCAGGCGGTCGCGGTCCACGGCGGGCAGGTCGATCACGTAGGAGTCGAAGTCGTCGTGGTCATGGTCCTCGTCGTGGTCGTGGTGGCTCACGCGCTGGTCGATGGTGGTCTCGGCCGCCTTGGCCAGGCCCAGCACCACGTCCAGCGGCAGGCGGCCCTGGGACGATTGCACGATCTTGACCTCGGGCGGCAGCTCCTCGCGCACCAGGGCGGTCACGCGCGCCAGGGCATCGGCATCGGCCAGGTCGGTCTTGTTGAGCACCACCAGGTCGGCCGCGCCCAGCTGGTCCTCGAACAGTTCGTGCAGCGGCGACTCGTGGTCCAGGTTGGGGTCGGCGCGGCGCAGCTCGTCCACGGCCTGGGGATTGGCGGCGAACTGGCCGCTGGCGGCCGCTGGCGTGTCCACCACGGTGACCACCGCGTCCACGGTGAACACGTTGGCGATCTCGGGCCACTGGAAGGCCTGGACCAGGGGCTTGGGCAGGGCCAGGCCCGAGGTCTCGATGATCACGGCGTCGATCTGGTCGCGGCGCTCGGCCAGCGCGCGCATCACGGGGAAGAACTCTTCCTGCACCGTGCAGCACATGCAGCCGTTGGCCAGCTCGTACAGCGCGCCTTCGCGCTCGTTGCCGTCGTCGTCGCAGCCGATGCCGCAGCCCTTGAGGATCTCGCCGTCGATGCCCAGCTCGCCGAACTCGTTGACGATCACAGCGATTCGCCGGCCGCCCGCGTTGTCCAGGATGTGGCGCAGCAGCGTGGTCTTGCCGCTGCCCAGGAAGCCGGTGACGATGGTGGCGGGAATCTTGGCGGTTTGCATGGAAGGTTCTCCAGAAAAAAGAGGAAGTCAGACGGTGGCGAAAGGCACGGCGCTGCGCAATGAAGGAAGAACCTCCTGCGCAAACAGCTCCATGCCGGCGAGGGCCTGGGCATCGCTCCACAGGCCGTTGGCGTTGAAGACGCAGCGCAGCTGGCCCATGCCCGTGCGCTCGCGCAAGGCGGTGATCTGCGCATGGCACTGTTCTGGCGTGCCATGGATGAATTGTTCGGCCAGCACGCGCGGCACATCGATGGGCAGCACCTGATCGGCCGGCACGCCGCGCTTGCCCGCAAAGTACACGCGCCGCTGGTACAGCTGCGGCCACAGCGTGGCCAGCTGAGCCTGCACGGCGGCCTCATCGGCACCGATGCAGACATAGCGCGCCAGCGATGAGCGCGCGCGCAGCGCGGCGGCATCGCGCCCGCGCTCCCGGGCAGCGGCCTCCAGGCGTTCCAGCTGCATGCCTTCGGGCGGCTCCAGGCTCAGCAGCAGGGGCAGATTCTGATCGACGGCAAAGCCCAGGGTCTCAGCCGTGGAGCCGGCCACATACAAGGGAGGGTGCGGGCGCTGCACGGTCGAAGGCAGGGCGGGCCGGTCCTCGAAGCGCCACGGCCCCTGCCCCGCCACGATGGGCCTGCCCGACAGCGCCTCCACCAGGATGCAGCAGGACTGCTCGAAGCGCTCGCGCGTGCTGTCCGCATCGATCTGCAGGGCGCGCAGCGCGGCCGGCTCCGTGCCCCGGCCCACGCCCACGTCGATGCGGCCGGCGCTTTGCAGGTCCAGCTGGGCAATCTCCTCGGCCAGCATCAGCGGATGGTGCAGCGGCAGCACCAGCACCGAGGTGCCCACGCGCAGCCACTCGGTGCGCGCCAGCACGGCGGCGGCCAGCAGCAGGGGCGAGGGATAGGGCCAGGCGGTATCGGGCACGCGGAATTCGTTGAACCACACGCCCTGGAAACCCAGGCGCTCGGCGCGCTCGAACAGCGCCAGGAATTCACGGTGGTCGCCGCGCGTGGCGTCGCGCGTCCAGCCGGCCAGATCGATGCGCATGGGGTCAGTTCTCCTGTTTCAGCCGCGCGCGCAGCAAGGTTTGCGGGGGTGCGTCGATGCGCTCGAAATCCACGCCGAACACGGCATCCAGCCCCGGCGCATGCAGCAGCTCGGCAGGGGCCCCATCGAGCGCAATGCGCCCCTGGTCCAGCACGATGACGCGCCCGAAGTGCGCCAGCGCCAGGTCCAGGTCATGCATGACCACCAGCACCAGCCGCTCGCGCCCGCGCTGCGCCAGCGCCTGCACCAGGGCCAGGCGGTGGCGCACGTCCAGCGCGGCGCCGGGCTCGTCGGCCAGCAGCACGGGCGGGTCGGTGGCCAGCACGGTGGCCAGCAGGGCACGCGCCTGCTCGCCGCCCGACAGCGTGGACCAGCGCCTGCGCGCGAAATCCTGCAGCCCGGCGCCGGCAACGGCCGCCTCGACATCTCCCCGGCCCGCCAGCCGCATGTGCATGAGCTCGGCCAGCGTCAGGTCCCAGTGCGGCGCAAAGCGCTGGGGCATGTAGCCCACGCGGCGTGCGCGCTCGGCCACGGGCAAGGTTGCGATGTCTTGCCCGTCCAGCAGCACGCTGCCGGATGCAGGCGCCTGCAGCCCCGCCAGCAGGGACAGCAGGCTGGACTTGCCCGCGCCATTGGGTCCCACCAGGGCCACGGCGCCGCAGGCGGGCAGCTGCAGCGAGACGGCGTCCAGCACGCTGCGGCCACGATGGCGCAGCGTGAGGGACCGGGCCTGCAGGCGTGGCACGGCGTCGTCCATGGCTTGATCGTTCATGCGGACCTCAGCCTGCGCGCCAGCAGCACGATGAAGAAGGGCCCGCCTGCCACGGCTGTGACCAGACCCAACGGGATTTCGGCCGGCGGCAGCACGCTGCGCGCAATGGCATCGGCCAGCGTGACGATGATGGCGCCCGTGAGCGCCGACGCCGGCAGGGCCGCGCGGTGCAGCGGTCCCGCCATCCAGCGCGCGATGTGCGGCGCAGCCAGGCCCACGAAGGCCACCAGCCCGCCGTAGGCCACGGCCACGGCCACCACCAGCGAGCCGGCCAGCACGGCCAGCGGCGTGAAGCGCGCCACATCCAGGCCGAAGCCCTGGGCCGCATCGGCACCCAGGCCCAGCAGGTCCAGCCCGCGCGACAGCGCCATGGCCCCGACCAGGCAGGCCAGGGAGGCGCCGGCCAGCAGGCCCAGCCCGCTCCACGACGGCGTCTGTATGCCGCCCAGCACCCAGCTGAGCACCACCTGCAGGCTCACCGTCTCATCGGACAGCGCCAGCATCAGGAACGAGCGCAGCGCGCCCAGCACGGCCGCCAGCGCCACGCCGGCCAGCAGCATGCCGGCCGCATCGGTGGCACCGGCCACGCGCGAGACGGCCAGCACCAGCATGGTCGAACCCCAGGCGCCCGCAAAGGCCAGCACGGGCAGCGTCCAGGCCTGGGGCAGGCCGAACAATAGATGCATGGGAACCAGCAGGGCGACAGTCGCCCCCAGCGCCGCGCCGCCCGAGGCGCCCAGCAGATAGGGCTCGGCCAGCGGATTGCGGAACACGCCCTGGAAGATGGCTCCCGACAGGCCCAGCAGCGCGCCCACCAGGGCGGCTGCCAGCACGCGCGGCACGCGCCACTGCAGCAGCAGCCGGCTGCGCAGGCTGTCTTCGCCGCCCAGCGCGGCCAGCAGGTCGGCCGGGCTGGCCCACTGGTGGCCCGCGCAGGCGGCAATCAGCAGGCTGGCCAGCAGCAGCAGGACCGCACCGGCCCAGGGGCGCCACGCGGGTGTCCGTGAAAGGGAATTCATGCGGCCTCCCCGGCCCAGGCCGCAGGGTGCAGCCAGCGCGAGAGTTTTTCCACGCCGCCGAAGGTGCGCGGCCCGGGAATCAGGAACTCGGCACGCGCCACCGTGGTGGCCCGGCCCGCGCGCACGGCACGCAGGTCGCGCCAGCCGCGCTGGCCGATCAGGTCCTGCATGGCCTCCTGCGTGCCCGCGAACAGCAGCACATCGGGGTCGGCGGCCAGCACGGCCTCGGGCGAGACCTGGGGCACGGTGCCCAGGCCGTCCAGCGCGAACGAAGCGCCCGCGCGCACCATGGCCTCGCCGGTATAGGTGCCAGGGCGTGCCGCCAGCAGCATGCCGTTGCCCAGCCGGCCCGTGACCATGAGGGCACGCGGCCGGGGCTGGCCGGCCACCTGCCGGTCCACGCGCAGCAGCCGCGCCTCCTGCGCCAGGGCCAGCGCCTGGCCGCGCGCCTGCACGCCCGTGGCGCGGGCCACCAGGCGCAGGTTGTCCATCACCTCGGCCAGCGAGCGGCTGAGCAGCACCATCACCGGCACGCCGATGCGCTCCATGGGATCGACCAGCTGGTGCGCCGCCTGGCGCGCGGGCGTGACGATGACCAGGTCCGGCTGGCGCGCCACCACGGCGTCCACCGAAAACCCCAGCCGCCCGCCCACCTTGGGAATGCGCTCCACGCCCGGTGGAAAGCGCGTGAAATCCTCCACGCCCACCACGCGGTCCAGCAGGCCCAGCGCGGCCACCAGTTCGGTGTTGGAGGCAAAGATGGAGACGATGCGCTGCGGCGGCGCGGCAATCTCCACGCGCCGGCCCAGCGCATCCTGCAGCACCACCGGACCGCCTGCAGCGACGTTGTCGGCCCAGGCCGCGGGCAGGCCGCAGCCCAGGGCCGCTGCCGCGCCCTGGCGCAGCAACTGGCGGCGTGGTGTGCAGACAGCCTTCATCTCAGTGTTCCATGACGCAAGGCGCCGTACATGACCTATGAAACCGGCGCAGTCCAAAGCGAGGGACACCGAGGAAGGGCCTATGCCGGCCGCGCCGCCCCGCCCCGAGGGTGTCGTCCCCCTCCCGCGAAGCGAGAGAGGGCGCCGTGCACACGGGGGAAGGCGCGAAGCGACTCAGGGGGTGCTTCATCAAAACTCTGCCTGCAGGCCGACCATGAGTTCGCGCCCGGCCATCGACGTTCCGCAGCCGCCGTTCTGGTACGCCGGGTTGGCGATGCAGGGCGCGCGGTCCAGTGCGATGAAGATGGGATGGCGGTTCAGGTCGAACAGGTTGTTCACGGCCGCGAACAGCTTGACGCCCGGCGACACGCGGTAGTCGGCACGCAGGTTCCAGATGGTGAAGGCGCCCTTGCGGTGGATGAAGGTGCTGCGGGGCTCGCCCTGGGGGATGAGCAGCGCCTCTTCCGTGTCGTACCACATGGGACCGCGCAGCAGCGTGGACAGCTGCAGGCTCCAGTCGCCCTGCAGGCGCCCGCTGCCGCGCCCGTAGCGAACGCCGGCCGAGGCCTCGTAGCGGTACATGCGCTGCACCTTGTCGGTATTGGCCGACGCTGGCGATCCCTTGTCCCGCATGCTGAAGTGGTAGTAGCCGCCAGCCCAGGCCTTGAGCTGGTGGCCCGTCAGGTTCAGCGCCCGCGCCAGGTCCATGTCGGCCTGCATTTCCAGGCCGCGCGCCACGATGTCGGCCGCGTTGTTGGCGTAGTCCGAGGTATTGGTCGTGGCCCCGCGCGAGACGGTGATGATGCGGTCGCTGATGGTGTTCTGGAACAGGGCCGCATCCACGCGCCAGCCGGGCTGCTGCAGCGCGGCGCCGACCTCGATCTGGCGGCTGGTCTCGGGCTTGAGGTTGGGGTTGCCGAAGGTGCGGCCACCACCGACGGCCGTGAAGTCCGAGGCCAGCTCCGTGGCCGTGGGCGCGCGAAAGCCCGTGGAGGCCGCAGCGCGCAGCGTGAGCCGGTCCGTGGCCTTCCAGGTGGCGCCGGCCGACCAGGTGTGGTTGTCGTAGTCGCGCGTGCTGGCCTGGGCCAGGGCCAGGTTGGGCGTCTCGTCGAAGCGTGTCGTGCCCCAGGTCTTGCGCAGGCCGGCGCGCAGGGTCAGGCGGTCGTCGAACAGGGTCTGCGCGTCCTCGACGTACAGCGCGTGCACCTGCTCGGTCTGGTTGTTGTCGTAGGGCGCAACCTGGCCCGCCGGGCCGCCCGGCATGGCCACGCGCAGGCGGTCGGAGCGCAGCTTGCTGCGCTCCCAGTCAAAGCCCATCAGCAGGTCATTGGTCTGGCTGACACGCAGGCGCGGCTGAAAGCGCAGGCCCGTGGCGTCCAGCTGGCGGTGGTTGTAGTCGCGCGCCGTGCCGGGCACGGCACTGTTGCCCGAGCGGATCACGGGCGATGCCCAGTTGAACTCATCGGTATCGACCAGGCTGTAGAGGTGGGTCGTCCAGCTCAGGCGCTGGCCCGGCAGTGCGCCTTCGTAGGTCAGGTCCAGCGAGCGGTTGCTGCGGTTGTCTCGGCTGTAGATGTTGGCGCCCGATCCGCGAAAGCCCGCGTTGTAGATGCCGTCCGTGCGCAGCTGCAGCTCCACGCGGTGCAGCTCGTGCAGCTGCCAGCCCAGGGCGCCGCTGGCGCCGCGCCGCTTCCAGCCCGTGTTCTCCATGCGCGTGCCGCCGTCGCCCGAATCGTAGTCGCCGCGCCCGCCTGCGCTCACGCCGAAGTACCAGTCGAAGCGGTCATTGGCGCCGGCCGTCTGCGCATCGGTGCGCCACAGGTCCCACGAGCCGGCCTGGACCTGGGCGCGCGTGCCGGGCGCCGTCGCTCCCGTCTTCATGATGATGTTGACCACCCCGCCCATGGCCTGGCTGCCGTAGATCACCGAGGACGGGCCGCGCACGATCTCGATGCGCTCCACATCCGAGGGGCTGAGCTTGGACAGGTTGGCCGTGCCCGCGCGCCGGCCGTTGACCAGCACCAGCACCTGGCTGCGGAAGTCGCGCCCCTGGCCGTCGGTGGAGGCGCCGCGCAGGTTCATCGAGGTCTGGGCCGCCGTCCATTCGCTGAGAAAGCCCACGGCGTTCTCGGCCAGCAGGTCGGTGACCGAGCGCGCGCTGGAGCGCTCTATGGCCTCGCGGTCGATGGTCTGCGTGGTGCCCGCGATGCGGCTGCGCGCCTCGGGCCGCGCCGTGGCGGTCACGAAGACGGCGTCCAGCGCATCGTCGGCGGAGTCCGTGGATCGCCCGGAAGCCGGCTCCTGCGCGGCGCCGGCCGCTGCAGCGCAGCTGGCCAGCAGGACGGCGGCCGCTGCGGGCCGCAGGCTGGAGACAAGAGGGAGAACAGAGAGAAGGCCGGAGGAATCGGCGGCCGAGGAAGCGAAGCGCATGCGTTGAATCCAACTGCCCCAGTCACCCGTGGGGCCTATCGTCTGAACCACGCCGCACGGCGCGCACGCCGGAGCCGGCCACGCCAGCGCAGGCTGGGGCCGGACCGGACAGGCGCACTCCCGCGGCGTCCGAAAGCAATGCAGAAGGCCGGTATCCGGGCTTGCGGAACGCTGCGGCGCGCATCGTGGGCGCGCTGCAGCAGGCATCCCCGCCTTCCCATGTCCGTCCAGACACAGTGGCTTGCGGCGCGCAACCGGTGGGTGGCGCGCCAGCGTGGGGAGTTGTATTCCGCTGACCGTTGCGGGGGCAGCGCAGGCATTGCGAGCGGCCACCTCGATGGCATCGCGCACCTGCTTCCCGTTGAACCCCTGGCCGGCAAGCGGCATGGGGCACCTTCAGCAACAGCGCACCGCCACGGCCCAGGGGCTGCGGCGGTGCGCCAGCGGCGGATTATCGCTGATGCGGTCTAGGCCCAGAAGCCCGGCACGCGGGCCAGCGCACGCAGCGCGCGGCGGCTGCTGCGCGCGCTGGTGGCCAGGCGGGCCTGCAGGTAGCCGGCGGCAAACCAGGCGCGCGGATCCGTGCCGGCCTCGTCACGAAAAAGCGCGGCCGCCACGGCCATGTCGTTGTGCAGGCCCAGCGCGTCCTGGGCGGGCACCAGCGCCTCGGCGAAGCGCCGACCCTTTTTGCCGGGCCACATTCCGGGCGCGAATTCCCGCGCGAAGTCCGCCAGGTAGCGCAGACGCTTGAGCCGCTTGCGCACGCGGTGCTGCTGCGCCAGCGGCAGGCGGTCGAAGTGCCGGCCGTCGCGCAGCACCTGGCGGTGCAGGCGCGCCAGCCGCCGTGCCAAGTACTTGCGCGTGCCTGCGGCGGACAGGCTGACCAGGCCGGGCTGCCGCTTGCCTGCAGGCGCCTGCGCCAGCGCATGGATCTCGGCCAGCGTTTGCAGGAACTGCGGCTCGCGCACCGCAGCGGCCGCGTCCGCGTCGGCCTGCCCGGCATCCGGCACGGTCCATTCGCACAAGGGCGCATCGGCGTCCTGCAGCAGCGGCCGCACCACGTCGGCCAGGGTGCCGGCATCGCGCAGCGTGCCCAGGCGCGCAAAGGCCAGGGCCAGCGGGGCATCCCATTCGGCGCGCATGCCGGGCGCCAGCCCTGCGCATTCGCGCAGCAGGGTGCGCAGGCGCCGCAGGGCCACGCGCAGCTGGTGGATGCGTTCGGCCTCGCTGCTGCCGGCGTCCACGGCATCCATATGCGACTGCACCTGGGCCAGTGCGGCAGCCAGCGCCGCACGCACAAAGCCGGCCGCATCGGGCCGGTCGGGGAACTGCCTGGCAGGGGTGGTCATGGTCAGGAAAGGATGTGCGAGCGTTGCTGCGATTGTGGGCACCGCCCGGCCCCCGGGTCAATCGGCGCCATCCCCGCTCAGGCTGTGCAGCGCGGGCCGGGCAATGCGCACATAGTCGGCCGAGTCCAGCACGATGGAGCGGTCCAGCCGGCCCGCATTGAAGGCGATCTCGGCAAAGCGCTCCACCAGTGCCGGGTCCACCACCAGGCGCACCTGCGGGTTGAAGGAGAACGGCGGCACCGATCCCATCACGCAGCCGGTGGCGGCCTGGGCCTCCTCGGGCGAGGCCAGCGTGGCCTTGCGCACGCCCACGGCCTGGGCCAGGCGCTTGAAGTCCAGCTTGCGGTCGCCGGGCAGCACGGCCAGGAACAGCTGGGGATCGCCCGCACCGGCCGCATCGCGGCTCTTGCAGAGCATGGCCTTGGCGCCCTGGCCGGGGGCGGTGCCCCGGATTTCGGCGACGAGGTCGGAGCGGCCCTCGGCAGGGTGCTCGATCACGCGAAAGCGCGCGTCCTGGGATTGCAGCAGGTGAACAAGGGTGTCGAACATGGCAGGGAGCACAAGAAACGGACAAGAAGGCAGGTCGCCTGAGTTTTACATTTTGTCCAATTCAAAACAAAATGTCCAATATGACACAACGCACTCCCGAGCAGCGCCAACTGCTGGAACAGGTGGCCAAGATCGCCGAAGGCCTGGGCCAGACCCTTGCCCCGTTCTGCGAGGTGGTGGTGCATGACCTGCTCGACCCGTCCCATGCGGTGCTGGCCATCCACAACAATCTCTCGGGCCGCGAGGTCGGCCAGGGCGCGACCGAGCTGGGCCTGGCCCGCATCCAGGACCCCGGCTACGAGCAGGTCATCGCCAACTACCCCAACCAGTTCGCCGATGGCCGCCAGGCCAAGAGCACGTCCATCGGCATCCGCGACTCCGAGGGCCGCTACATCGCCGCCCTGTGCATGAATGTGGACCTGACGATGTTCCAGGGCTTCCAGAGCATGCTCAACCGCTTTGCCGCCGTCAGCGGCGACACGCCGGCCCGCGAAATGCTGGCACCCATGGGTGCCGGGGCCGGTGCCGACACGGTGCGCGCCCGCATCGACCAGTTCGCGGCGCGCCTGGCGACCACGCCGCGCGCCCTCAAGCCCGAGGAGCGGCGCGCCCTGGTCCGTGAACTCAAGGGCGACGGCCTGCTGGACCTTCGCCGCTCCATGGAGACCATTGCCGCCCACCTGGGCGTGTCGCGCGCCACGGTCTACAGCTACGCCAAGTAGGTCCCGGCACCCCGCCGGTCTGCAACCCCTTCTCTCCCGTACCGATGACAAGCCTTCCCACCTACGACGACGTGGCCGCAGCGGCCCAACGCATCCAGGGCCATGCCCACCGCACGCCCGTGCTCACCTCGCGCACGCTGGACGAGGCGCTGGGCGCCCGTGTCTTCCTCAAGTGCGAGAACCTGCAGCGCATGGGCGCCTTCAAGTTCCGGGGCGCCTTCAACGCCCTGTCTCGCTTCAGCGCCGCGCAGCGCAAGGCCGGCGTGGTGGCGTTTTCCTCGGGCAACCACGCCCAGGCCATCGCCCTGGCAGCGCGGCTGCTGGAGATTCCCGCCACCATCGTCATGCCGCATGACGCGCCCGCCGCCAAGGTGGCGGCCACCAAGGGCTATGGCGGCCAGGTGGTGGTCTACGACCGCTATACCGAAGACCGCGAGCAGATCGGCCGCGACCTGGCCGAGCGCCATGGCCTGACCCTGATCCCGCCCTACGACCATGCCGACGTGCTGGCCGGCCAGGGCACGGCCGCCAAGGAACTGTTGGAGGAAACCGGCCCGCTGGACGCCCTCTTCGTGCCGCTGGGCGGCGGTGGCCTGCTGTCGGGCACCGCCCTGTCCACGCGTGCGCTCAGCCCCGAGTGCGCGCTCTACGGCGTGGAGCCCGAGGCCGGTAACGACGGCCAGCAGTCGCTGCGCGCAGGCCGCATCGTCCACATAGACACCCCCAAGACCATTGCCGACGGCGCCCAGACCCAGCACCTGGGCGGCATCACCTTCCCCATCATCCAGCGCGACGTGACCGACATCCTCACCGCCAGCGATGCCGAGCTGGTCGATGCCATGGGCTTCCTGGCCACGCGCATGAAGCTCGTGGTCGAGCCCACCGGCTGCCTGGGCCTGGCCGCCGCGCGCCAGAAAGGCGAGGAGCTGCGCGGCCGGCGCGTGGGCATCATCCTGAGCGGCGGCAACGTGGACATGCAGCGCTTTTGCAGCCTGCTGGGCGCCTGATCCTGATCCTGGCCCTGATCGAAGGCCACCCTCACCCGCGCGGGCTGAAGGTGCGCGGAAACACCACGGGCGCGCTGCGGTCGGCCAGGCGGTAACCCATGGCGGGGCGGCGTGACGTGCCCTCCACCTGGCCGGCCTCCACCAGAAAGCCGGCCGCCATCATGCGCGTGCGAAAGCCGCTCTTGTCCACAGGGCGGCCCAGCACCACTTCGTAGGCCTGCTGCAGCTGCGGCAGCGTGAAAGGCTCGGGCAGCAGAAAGGCCGGCAGCGAGGTGTATTCCACCTTGCCCCGCAGCCGCTCCACCGCTGCGCGCAGGATCTCGCCGTGGTCGAAGGCCAGCGCAGGCGCGCGCAGCAGTTCATCGACGGCAAACCACGACACATCGGCCGCATTCGCGCCCTTGGCCAGGATCAGGTCGTGCCCCGGGATCAGCGCGAAATACACATGCGTGGCCGACCAGCCACGCGGGTCGCGCGCCGCGCCGCCCCAGCTTCCCAGCTGCTCCAGGTAGGGGCTGTCCACGCCCGTCTTGTCCAGCAGCTTGCGCCGCGCGCAGGCCAGCAGGTCCGCGTCCTGGCGCACATCCACAAAGCCGCCGGGCAGCGCCCACAGTCCCGGAAACGGCTCGCTGCCCGCCGTGGGGCGCTGCACCAGCAGCACCTGCAGGGCATCGTCTGCCACCGTGAAGATGACTACGTCCACCGTGGTGAACGGACGCGGGAAGTCCAGCGCGCCCTGCGGGGATGGGGAATTTTTTTCAGCCATGGGATGGATTGTGCTTGACGTGCCGGATTTTAAGTTGCACTATGCAACCCACACGAGTTGTACAGAACAACTTAAAAGGAGAAGCACCATGTTCGGCATCCGTTTCATCAAGTCCCAACCCACGGTCCACCTCATGCAGTTCCGCGCCGGCAAGGTGGTGCGCGAGGGTGCGGGCCAGTCCTTCTTCTACTACGCGCCCACCACCACCCTGGTCGCGGTGCCCGTGGGCAGCCAGGACTGCCACTTCATGCTGGAGCTGGTGACGGCCGACTTCCAGAGCGTCACCGTGCAGGGCCAGGTCACCTACCGCATCAGCACACCGCGCCAGACCGCCACGCTGATGGACTTCTCCCTGGCGCGCGACGGCCAGAAATACATGTCCGAAGACCCGCAGCGCCTGGGCGACCGCGTGACCATGCAGGCCGAGGTCATCATCCAGCAGGCCGTGCAGGCGCTGGAGCTCAAGCAGGCGCTGCGCTCCTCGGCACTCATTGCGCGCACGGCCCAGCAGGAGCTGGCCGCCCAGCCCGAGATCGAGGCGCTGGGGCTGGAGATCCTGGGCGTCTCGGTCATGGCCGTCAAACCCACGCCCGACATCGCCCGCGCTCTGGAGGCCGAGGCGCGCGAGTCCAACCTCAAGGCTGCGGACGACGCCGTCTATGCCCGCCGCATGGCTGCCGTGGAAAACGAGCGCGCCATCCGCCAGAACGAGCTCGATACCGATGTGGCCGTGGAAAAGAAAAAGCGCCAGATCCGCGAGGCCCAGCTGGAAGCCAAGGCCGCCCAGATGCGCAAGGAAAACGAGCTGCGCGCCGAACAGATGTCCGCCGACGTGGCGCTGGAGACCAGCCGCCGCGACTTCGTCGAAGGCCAGGCCGCCAACAGCCGCACCCTGGCCGAGGCCGAGGCCTACCGCGTGGGCGCCGTCATGCAGGCCCTGGAAAAGGCCGATCCGCGCATCGTGCAATCGCTGGCCGCCGTGGGCATGCAGCCGGGCCAGCTCATCGCCCAGGCCTTTGGCGGCATTGCCGAGAAGGCCGAGCGCATCGGCCAGCTCAACGTCTCGCCCGAGCTGCTGCAGTCGCTCATGGGTGCCGGTGCAGGCCATGCAGCTGCCGTGGCCGATACCGAACCCGCAAGGAGCCGCCGTGAACGCCAATGAACGCAAGACCGTGCTGGTAGTGCGGCGCACGCGGCTCGATGAGCTGGTGGCCAGGTACCACACGCTGTCCCAGGCGCGCTTCTACATCGAGCACCTGGGCGCCGACTTCGGCGACTACCTGCGCGAAAGCGCCGCCTACGCCACCGCCCTGCAGGCCGTGGTGCAGGCGCTGGAGGCGCGCGGCCGCTACCAGATCGTGGACCGCGCCCTGGTGCCCAACTTCGTCTTCGGCGCCGACGACATCGTGGTGGCGCTGGGCCAGGACGGCATGGTGGCCAACACCATGAAATACCTGGACGGCCAGCCGCTCATCGGCGTCAACCCCGAGCCCGCGCGCTGGGACGGCCTGCTGCTGCCCTTCGCCCCCGCCGACCTGGCCGCCCTGCTGGGCGACGTGGCCGCCAACCGCCGCCCCACGCGCGCCGTCACCCTGGCCGAAGCACGCCTGAGCGACGGCCAGGTGCTGCGCGCCGCCAACGACCTGTTCATCGGCCCGCGCAGCCACACCTCGGCCCTGTACGACATCGCGCTGGGCGACCGGCAGGAATCCCAGTCGTCCTCCGGCCTCATCGTCGCCACGGGGCTGGGCTCGTCGGCCTGGATCAAGAGCATCGTCACGGGATCGATGGGCATTGCCCGCGCCGTGCGCGGCGCGTCCACCGACTTCGACTACCAGCCCTTCGCCTGGGATGCGCCACGCCTGGACTTCGCCGTGCGCGAGCCCTTTCCCAGCCGCTCTTCCACGGCCGAGCTGGTCTACGGCCAGGTCACGGCCGGCCAGCCGCTGACCCTGCGCTCGCGCATGCCCGACCATGGCGTCATCTTCTCGGACGGCATGGAGGCCGACTACCTGCAGTTCACGGCGGGCATGCAGGCCACCATCGGCCTGTCGGACCGGCAGGGCTGCCTGGTGGTGTGAAGGACCGGCCCTGCAGCGTGGCGCAGCGCCCTCAGAACACCTACAACAACGACAACGACAACGACAACGACAACGACAGCGACAGCGACAACGAACAGACCATGAATCTCGCAACAGCAACCTACCTGCAGCAATCTGCCACCTGGCCTTCCGAGGGAGAGCACATCCTCGCCCACTACGACGACTCCACCGTGGTGGTCTACCAGGCCTATAGCCCGGCCATCGGCCTTCACGCGCTGGAGCATGGCCGGTTCGGCGGCCCGGACTTCAGCTTCGCGCGCATGAGCTGGATCAAGCCCAATTTCCTCTGGATGATGTATCGCTGCGGCTGGGCGACCAAGGCCGGCCAGGAAGTCATCCTCGGCCTGCGCATACGCCGGACTTTCTTCGAGAGCCTGCTGGATGCCGCCGTACCTTCCACCTTCAACCCCCGGCTCTACGCTGGCCTGCCCGAGTGGCAGCAAGCGGTGGCCACCTCCGAGGTGCGCCAGCAATGGGATCCGGACCATGCCCCCAGCGGCGCCAAGCTGCCGTTGCGTGCCATCCAGCTGGGCTTGCGTGGCAAGCTGCTACGCCGTTTCGCCACGGAGGAACTGCTGGAGGTCATTGACATGACATCCTTCGTCATCGAGCAGCGGGCCCATGCCCAGGATGGAAATCCGATGCTCATGACTCCCGTGGAGCGCGTCTACGTGCGGCTCGACAGGAAGAATTGCGCACCTGAGAACTCCGTATGACCACCACAGACCACATCGCCTCCCTGCAAGACCTCCAGCACGCCATGGCCCAGGGTCTCACCCCGCGCTTCCTGCCATTCTGGGGGCACCAGCCTGCGGCCGATGGCTCCATCGGCAAGACCTGCATGAGCCAGTGGTTCGAGGCGGGCTTCGAGGTCGAGGGCCAGCACTACCCCACGGCCGAGCATTTCATGATGGCGGGCAAGGCACGGCTGTTTGGCGACGAGGCGGCGCACGCCGCCATCGTGCGCTGCCGCACGCCGGGCGAGGCCAAGAAGCTGGGGCGTGGCATCCAGGGCTTCGATGAAGCGGCCTGGGTGGCCGCGCGCATGGGCATCGTGGTGCGCGCCAACGAGGCCAAGTTCTCCCAGAACCCGGCCCTGGCCGGCTATCTGCTGAACACGGGCGACCGGGTTCTGGTGGAGGCCAGCCCCGTGGACGCCATCTGGGGCATCGGCCTGGCAGCCGACGATGTGCGAGCCACCGACCCCGCGCGCTGGCAGGGCCTGAACCTGCTGGGCTTTGCCCTCATGCAGGTGCGCGCGCGGCTGCGCAGCACCGCTCCTGACCGACCATGAGCGCGAGCACAGGCATGGCCATGGACACGCTGGACCGATACCGTGGTGCCCTGCTGGGCCTGGCCTGTGGCGATGCCGTGGGAACGACGCTGGAATTCCAGCCGCGCGGCAGCTTTGCGCCGCTGACCGACATGGTGGGCGGCGGCCCCTTCTCGCTGCCCGCAGGCAAGTGGACCGACGACACCTCCATGGCCCTGTGCCTGGCCGAAAGCCTGCTCCAGCGCGGCGGCTGCGACCCGCAGGACCAGATGACGCGCTATGCCAACTGGTACGAATGGGGGTACTGGAGTTCCACCGGCAACTGCTTCGATATCGGCATGGCCACCAGGGCGGCCATCCAGCGCTTCCTGGCCACCGGCGATCCGCTGGCCGGATCGCCCGACCCGGACCAGGCCGGCAACGGCTCCCTGATGCGGCTGGCGCCCGTGCCCATGTTCTTCGGCCCCGACGAGGACCTGGTGCAGCGCATGGCTGAACTCAGCTCACGCACCACCCACGCCGCACCTGAATGCCTGCAGGCCTGCCGCCTGTTCGCCGTGGCGCTGTGCCGGGCGCTGCAGGGACTGCCCCGGTCGCAGGTTCTGGACCTGGGCGGCGTTCTGCAAGACGGCGCCAGCCCGCGCCTGCGGGAGATTGCCCGTGGCGACTATCGCGACAAGCCGGCCGCACAGATTCGCGGCAGCGGCTACGTGGTGGACAGCCTGGAGGCGGCCCTGTGGTGCTTTGCGAGGCATGACAGCTTTGAAGGCGCGGTACTGCAGGCCGCCAACCTGGGCGATGACGCCGACACCACGGCAGCCATCACGGGCCAGTTGGCCGGAGCCTTCCACGGCGCCAGCGGCATTGCGGGCCGCTGGCTGGAACGCCTGCACCTGGCCCCTGAGATCACAGCCCTGGCCGATGCGCTCTGGCAAGCCGCCAGAGGTGCCAGGGACGCTTCTCCGACCGCACGTCTCAGCACCTGAGCGGCCTGGCGCGCTCACGACAGTCGCCGGGGCCGCGAGCGGACTGAACCAGGCTTGTCTGCGCGACCTCCCACGCGCCCGAGCTCCGTGACACTCGGAGCCTTGCTCTTTACGAATGGCGTGCATGGGCGGCTTTTGACTGAGCCACGCTCCATTTTCAGAACAATCTGATTGCATCAACTCATATCTTCGGCGTAGAGTGTGAAATACCTAAGAGGCCACACATCGAATGATTCGATGCTTTCATTTCCACCCCCTCCTTAGTCACTCAAAAGTTCGATAAAACTATTGCGTGATATTTTCGAGAATCATACTTCAACAATGGACCGAATCAGTATCATGCATTTTTCTTTCATTCCCTCATTTCCTTCGCAAGTACGCCGCCTTGCATTGATCGCCCTTCCATTTCTCATCGCCTTTTCAGCGGCAACGATGAACACCAATGCCTTTGCCGGCGGCGTATTCTCCCCCACCAGCTCCAGCATTTCACTGCCCGAGGAAATAACAGTACCCGGAAATTACGCCAACGGATCGACGCTATGGAAGTCTGCGGTAACCGTATTTAATCTGCGAGCAGTGCTGAACACGGCATTCGAGTACGATGTTGAAAAAGCCGTTGTAGCCGCCAATGTTCAATCCGGAAGCAAGACGCCCGGATACAATAATGTCTACAGCACCAATATTCCCGGCATTGGAATCCGCTGGTGGGCCACATGGCGCGGCCCCGGCGCTCCCAGTGGCAGAACCATGCCCATTACCACCGAATCAGAAAATAATTCGGGCGCGCTGGGTTATTTCTGGAATACTTCATCCCGCCAGGATGTCTGGATCGAGCTGGTGAAAACCGGCAACGTTTCCGCTGGCACGCTAACGGGCTCCGGGATGAACGTCGAGATGCGATTCCAGTGCCCCGGCTGCACCGCAGGATACGTCAACCTGTCCGGCCGTACCAGGGTGGTGGTCGGTCCCTCCTGCTCGGTGGCCGCCTCGGCCATCTCCGTACCCATGGGCGCTGTGCCCATCCTGCGATTCACGGGCCTCCAATCCACCTCCATCCCCCAGCACTTCGACATCACGCTGGAATGCAAGGGCGGCGCGCCCGCAAGCGTTCTGCACCCCCACGTCACGCTCACCGATGCCAACGACACCAGCAATCGGAGCACCGTCCTGACCTTGAGCCAGGCCACGTCAGGCGGCAAACCGGTTGCCACCGGAATAGGCATACAGATACTGAAGGATGGCACCGCACTCGCATACGGCCCCGACTCCAACGTGCCTGGCAACACCAACCAATGGAGTGCGGGAACCATCGTTCAGGGCGTTGCCCAGTTCAAGATCCCGCTGACTGCCAAATACGTGCAGACCGCTGCGGCAGTCACGACGGGGCAGGCCAACGGCAGGGCCACCTTCACACTGAACTACCAGTGACAAAGAGGCATGCCGGCCAGCCCGCAAGGGCTTTCAGGCCGCTTGCATCGGGCACTCTCGCGAGCCATGTCACTTTGGTTTCGTGCGTACCGGGATTGCACAAATGATCCCTCCGGTCAGGACGGAGTACCTTGCGCGCCGGCACTGAGACCCGCCTCCTGCTCTGACAGAGCGACAAAGTTGGTGCCTCCTTCCGTGAACTTACCCCTCCAGGCTGCGTTATCAAAGCACCAACCCCAGAGCGGCCCAGCTTGTGGCTTGAGAAACGTCTTCATATTCCGGCAGAAAGGGATGACAAGCCATGGTCTCTTGATGACCGTTTCGCGGTGCTTCGGCTTGATGATGAAGCGGGTGACCTCCGCGCCATTTTCTCCGCGATAAACAAAGCTGGCTTGAAACCATTATTTCCGGCAAATCCAGGTTATTCACAGAACTGCTCCGGAGAATGTCTTTGCGGCATTTTGACCAGGCAACTACCCGCCACTGCAGCTTGCGCTCTCGTCTACCACCCGATCTGACTCGCTCCTTGAGAAGTTAAAAATCACTGGTGCCACGACAAGGTGAAATGGCTCGTCGCCTGCCGCAAGAACGCGCTCAGGCAGCTGGCCAAAAGGGGCCGCCAGTTTCACGATGTCTGCCATATGTCTGTCTAATGACTGCTTGCCGGAAGAAGCCACCACTTCAGTCCCAACCAGGTTCCCTAGTTTGTCCACGAAGATGGCCATCGCACCTTTGCCATAAATGCTGACTTCTCCTTCCTTGGGGAAGAACCTGAAGCCACAGAATTCTATTGCTCGCACCATCTTCCGATAGTACTCATTCATCTCACGGGTCATCAATGCGTTGGGAGGAAGATAGAGATTACCGTTCGCATGAGTCCTTATTTCCAGCTCTGCAAGTGCGACAACAAGGGCTTGTCGCTTACCCCTCTCGTCAGCCTTCATCGTCTCTGCATTCGTTTTGGGTGAAAGCTGGAACAGACCTTGTGCCAAAGCAGGCGAGCGTTCAGTCAAGGTCAAGGCAAGTAGCGCTGCAAGAACGGCAAAGTGGCGATGAAAGTTAATGTCTGATTGCATGTCAAATCTACCAGGAAAACTCTTAAGCGGACCTGCGGCACCCAGGAATCCAACACAGTTCAAAGTGTGGCGGCTTCTGCTGAGGTATTCAGCATATATCTGACGCCAGCGTAGAAATTTTTCAGCCATAAATGCACACACACCAGACCAGGGCCTTAGCACCTCAAGCAGCGCGAGCGGATTGTGCAATGATCTCTCACGTGCAAAGGCCTTTAGGACTTCAGTTTTGCAATCGTCACTGTACGAAATGACCCATGCATGAACTCAGATACAGCACAAACCTGCCATCCAGTTTATCATTCGAACTTACTGTTCAAACCATATTCAGCTGACATGCGTCCAATTTTATCTTTTCTGATTACCACGATGTTGGCTGGATGTGCCGCATCTTCCGATGTTGTCGAGCAACAAGCAATTGCCTTGACTTCGGCAGCACCGGCTTATCCCATGTCTGCCAGACGGCACGGTATCGAAGGCGTCGCTCACGTAAGCTATTGCGTGCGAGCTGACGGCAAGGTTGAAAACATCGCTATCGAAAAGAGTTCAGGGAGCGCGGAGCTTGATGCTTCTGCCATTGATGCGGTAAAGAGATCAAAATTCCAATCGGCCAAAACAGCCTCTGGAAAGAGTATTGATAGTTGTGTAACGGCCCCTTATCGTTTTACTCTTGAGAGAAAGGTGCCTCAAACCTATTCCCAAAAAATACGAAAAGCAATTCAACCACACATTGCACCAACTGAACCAATTGAAGGCAATCCATCTGTAGAAATCAAGATTACCACCCAACCTGACGGAAAAATAATAAATATCGAGGTAGTCAAAAGCAGCGGCAACCCGGTTTGGGACATGGCAGCGCAAAATGCTGTAAGCAAGGCTGGCTCCATTCCGCTTGACGTGGAAAATAGGGTCCCACCCGTCATATACATCAACTTCAGGCCCATGCCGTGAACATCGCGGCTCGACGAGCTTGCAGCAATAAGATCGATTCCATTGCTCGCGAGCGTGTAGAGCGGCCGCTTCGGGTCGATCCAATCCACGCCAGTCGCCAGCTTGTCGGCCGCTCGCCATGCAAGAAGTCAACCCCAGGGCCTCATTCGTCTGCGACAGGTCTCAGGGCTTCTTGTCCAGCTGCATTTCCCAGGACTTGAGCTGCTTGGCGCGGGCGCGGGCGAAGTCGCTCCAGCAGTTGGCGCGCGCATCGTCCTTGGCAAAGCTGGCCGAGTTGAATTCAGAGAGGAACTCGCAGGCACTGCGCGCGTACTGCACCCAGTTCCTCTGCGCCACTTCCAGCTCTTCCGACGCCTGGGGCATGCGGGCCTTGAGCTTGAGCGACAGCGAGACGTAGGCGGCATTGACCAGGGCCACGTTCTGCTCCTGCAGGCAGGCACGCACCTCGGACATGTTGGTGGAGCTTTCCTCGCAATTGCCAGAACTCGTGGGATTGGCGGCCCGGGCCGCGGGGCTGCCACACAACAGGGCAGCGCAGGCGAGAGGGGCGAGTAGGGACGCTAGGGCTTGGTGCATGGAAGAGGGCTCGCTGGGAGGTGCCGGTGCGCGCAGCACCCCGGCCGTCGCGATTACACCATCGACCCGCCCTGCCTCGGGCCCACATTTCCCTGGTGATCACCCTGATGCAGCGACGCAAAGCGCATAAACATGCTCCCAAAGCTTTGTTGCCGTGGGTCAAGGGCGGCCAGAAGATGCAGGCGTACGCATATTTCGTTCGTCCCGACCGCCCCGCTCCCGCCATGCACACAATCCCCACCCTGCGCCGCCAGCCCCGCGCCACCCTTTCCGCATCCCTGACCTTCATCGCCGCCGCGCTGGCCCTGGCCTGCACCCAGGCCCGGGCCGATGCCACGCTGGACAAGATCAAGCAGCGCGGCAAGGTCACCATTGGCGTGCTGGTCAATGGCGGGCCCTTCGGCTCCATCGACCCGGCCACCCAGCAGCTGGTGGGCTGGAACCCCGAGCTGGCACGCGCCCTGGCCAAGGGCCTGGGCGTGGAGGCCGAGCTGGTCCAGGTGCAGACCGCCACGCGCGTGCAGTTTCTGCAGGCCGGCAAGGTGGATCTGCTGATCGCCTCCATGGAGCTGAACCCCGACCGTGCCGAGACCCTGGGCTACGCGCCCACGCCCTTCTACCGCGTGGGCGGCATTGCCGCCGTGCGCAAGGGCAGCGGCATCGCCAGGTGGGAAGACCTGCGCGGCAAGCCCGTGTGCGTGTCCCAGGGCAGCAGCTTTGCCAAGCCGCTGGCCAGCGAGTACGGCGCCCAGGTGCATGGCTACAAGAGCTCGTCGGACTCGCTGCTGGCGCTCAAGGGCGGCAACTGCGTGGCCGCCGTGCATGACAGCACGCTGATCTACCCGCTGCTGCGCAGCAACCCCGAATGGGCGCAGTACTCGGCCCCCATCGCCGGCGAGGTGCTGCCCGCGCCTTCCGTGGTCTGGACCCGCAAGGGCGAGGCCGACACCATCGCCGCCGTGGACAAGGTGGTGCAGGACTGGCACCGCACGGGCTGGCTGATCGCCGCCGAAAAGCGCGTGGGCATCGAGCCGGCCAACCCGCTGCTGCCCGAGCTGCAGGCCAAGTTCAAGTCCGCCAGCTGACCGCCGACCGCCACGGCGGTCCACCCCTGCTTTTTTTCCGACCACCCAGGCCCAGGCCCCGCAAGACGGGGCCGGGCCTTCCGTTCCCTGATGGATTCACGCATGCCCCGCCTTCTTCCCCCCCTTGCCGCCGCCCTGGCCCTGCTGCTGGGCGCCGGTGCCGCCCACGCCGATGCCACGCTGGACAAGATCAAGCAACGCGGCAAGCTGTCCGTGGGCATTGATGGCGCCAGCCCGCCGTTCGGCGTGCTGGACCCCGCCACCGGCAAGACCGGCGGCTACCAGACCGAGCTGGCCGCCGACATCGCGCGCCGCCTGGGCGTGCCGCTGGAGACGGTTCCCGTGACGGCCTCCACGCGCGTGCAGTTCCTGCAAAGCGGCAAGGTGGACCTGTTGATCGCCAACATCCAGTGGACGCAGGAGCGCAGCGAGATCCTCTCGTTCGCGCCCACGCCCTATGACCTGATCGGCGGCGGCGCCCTGGTGGCCAAGGCCAGCGGCATCAAGCGCTGGGAAGACCTGCGCGGCAAGGTGGCCTGCGTGTCGCAGGGCAGCAACTTCGCCAAGCCCCTGGCCGAGAGCTATGGCGCCGTGGTCAAGGGCCTGCGCGGCATTCCCGAGTCGCTGCTGGCGCTCAAGGGCGGCACCTGCGCGGCTTCGGTCCATATCCAGCCCGCGCTCTATGAAAAGCTCACCGGCCCGAATGCGGCCGAGTGGAAGGACTTCGAGCTGGGCACGCAGGACCAGTTGATTCCCTCGCCCACCGTGGTGTGGACGCGCCGCGGCGAGGCCGACACCCAGGCCTTCGTGGACAAGGCCATCCAGGACTGGCACCGCACGGGCTTTCTGCTCAAGGTGGCCCGCGCCAGCGGCGTGCCCGACACCTGGATCGCCGAGCGCCACGAACGCGCGCTGAAGGGCCAGTTTGACCGCGCGCCCTACGACTTCGCGGTGTATGCGGCAGCACAGGCACAAGTGCAGGCGACGCAGGCAACCCAGGCCTCCGCCAAGGGAGCCAAGCCATGAAACCGACCCGCACCGCACTGGCGGCCCTGCTCGCCCTCACGGCCCTGGCAGCCCATGCCGACGCCACGCTGGACCGCATCAAGCAGCGCGGCAAGATCGTGGTGGGGGTGATGCTTTCGGGGCCGCCGTTCGGCACCATCGACCCCGTCACGCAAAGGCACGTGGGCTACAACGTGCAGCTGTCCGAAGGCGTGGCCAAGGGCCTGGGCGTGGGGGTGGAGACCGTGCAGGTCCAGCCGTCCAACCGCGTGCAGTTCCTGCAGCAGGGCAAGGTGGACATCCTGATCGCCAACATGCAGTGGACGCAGGAGCGCAGCGAGATCCTGTCCTTCGTGCCCACGCCGTTCGAGGAAGTCGGCGGCGCCGCCATCGCCAAGAAGGGCAGCGGCGTGCGCCAGTGGGACGATCTGCGCGGCAAGCCCGTGTGCGTGTCGCAGGGCAGCAATTTCACCAAGCCGCTGGCCGATCAATACGGTGCCCAGATCAAGGCCTTCCGGGGCCAGCCCGAGTCGCTGCTGGCCCTCAAGGGCGGCAACTGCGCGGCCGCCGTGCATGTCAGCCCCACGCTGCGCGAACTCGTGGCCAGCAATGCGGACTGGAAGGACTACGAGATCGTCTCGCCCGCCGACATCATTCCCTCGCCCTCGGTGATCTGGCTGCGCAAGGGCGAGTCCGACACGCAGGCGGCCATCGACCGCATCGTGCAGGACTGGCACCGCACGGGCTGGCTGATCGAGGTGGAGCAGCGCAACGGCATGACGCCCACGCCGCTGCTGCACCAGCTGCACGACAAGTTCAGGAAGGCGCCCGCATGAGCACCCACACCCACACCCACACCAGCACCCACACCAGCACCAGCGGCCACATCACCGGCCCCGCCGACCTCATCACCGCGCTGCGCCACGCCCTGGGCGACGCCCATGTGCTCACGGGTGCCGATGCGGCCGGCTACCTGACCGACCAGCATGGCCGCCTCACGGGCCAGGCCCTGGCCGTGGCACGGCCTGCCGACACGGCCCAGGTGGCGCAGCTGGTGCGCCTGTGCCGCGCCCACCGCACGCCCATCGTGGCCCAGGGCGGCAACACCGGGCTGATGGGCGGCGCCACGCCCGACGCCTCGGGCCACGCCGTGCTGCTGTCGCTGGCGCGCCTGAACCGCGTGCGCGCCATCGACACCGACAACGACACCCTGACCGTGGAAGCCGGCGCCGTGCTGGCCCATGTGCAGCAGGCAGCGCGCGATGCGGACCGGCTGTTTCCCCTCAGCCTGGGCTCCGAGGGCAGTTGCACCATTGGCGGCAACCTGTCCACCAACGCGGGCGGCACCCAGGTGCTGCGCTACGGCAACGCGCGCGAGCTGGTGCTGGGCCTGGAAGTGGTGACGGCCGAGGGCGACATCTGGGACGGCCTGCGCGGGCTGCGCAAGGACAACACCGGCTATGCGCTGCGCGACCTGTACGTGGGCAGCGAAGGCACGCTGGGCATCATCACGGCGGCCACGCTGCGCCTGCATCCGCTGCCCCGCGCCCAGCACACGGCCCTGCTGGCCTTTGGCTGCATACGCGATGCGGTGGCCTTCCTCAGCCAGGCGCGGGCGGGCTTCGGCGCCAGCCTGACGGCGTTCGAGCTGATGTCGGACACGGCCCTGGGCCTGATAGCCCGCCATGTGCCCGAGCAGCCGATACCGCTGGCGCTCAACGCGCCCTGGTTTGCGCTGATCGAGCTGTCCGACAGCGAGGGCGAGGACCATGCGCGCCAGCGCTTCGAGTGCGTGGTGGGCCAGGCCTTCGAGGACGGCCTGGTCACCGATGCCGCCATTGCCGAGAGCCTGCAGCAAAGCCAGGCCCTGTGGCGGCTGCGCGACCAGGCCCTGGGCGAGGCCCAGCGGCGCGACGGCCGCAACATCAAGCACGACGTGTCGGTGCCCATCTCGCGCATCCCCGAATTTCTTGCGGCCACGGCCGCGCTGCTGCAGGCGCGCTTTGGCGCGGTGCGGCCCGTGGCCTTCGGGCACCTGGGCGACGGCAACCTGCACTACAACGTGTCGCACGCGCCGGACAGCACGCCCGCTCAGCTGTTTGCCCAGGAAGACGCCATCCACGAGGTGGTGCACGACAGCGTGCATGCCCACGGCGGCTCCATCAGCGCCGAGCACGGCGTGGGCCAGACCAAGCGCGACCTGCTGCCCCGCTACAAAAGCGCCGTGGAGCTGCAGCTCATGCGGCGTCTCAAGCAGGCCTTCGACCCGCTGGGCCTGCTCAATCCCGGCAAGGTGCTGCAAGCCCTGCCGGACGATTTGCCGCATGACTTGCCGCACGACTTGCCGCAGGTTTCTCCAACGCCAGCCGCCGCATTCCAGGAAGGCCCCACGCCATGACCACGCCCTTTCCCCTTTCGCAGCGCGTGCAGCGCGTCAGGCTCTCGCCCAATGCCGCAGCCAGCGCGCGGGCCACGGCCCTGGCCCGCCAGGGCCGCGACATCATTGCGCTGACCACGGGCGAGCCCGATTTCGACACGCCCGAGCCCATCAAGCAGGCCGCCATCGCGGCCCTGGCCCGTGGCGAAACCAAGTACACGCCCACGCCCGGCACGGCCGCGCTGCGCCAGGCCATCAGCGCCAAGTACCGGCGCGAGAACGGGCTGGACTTCGACGCCGGGCAGATCATCGTCAGCAACGGCGGCAAGCAGGTGATCTACAACGCGCTGGCGGCCACGCTGGACGCGGGTGACGAGGTCATCGTGCCCGCGCCGTACTGGCCTTCGTTTCCCGACATCGTGCGCGTGAACGACGGCACGCCGGTCATCGTGGACTGCGGCATTGAGCAGGGCTTCAAGCTCACGCCGGCCGCGCTGCAGGCCGCCATCACGCCGCGCACGCGCTGGCTGGTGCTGAACACGCCGGGCAACCCCTCGGGCGCCGTCTACAGCCGCGAGGAACTGGCCGCGCTGGCCCAGGTGCTGCGCCAGCACCCGCAGGTTCTGGTGCTGCTGGACGAGCTGTACGAGCACATCTGGTTCACGCCCCAGGCCCCCGCGCACTGGCTGGCCGTGGCCCCCGACCTGCGCGAGCGCACGCTGCTGGTCAACGGCGTCTCCAAGACCTATGCCATGACCGGCTGGCGCATCGGCTGGGGCGCAGGCCCGGCCGCGCTGGTGCAGGCCATGGTGGTGATCCAGTCGCAGGCCTCGTCAGGCCCCAATTCCGTGGCCCAGGCCGCAGCCACGGCGGCGCTGCAGTCGCCCGACCAGAGCTTTGTGCAGCAGGCCCGCAACGCCTATGCGCGGCGCGCGCAACGGGTCACCCAGGCGCTGGACCAGGTGCCGGGCCTGGCCCTGCTGCCGCCGGGCGGATCGTTCTTTGCCTTTGTGCACTGCGGCGCGCTGATAGGCCACCTGCGCCCGGACGGCCAGCCCATCGCCAGCGACACCGACCTGACCGAATGGCTGCTGGAGTCCGAAGGCGTGGCCGCCGTGGATGGCGGGGCCTACGGCCTGTCGCCGTACTTCCGCATCTCCACCGCCGCCAGCGACGAGGTGCTGGCCGAGGCCACGGCCCGCATCGCACGCGCCGTGGCCGCGCTGAAAGACCCCGCTGCGCAAGCGCAAGCGCATGCACAGCCGGCCGCCCTGGAGGCCGTGCCATGAACGACAGCCTGCTTGCCCAGGGCGTGCAAGCGCTCAAGGGCCTGGGCCTGAACTACGCCTTCGTGCTGGACGTGGCCGAGCGCCAGGCCTTTGTGCGCGGCATGTTCGTGACCGTGCAGCTGGCCCTGCTGACCATTGCCGGCAGCCTGGCGGCCGGCGTGGCGCTGGCGGCGGCCCTGACCTCGGGCCGCGCCTGGCTGGCACGGCCTGCGCGCTCCTTTGTGGAGGTCACGCGCAACACGCCCACGCTGGTGCAGCTGTACTGCGCCTTCCTGGTGCTCAACATGCTGATCACCCAGCAGCTGCGCGACTGGGGCGCGGGCAACAACCCGCTCACGCCCTTTGTCTGGGTGGTGATCGTGGTCTCGCTGCACAAGGGCGTGTTCCATGCCGAGGCGCTGCGCGCCGGCATCGAGGCCGTGCCCGCCACCACGCTGGAGGCAGCGCGCTCGCTGGGCTTTTCGCAGCGCCAGCTGCTGGTGCGCGTGCAGCTGCCGCTGGCCGTGCGCTTTGCCCTGCCCTCGCTGACCAACAACCTGGTGGACCTGGTGAAGATGACGGCCGTGGCCTCGGCCATTGCCGTGGGCGACGTGACCTACGAGTCCATCATGATCTGGTCGCAGCGCGACAACGTGCTGGAGCTGCTGCTGCTCATCCTGCTGTGGTTCGGCCTGCTGACCTGGCTGGTCAGCCTGGCGGGCCGCTGGCTGGAACAACACCTGAGGATGCCCGGCTATGGCCAATGAAGCCACCCTGAACCCCGGCGCCGGGCCCCGTCCGCTGCCCGCCGCCCTGCTGCGCGCGGCGCGCAGCCCCTGGCTGATCGCAGGCACCGCACTGCTGGCCCTGTGCGCCTGCTGGGCCGCCACGGACAGCGCCCCGCCCGCCTTCGTGCACCTGTCGAAATGGCTGCCCGCGCTGCTGCGCGGCCTGCTGGTCAACATCGAGATCAGCGTGCTGGCCGTGGCCATCGGCACCGTGGCCGGCCTGGTGCTGGGCGCCCTGTCGCTGTCGCCCACGCCGGCCGTGCGCACGGGCGTGCGCTGGTATGTGCAGCTGTTTCGCAATGCGCCCATCCTGGTGCTCATCTACTTCACCACCTATGTGTTCCCGTTCGAGCTGAAGCTGGTGGGCTGGACCTTTCCGTTCCCCGACTGGGTCAAGGTGGTGCTGGGCCTGGCCCTGCCCACCAGCGCCAACGTGGCCGAGATCTTCCGGGGCGCCATCCAGTCCATTCCCAGCGCGCAGTGGGAGGCAGCCCAGTCGCTGGCCTTTCGCCGCAGCGAGATCTTCCGCCTCATCGTGCTGCCGCAGTGCGTGCGCCGCATGCTGCCGCCGTGGATGAACCTCTACGCCAGCATCACCATGAGCACCTCGCTGGCCTCGCTGGTGGGCGTGCACGACGTGGTGGACACCGCCCAGATCGCCAGCAACACCGTGGCACGCACGGACTTCACCATCCTTGTGTATTTCACGCTGCTCGCGCTTTTCTTTGCCTATTGCTATCCCATCGCCCGCGCAACCCGGGCATTGGAGCGACGCCATGAACGCCACTGACTCCTTTCTCTCCCAACTCGCCACGGCCGATCCCCCCGCAGGCACGGCGCCCGCACTGGTCCACCTGCAGGATGTGCACCTGTCCTTTGGCGACAACCAGGTGCTCAAGGGCATCGACGTGCAGGTGCGGCGCGGCGAGGCAGTGACCATCATCGGGCCCTCGGGCTCGGGCAAGTCCACCATCCTGCGCTGCATCACCGGCCTGCTGCGGCCCCAGCGCGGCGCCATCTCGGTGGCGTGCACGCGCGTGGACCAGCTGCGCACCGAGGCCGAGCTGATCGCCCTGCGCAAGCGTGTGGGCTTCGTCTTCCAGCAGTACAACCTGTTCCCCCATCTGTCGGTGCTGGAGAACCTGGTCATCGCCCCCACGCGCGTGGTCGGCCGCGACCGCGCCACGGCCGAGCGCGAGGCCCGCGCCCTGCTGCAGAAGGTGCGCCTGGACCACAAGGAATCCGCCTATCCCGGTGAGCTGTCCGGCGGCCAGCAGCAGCGCGTGGCCATTGCGCGCGCCCTGGCCATGCGGCCCGAGCTGATCCTGTTCGACGAAGTGACCTCCGCCCTGGACCCCGAGACCGTGGGCGAGGTGCTGACCGTGATCCGCGACCTGGTCAGGGACGGCATGACCTGCGTGCTGGTCACGCACGAAATGCGCTTTGCCGAAGAGGTCAGCGACCAGGTCTATTTCACCGAGGCAGGCCGCATCGTCGAGCACGGCCCGGCCGCCCAGATCTTCGGCAGCCCGCGCAGCGAGCGCACGCGCGAATTCCTGCAGCGCGCCCTGGGCGATGGTGCCCGGCCCAGGCCTGCGCCAGCCGCCCCGGCCACACCGGCCACAGCGCCGCTGCCCTTCAACAGCCTGCGCTTTGCCCTTTGACCCCCCACCTCCAGGAGCACATCCCCATGACCGCAGAAACAACGACTGAAACCCCGGCCGGCACAGGCGCAGATACAGGCACCCATACAGACGCCGCCGCCCGGCGCCGCCAGGCCGTGGACGCCGCCCTGGCCGACGTGCGCCAGCTGCTGCAGGCCGGCGCGCCCGACCGCAGCACCCTGTCGGCCATCACCGCACGCCTGGAGCAGTTGGCCGCGCACAAGGCCTTGTTCAGCCGCGCGGACTTCCCCCCGCCCGCTCAGACCGAAGGCGTGGGCGCCTCCACGCGCTACCGCCTCAACCCGGCCGATGGCGATGCGGGCCTGGCCCTGTACCTGAACTCCATCAACCCCGGCAAGACCACGGCCCCGCACAACCACACGACCTGGGCCGTGATCGTTGCCGTCGAAGGCCAGGAGCTCAACCGCCTCTACGAGCGCACGGACGACCGCAGCGACCCCGCACGCGCCAGCATCCACCTGGCGCGCGAATTCACCGTGCAGCCGGGCGCCTCCATCGCCTTCCTGCCCGATGACATCCACAGCATTGCCGTCGTGGGCGAGCAGCCCACGCTGCACTTCCATCTCTACGGCCAACCGCTGGAAACCCTGAGCGGCCGCGTGGCCATCGACCCCGACACCGGCGAAGTCAAGAACTACAACGCCGCCTACTTCCGTCCCAGCGAGGCCGTGGCATGAGCATCCCTCAAGACAAGCACCGGCCCCTGGGCCCGTCGACCCGCCTGCTGCACGCAGGCACGCCGCCGCTGCAGGGCGGCTCCGGCCCCGTCAACGTGCCCGTGGTGCGCACCAGCACCGTGCGCTTTGCCGACAGCGCCGCCTACGCCGACCTGCACCACCGCCGCGAGGCCGGCGAGCGCGTGGCCTCCTACGGCCGCCACGGCCTGGACACGCACCGCGCGCTGGAAGACGCCGTGGTCGCGCTGGAGGGCGGGCACCGCGCCTTTCTCACGCCCTCGGGCCTGTCCGCCATCACCCTGGTGCTCATCGCCCTGCTCTCGCCCGGCGACCATGCCCTGGTGGCCGACAGCGTCTACTCTCCCGTGCGCCGCGTGGACGCCACCTTGCTGCAGCGCCTGGGCATCACGCTGGAGTACTTCTCGCCCTCGCGCGACGATCTGGCCGGCAAGATCCGCCCCAACACCCGCCTGGTCTACCTGGAGTCGCCCAGCTCCCTGCTCTACGAGGTGCTGGACCTGCCCGCCCTGGCCGCCGTGGCGCGCCAGCACGGCATTGCCGTGGCTACCGACAACACCTGGAGCGGCGGCTGGTTCTACCAGCCCCTGGAGCACGGCGCCAACCTCTCCATCCAGGCCGCGACCAAGTACATCGCCGGCCACTCGGACGTGATGCAGGGCATCGTCATCACTGACGGCCCCGCGCTGTCGAAGAAGATATCCACCGCCTACGAGGCCCTGGGCCTGACCATAGGCGCCGACGACGCCTACCTCGCCCTGCGCGGCCTTCGCACCCTGCCCGTGCGCCTGGCCCAGCACCAGCGCCACGCCACCGAAATCGCCCAGTGGCTGGAGCAGCAGCCCCAGGTCGGCCGCGTCTTCTACCCGGCCCTGCCCTCCGATCCCGGCCATGCGCTGTGGAAGCGGGACTTCAGCGGGGCCAGCGGGCTGGTGTCATTCGCGTTTGCCGAAGGGGTGGACGCCGGTGCCGGCGCCGTGTTCGTTGACTCGTTGCGGCAGTTTGCACAGGGGGCTTCCTGGGGTGGGTACGAGAGCCTGGCCCTGGTGGCGCAGCCTGAGCGGTTGCGGGAGCACAGTGTGTGGACGGGGACTGCGCCTGTGGTGCGGCTGCATGTGGGGCTGGAGGATCCTTTGGATTTGATTGCGGATCTGGAGAGGGGGTTTGGGGGGGTGGTGGAGCGGTTCAGGTTGGCTGCCTGAGATTTTTGGGCGCTGCTGCGTTTGCTGCGTGCGCTGCGTTTGCTGCGTTTGCTGCGCTTGCTGGTTCTGGCCCTGCCGGGGGGTTTCTTTTCGAGGCCGGGTCTCGGCCCGGCGGCCGACCTACTTTCCTTTGTTTCGCCAAAGGAAAGTAGGCAAAGAAGCGCACAGCGCGCAACGAGTTTCACGGCGCACCCCGCATCCCGCCCAACGCAGGTCGCCCGCAGCGAAGCGAAGGGTCGTGGGCAGTGCGGGGCGCGCTTCTTTGCTTCCTTTCTTATCGCGCGATAAGAAAGGGAGTCGGCTGCCGGGCCGAGACCCGGCCTCGAAAAACAACCACCCGGCAGGGACAAAAAAAGCAACTCAGACAGGCACCAGCCGAATCTCAGAAGCCCACCCATCCCTCTCCAACTGCCCCACCAACCCCAACTCCCAATCCAGATAAGCCCGAAACCCCGCATCCCTCAACCCCAGATCCCGATGCGCATAAGGGCTGTACCACTGGTCATCATCCCCCGTCAGCACATCCGCATCCCCCTGCCCCAGCGGCAGCCCGGCAGCAGCCCAGGCAGAAGTGCCGCCGACGACGGAACGCACATCGCGCCCCGTGCGCGCCGCCAGTTCGGCCGCCACGCTGCGCGCCAGCACGCCGTCCGGCGAGGTGAGCACCACGACCTGGGCCGGCGGCAGGGCCTGCACGAAGGAGGGCAGACGATCAGGCACGGCAAAGCGCGCACCGGCGATGTGCTGCTTCTCGAAGGCGGGGCGGCTGTCCACGTCGAAGACGATGGCCCGGCCTTCGCCCAGCAGTTCCTGCGCCTGCTGCACGGACAGCTGGGGCGCAGGCGCGTGGGAGGCGAGCACGCGCACGGGTTCGGCGCCGACCTCCAGGGTGGCCAGCGTGGGCGGAACGCAGGTGAAGACTTCCCAGCCCAGCTGGGCCAGCCAGGCGCCGGTGGTGAGGGCGCGCACGCCGTCCCAGTCGGCCAGCACGATGCGTGCGCCGCGCGTGGCCGCGTATTCGTCGGTGGCCTGCACGAGCTGGCCGCCCGGCGCCCAGCGCCAGCCGGGCAGGTGGCCGGCCTGGTATTCCTCGCGGGTGCGCACGTCGAAGCGGTAGAGCGTGCGTTCGGTGGCTTCGGACTCGAAGCGGGCCAGTTCGGCCGCATCAATGGATTGCACGCCCGCGCGCTGTGCCACGCTGGCTGCGCGTTCGCGTGCCGTGGCCAAGGCGACGGCGCCGGGCTCGGGCAGCGGGGTGCGGCGGCCATGGGCCAGCCTGTGGCCGGTGAGCAGCCAGTCCATGGTGCCGTTGCGCAGCGAGACGACCGGGTTGGGGATGCCGGCGTCGATCAGGGTCTGCGCGCCCACGATGGAGCGCGTGCGGCCCGCGCAGTTGACGACGACCAGGGTTTGCGGGTCCGGGGCGATTTCGCCGATGCGGTAGACCAGTTCGGCCCCCGGCACGCTGAGCGCAAAGGGCAGGCTGAAGGCCGCGAATTCCTCGGGCGTGCGGCTGTCGACGACGACGATGTTGTCGCCGCGCTGCACGCGCGCGCCCAGCTCGTCCGAGGTGATCCAGGGCGTGTGCTTTTCATGCTCGATGATTTCGCCGAAGGCCTTGCTGGGCACGTTGGTGCCGCTGAAAATTTCCAGCCCCTCGGCCGCCCAGCCTTCGGTGCCGCCTTCCAGCACGGAGACATTGGGCCAGCCCAGGCGCACGAGCTTGGCCGCAGCCTCATGGGCCAGGGAGCCGTCTGCGTCCACCAACACGATGCGCGTTCCCCGGCGCGGCACCAGGCGGTCGATGAGCTGCTCCAGCCGCCAGGCCGGGGCGGGCGCCGCGAACAGGATGTGGCGGTGTGCGAAGACACCGGCCTCGCGCACGTCGAGAACGGCGATTTCCTCGCCATCGGCCAGGGCCTGCCGAAGAGCGGCCGGTGTGACCAGCGCATGGCGAATCGACTTGGGCGGGCCGAAGGTGCGGAAGCTGCCGCCTTCCAGGCTCTCGAAGACCACGCGCTCGGGCATGCGCTCCAGGCCGCGCCCGTAGAAGTGCAGGTGCAGGCCGGGTTCCTCGCCAATCAGCTCGATGGTGTGCACGTCGGTGGGCGTGAGCACTACCGAGGTTCCGCTGCCCACATCGACGCTGCGGCCCACCGCCAGGGTGTCGCGCAGCGGGTCGTCGGTCTTGCCGCGTGTGAAGAACACGTTGCGCTCCACGCCTTCGACGCCCGCGATGATGGCCCAGGTGGTGTGGTCATGCGGCGGCTGGGACTTGCCCGGCAGGCCGGTGGACAGATACAGGGCATAGCGCCCCCCCAGGTCTTCGCTGAGGCGGTAGACCTGGGCCGGGTTGCTGGCCGAGACGGGGAAGTGCGCGTGCGGGAACAGTTCGCGCTGCAGGCCCAGCGCCTCCAGCTCGCGGGCCACGGCCTGCAATTGCTCGGGCGTGGCCCGTTCGGGATCGGGGAGCAGGCGCCGGGCCGTGGCGATGAAGCCGGTGATGGCGGCCGCGCGGCGGCTGGCCACGTCGCTGCCGCTGAAGTCGATGGAGAGATGGGTCTGTGTCATGGAAGTGCCTGGGAGGACGTTCGCGGGAGGACACGAAGTTAGGCCTCTCCCGCCCCGGCGCCAACGACGCATTGCAGATATGGATATGAGCTTTGGGCACTGCGCGCGCATGCGTGGCGCAAGCGTGACGCACGTTGTGCGGCAGCCGCATATGCATAGCCGCAATGCTTAGTTCACGCCGCGCCAGGAGCCTCCCAGACTGCGGGCATCGACTCTCTGCACTCCGGCATTCCCATGATCCGCACCCCGTCTGCGCTGCGCGCACTGCTGCTTCCCCTGTTCTCCGCCCTGGCCCTGCACGCGCCGGCGGCCCTGGCCTCGGCCGACAGCTTTCCGAACAAGCCGGTGCGCATCATCGTGCCCGTGGCGCCCGGGGGCAGCGCCGACAAGCTCACGCGCACGCTGGCCGACAAGCTGGCCGCGCTGTGGGGCCAGTCGGTGGTGGTGGAGAACGTGGCCGGGGCCAGCGGCACCATCGGCGCGGCCAAGGTGGCCAAGGCCGCGCCCGATGGCTACACCCTGCTGCAGCAGGGCGAGGGCCTCACGCTCAACGGCCTGCTGTTCGCCCAGTTGCCCTACGACACGCAAAAGGCCTTCACGCCCATCATCAAGGCCGTGGTCAATCCGCAGGTGCTGGTGGTCAACCCCGGCACGGGCCTGAACACGCTGGGCGACTACCTGGCCCGCGCCAAGGCCAAGCCGCAAAGCATCAGCCTGGGCCTGCCCGGCAATGGCGGCATTGCCCATGTGGCGCATGAAATCCTCACGCAGGAGACGGGCGCCAAGGTCAACTACATCCCCTACCCGGGCGGTGGCCCCGCCGCGCTGGACGTGCTGGGCGGCCACACCGACGCCACGCTGATCACGCTGGCCGCCGTGACCGAGTACGTGCGCGCCGGCAAGCTGCGCGCCCTGGCCGTGACCACGCCCTACCGCTCCGACGCCCTGCCCCAGGTACCCACCATGGCCGAGGCCGGCGTGCCCGGCTTCTCGGTGGAGAGCTGGCAGGGCTACTTCGCGCCGGCCGGCACGCCCGCGCCCATCGTCGCCAAGATCAACCGCGACCTGCAGACCGTGCTGCAGGCCCCCGATGTGCGCGCGCAGCTGGAGCACATGGGCTTCAAGGTGGCGGGCGGCTCCCCGGCCGACCTGGGCCAGAGCCTGCAAAGCGAGCGCCCGCGCTACGCCCGCGCGATCCAGTCGGCGGGGCTGTCGCTGCGCTGAGATGCAGGCAGGTCCTCAGAGGGGAGAGGGCCGATTGTCCAGGCGCCACTTCTCCCCCTCGGGCGTGCCCGGCACGGGCGGGCGCAGGCCCTGGATGCTCCACAGGCTGAAGGGCGTCTCGTCCACATGCATCTCCCAGCGCAGGCCACGGTCGGCGATGAAGGGGGACAGCTGCCGCCGCACGCCTTCGAGGAACCGTGTCTTGGTCTCCTCGTCGCGGATCTGCCGCGCGATGTGGTCCACGGAGATGCGCACGAAATCGTCGGCAGGCTCTCCGCCGATGAAGAACGAAGTGCGCGCCACGGCCTCGAACACCACGCCCACGTAAAAGCGCGGCAGGTCGCCGTAGACGGCCGTGATGCGCTGGGCGATGGCCTGTTTGTCTTCATCGCTGAAGGCGTTTTCGGGGTGGTAGATCTTCCACAGGGGCATGGTTTTCTCCGGGGGCAAAAAGAGGAGTACGGGAATCCGGGGTGGCGACGCAGCGCGGCCGTCAGGCCGGCTGGCCTGCATCCGCAGCCTGGTAGCGCGCCGCCGGCACGCCGCTGAGCGTCAGCACCTTGACGAGATCGGCGCGCGATTGGTCAAAGTCCAGCCAGGCGGTCGTGCTGCCCAGCGTGGGAAAGCAGATGGCCTCGCCCTGGTCCAGCGCCGCCAGGGCCGTGTCCACCAGGGTCTCGGGCGACATGAACAGGTGCTCGGGAAAAGGAGAAGGCTTGCCCCCGAAGAACTCCGAGCGCACCAGGCTGGGCATCACGGCCTGCACGGTGACGCCGCTGGGTGCCAGCTCGGCCTGCAGCGAGCGCGTGAAGCTCAGCACATAGGCCTTGGAGGCGCTGTAGCTGGAGGCGCCCGGCAAGGGCATCAGGGCCAGGATGGAGCCGATGTTGATCAGCGTGCCCCGGCCGCGCGTGGCGAACAGCCGCGCTGCCGCCAGCGACAGCCGCGTCAGCGCATGGATGTTGACCATGACCAGGCGGTCAACTTCGCGCGCATCCACCTGGGCCGCCGGACCCAGGGCGCCCAGGCCGGCGCAGTTGACCAGCATGGCTATGTCGCGCTGCCCATCGAACAGGGCCTCCACGCGCTGCAGGCCGGCGGCGTCGGCCAGGTCGGCCGCCACCACCTCGACCTGGCGGCCATGGTCGTCGCGCAGGCGCTGTGCCAGCGCCTGCAGCCGGTCCAGGCGGCGCGCGACCAGGATCAGGTCATGTCCGCGTGCGGCCAGGCGATCGGCATAGACGGCGCCGATGCCGGAGGAGGCGCCAGTGACGACGGCGGTGCCTTGATGCGTGCTCATGGGAGAAGTCCTTGCTTGGGTCAAGCGGTGGTTGAAAGTGGCTTCAACTATAAACTTCAATCATTAGAGCTACAAGCACGCAATCCACCTTTGCGGGCCGGGCTTGCGTTTTGCTGAGACACTCCAGGCCTGCGACAACGCGAACAGACAACGAGGAATTCCATGCGATCCAAGAGCTTCGAGGGCATGGCCTGCTCGATCGCCACCACGCTGGAGGCCGTAGGCGACCGCTGGGCCATGCTGGTGCTGCGCGACCTGATGCTGGGCCTGAGCCGCTATGACGACCTGAGAAAGTCCACGGACATCACCAACGCCACGCTGACCGACCGCCTGCGCCAGCTGGAGCAGTCCGGCCTGGTAGAGCGCCGCCTCTACCAAAGCGGCCCGGACCGCTACGAGTACCTGCTCACACCCAAGGGCCGCGACCTGTCCCTGGTGATCCAGGCGCTGGCCCAGGTCGGCGACCGGTGGCGCCTGCAGCAAGAAGCGCAGCCGCCCATGCGCTTTGTGCGTGCGCAGTCGGGCACGCCCCTGCGGCTGGCGCTGGTGGAGGAGGAATCGGGCCGCAGCGTGCCTTTTTCCGAGCTGCGCGTGGAGGCCGGCCCCGGCGCGGACGACCTGACGCGCTGGCGGCTGTCCAAGCTAGCCGCGCAGGCCGGGACGCCGGCAGCGGCTTGCGGCGTTGCGCCCGCAAGGCGCATGGCGAAGGCACAAGGCTCCGGCCACTGACCACGGCGGTCAGTGGCCGGCCCGCTCGCTGCCTGTGCCGCTCACTTGGGCAGCAGCACCTTGTCGATCACGTGGATCACGCCGTTGGACTGGTAGACGTCGGGAATCGTCACCGTGGCCGTGCCGCCCTTTTCATCGGTCAGCATGATCTTGGAGCCGCTGGACTTGGCCACCAGCGTGCCGCCGCTGACGGTCTTGATGCTGGCCATGCCCTTGCCGTCCTTGATCATCTTGGACAGCGCCGCTGCATCCCACTTGCCGGACACCACGTGGTAGGTCAGCACCGTGGTCAGCGTGCCCTTGTTCTCGGGCTTGAGCAGGGTGTCCACCGTGCCTGCGGGCAGGGCCTCGAAGGCGGCATTGGTGGGCGCGAACACGGTGAACGGACCCGGGCCCTTGAGCGTGTCGACCAGGCCCGCCGCCTTGACGGCTGCGACCAGGGTGGTGTGGTCCTTGGAGTTGACGGCGTTGTCGATGATGTCCTTGGACGGCAGCATGGGTGCGCCGCCCACCATCACATCGGCCATGGCAGCCACGGAGGCAGCCGACATCACGATGGCCAGGCCGAACGAGGCCAGCTTGCGGGTGTTTTGAATCGAGATCATGGAATGCTCCTAGCGGGTTGATGACAAGCCGAACGATTCCGGCTGATCTGGATACGCAGCGCAGCGGGGTCTGGATTCAAAAAAAACGGCGATCGACGTCAAACACAAAAAGTTACAACCACTTTCAATTGCGGCACATCCAGACCTGCGCGGCCTGCGTACTGCCGGATAGCGGGGACGCATCCCATTCCCCTGGAGCAGGTGGCCACCTCTTCAGTGGAACGCGCTTTCGCCACACCCGTGTGCTTTCGGCCGGAGGCGCATTCTTCACGTTGACCGTTCGCGCCTGCCGCGAACCGAGAGGAACCATCATGTCTGACGAATCAGTGTTGATCGGGGTTTTGCAAAAACGTGCCAAGAAGCTGGAGGACAGGCGCCAGTTCTTCCGCAAGACCAGCGGCGTGGCCGTGGGCATGGCGGGCGGGGTGATCCTGTCCGCCTGCGGCGGCGGCGGAGGCGATGCGAATGCGCAGGCCAACGGGCCCACGGATGCGGAGATCCTGAACTTCGCCCTCAACCTGGAGTATCTGGAGTCGCAGTTCTATCACTACGCGGTGTTCGGCACCGGCCTGCCCGCCAACCTGCAGTCGGGCGTGGGCACGCAGGGCGCCATCACGGGCGGCCGTGCCGTGGCCTTCAAGGACCCCGTTGTGGCGCAGTACGCCAAGGAGATCGCCCAGGACGAGATCGCCCACGTGGCCTTCCTGCGCGCGGCGCTGGGTTCGGCCGCAGTGGCGCAGCCGCAGATCGACATCGGCGGCACCGACCCGAACGGCGCCTTCTCGGTGGCGGCGCGAGCGGCCGGGCTGGTGGGCGCGGGCACGGCCTTCGATCCCTATGCGAGTGACGAGAACTTCCTGCTGGGGGCCTTCATCTTCGAGGACGTGGGCGTCACCGCCTACAAGGGCGCATCGCCGCTGATCACCAACAAGACCTATCTGGAGGCAGCCGCCGGCATCCTGGCCGCCGAGGCCTACCACGCAGGTCTGGTGCGCACGGTGCTGTACGCCAAGGGACTGGCCACGCCCGCGCTGCGCACGGCGGCCGGCGCCATCTCGGATGCGCGCGACAGCCTGGACGGCTCCACCGACGTGGACCAGGGCATCACGGGGGATGCCACGACGTCCAACATCGTGCCGCTGGATGCCAACGGCATCGCCTACAGCCGCTCGCCGGGCGACGTGCTGAACATCGTGTACCTGACCAAGGACACGGCGACCAAGGGCGGGTTCTTCCCGTCCGGCGTGAACGGCTCGCTGGTGATGAGCAGCGCCTACGCCTGACGCGGACCGCCCGCCTGCCCCGCACCGGCCGGGGCAGGCGGGCTTCCCCGGGGCTGGCCCGAGACAAGCGTTCCCCTGCCAAGGAGTTGCCATGATGTCCCTTCTGCCTTCCTCATCCGCCCCCCGCACGCCGGCCAGCACGCCGGGCCGCACGCCGCGGCGCCTGAAACCTTCCACCGTGGCGCGCCGCTGCGTGGGCAGCCTGATTGTGCTGGCCGGCGCGGTCATCGTGACCGGAGATCTCGTGGCGCTGTGGCGCGGCGCAGGCACCGATGCCGCACCCGCCGCCGCACCCATGGCACCCGCCAGCGGCCTGGTGCCGACGGCCCGATAGGCATCCCCCTGCAACCGCGTGCCCCCGCCGGCGGAAAGGCCCCCATGAACGACACCGTGCTTGCGGCTGAACAGGGCCGTTTCGGCTCCATCGAGCCGGACAACGGCCACGCGGGCACGCCCAGCCTGCCGCAGGTGCATCGCAGCATTGCCGTGCCGCGCGGCGACAGCCGCTCGGACAACGCGCGCCGCGTGCTGGCGTTTGCCGGGCCCGGCTACATGGTGGCCGTGGGCTACATGGACCCGGGCAACTGGGCCACGTCCATCGCGGGCGGCTCGCAGTTCGGCTACTCGCTGCTGGCGGTGATCTTTGCCTCCAACCTGATGGCCATGCTGTTCCAGGCGGCGGCCGTGCGCCTGGGCCTGGCCAGCGGGCGGGACCTGGCCCAGGCCTGCCGCGCGCAGTTTTCCCCGCGCATCAACCTGGTGCTGTGGTTCTTCTGCGAGATCGCCATCGTGGCCTGCAACCTGGCCGAGGTGCTGGGCATGGCCATCGGCCTGAACCTGCTGTTCGGCCTGCCGCTGCTGGCCGGCGTGTGCATCACGGTGGTGGATGTGATGCTGATCCTGGCGCTGCAAAGCCGGGGCTTTCGCTGCCTGGAGTCGGTGGTGATCGCCCTGGTGGCATTGATCGGCCTGTGCTTTGCCGCCCAGCTGGTGTGGCTGCAGCCGCCCGTGGCGGCCGTGCTGCGCGGCCTGCTGCCGGGCATGGAGATCGTGGCCAATCCGCAGATGCTGTACCTGGCCGTGGGCATCGTGGGGGCCACGGTGATGCCGCACAACCTCTACCTGCATTCGTCCATCGTGCAGACACGCCGGCATGACACCACGCTCCAGGGTACGCGCCAGGCCATCCGCCTGGCCACGCTGGACTCCACGGTGGCGCTGGGGCTGGCGCTGTTCGTGAACGCCGCCATCCTGGTGGTGGCGGCCGGCGCGTTCAACCGGCCCGGCCAGGCGCCGGTGACCGAGCTGTCGGACGCCTACCACCTGCTGTCGCCGCTGCTGGGCGTGGGCATCGCCAGCGCGGTGTTCGGCGTGGCGCTGCTGGCCTCGGGGCTGAGTTCTTCGGTCACGGGCACGCTGGCCGGGCAGATCGTGATGGAAGGCTTCTTGCAGATCCGCCTGTCGCCCGCGCTGCGCGCCCTGCTGACGCGCTGCATCGCCATCGTGCCCGCCGTGGTGGCCACCGCCTGGTTCGGCAGCACCGGCGCCAGCGCCCTGCTGGTGTTCAGCCAGGTGGTGCTGAGCCTGCAATTGCCGTTTGCCATCGTGCCGCTGCTGCTGTTCACCACGCGGCGCAAGACGCTGGGGGAGCTGGCCTTTGGCCCAAGGATGTCGGCAGTGCTGTGGTGCTGCGCGGCCCTGGTGGTGTCGCTGAACCTGTGGATGCTGCAGCGGGTGCTGACGGCCTGATCGCCCGAACCGGGCATGGCGCCACGCGGCGCCTTCATAGACGTTTTGCTTCTATCAAACGCCGCTCTTGTTCGTTGGTGGCTTGCCGCGAAGTTCTTAGATTGGTGCCCATAGCCACCAACCCGCGAACTCTCCGCAAGGACGACGACATGACAGCCCTCACTTTGGAAACCGCCTTGCCCCGGGCGCTGCAGGAGGCACAGGACCACGCCCGCGCACAGGGGCTGGGCCACGCAGGCGGCGTGCGCCCGCCCGTGGCCTGGGCGCTGGTGCAGGCCGGCCAGGCCGTGCTGGTCGATGTGCGCACGGCCGAGGAACGCAAGTTCGTCGGCCAGGTGCCCGGCACCCTGCACGTGCCCTGGGCCACGGGCACGGCGCTGACGCGCAACCCGCGCTTTGCCCGCGAGCTGGAGGCGCGCCTGGCACCGCACGGCGGCAAGGAGGCCGTGGCCCTGCTGCTGTGCCGCAGCGGCAAGCGCTCGGTGCTGGCGGCCCAGGTGGCGGCCCAGGCCGGGTTCGCCCATGTGTTCAACGTGCTCGAAGGCTTCGAGGGCGAGATCGACGCGCGCCAGCAGCGCGGCAAAAACGACGGCTGGCGCTTCCACGGCCTGCCCTGGATTCAAGACTGAAGGAGCACGCAGATGGCCAGTTTCGACATTGCCGGACTCACCCAGAACCTGCATGCGGCGCGCCGCGAATGGCGCGAGGCCCACGGCCGCACCCAGGAGCCCGGGGCGCGCGAGTTTCCCTCCCGCGACGCGCTTTCCACCCTCATCGACCAGCTCAAGGCAGCCCTGTTTCCCATGCGCCTGGGCCCCCACGACCTGCGCCAGGAAAGCGAGGACATCTTCGTGGCCCACCAGCTGGACTCGGCCCTGCATGCGCTGCTGGGCCAGATACGGCTGGAGCTGCGGCTGTCCGCGCCCCACACGGCAGCGGGCGCCGATGCCATGGCGCTGGACATCGCCCGCGCCTTTGCCGAGTCCCTGCCCCAGATCCGCCGCCTGCTCGACAGCGACGTGCTGGCCGCCTTCCAGGGCGATCCCGCCGCGCGCAGCGTGGACGAGGTTCTGCTGTGCTATCCGGGCGTGCTGGCCATGATCCACCACCGCCTGGCCCACCAGCTGTACCTGCTGGAGCAGCCGCTGCTGGCGCGCATCGTGGCCGAGCTGTCGCATGCGCAGACGGGCATCGACATCCACCCGGGCGCGAAGATCGGGCGGGGCTTTTTCATGGACCACGGCACGGGCGTGGTGATCGGCGAGACCGCCGTGATCGGCGAGCGCGTGCGGCTGTACCAGGCCGTCACCCTGGGCGCCAAGCGCTTTCCCACCGATGAGCACGGCCACCTGCGCAAGGGCCTGGCGCGCCATCCGGTGGTGGAGGACGACGTGGTCATCTACGCGGGCGCCACCATCCTGGGCCGCGTCACGCTGGGGCGCGGCGCCGTCATCGGCGGCAATGTCTGGGTGACCGAGGACGTGCCGCCCGGCGCCCACGTCACCCAGGCCCATGCGCGCGAGCACGCGCAGCAGCCCCGGGAGGTGGCCCTATGAGCACCCGTCTTGTCACCAGCTTCGGCATTGCCGTGCGCCAGGCGCGCGAGGCCCATGGCTGGTCGCAGGAGCGGCTGGCCGAGCACTCGGACCTGAACCGCTCCTACGTGGGCGAGATAGAGCGCGGCCGCGTCATCGCCTCGCTGCTGACCGTGGAGAAGCTGGCCGTCTCGCTGGGCGTGCAGCCCTCGGCCCTGGTCATGCGCGGCGAAACCGTGGCCCACGACCAGCTGGTGCGGGGCCTGCGCTTGGCGGCTATAGCATGTTGAAGACATGTGCGCGGGCCGGGACACTGGCCCTGTTTCCCTCCTTCCCCTTCCCTTTTTCCTGAACTGATCACGGAGTCTGCACATGTCGGCAATAGTGGGCGGCACGACCGCGCTAGGCGACAACGCCGCGCGGCAACTGGCCAACGCAACCAAAACCGTTCCCCAGCTTTCGACCATCAGCCCGCGCTGGCTGACGCACCTGCTGCAATGGTCGCCGGTGGAGGCGGGCATCTACCGTCTCAACCGCGTCAAGAACCCGGAGGCCATCAAGGTCACCTGCACGGCCAAGCAGGAAGACAACCAGCTGCCGCGCACCTATGTGGACTACGAGGAGCAGCCGCGCGAGTACTTCCTCAACGCCGTCTCCACCATCCTGGATGTGCACACGCGCATCTCCGACCTCTACAGCAGCCCGCATGACCAGATCAAGGAACAGCTGCGCCTGACCATCGAGACCATCAAGGAGAACCAGGAAAGCGAGCTGATCAACAACCCCGACTACGGCCTGCTGGCCCAGGTCACGGACGAGCAGCGCATCTTCCCGCTGACCGGCGCGCCCACGCCCGACGACTTGGACGAGCTGCTGACCAAGGTCTGGAAGGAGCCCGCCTTCTTCCTGACCCATCCGCTGGCCATTGCCGCCTTCGGCCGCGAGGCCACGCGCCGCGGCACGCCGCCGCCCACGGTCAGCCTGTTCGGCTCGCAGTTCATCACCTGGCGCGGCATTCCGCTGATCCCCTCGGACAAGGTGCCCGTGGCCGATGGCAAGAGCAAGATCCTTCTGCTGCGCGTGGGCGACAAGCGCCAGGGCGTGGTCGGCCTGTACCAGCCCGGCCTGCCGGGCGAGCAAAGCCCGGGCCTGTCGGTGCGCTTCATGGGCATCAACAACCATGCCATCGCGTCCTACCTGATCTCGCTGTACTGCTCGCTGGCCGTGCTCACGCCCGACGCGCTGGCCGTGCTCGACGATGTCGAGATCGGCAAGTACCACGACTATCCCGACACCTACAAGTAAAGAGGCCGGGCGTTGACCGTGTCTGCAATCACCTCCGTGGCGCCCCAGGCGCCCTTCGACCCCGAGGCGCTGGCGCGCATGGCCAACGCCCTGTTCTCCGCCGCACCGGGATCGGCTCCTGCCCTGCCGGGTCTTCCGGGTCTTCCCGGCCTGCCTGCTGGCGTGCAGGCCCCCGTGAACGTGGCGCCGCCCGGCTCGCCGCTGGCCAGCCCCGCGGGCCTGGGTCCCGGCGTGCCGGGCACGCCCATCCCGCAGGGCGTGGCGCCGGGCAGCAACCTGCTGCCGGCCTCGCCCGCGCCGCTGGCCTCGCTGGCCCACCGCGCGCCCGCGCTGCTGCCCCATGCCCAGGCCGGCAACGGCGTGCCCGACCATGTCGTGAGCGCCCTGCCCGCCTACGAGCCGCGCCTGGGATCGCAGGTGCTGGGCGTGCCCCAGCGCCAGGGCGATCCGCTGGATGCGCTGGCCGCGCTCCCGTTCACGGCACCTGCTGCACCTGCGCCACCTGCTGCACCTGCGGCACCCGCCGTGCCGCGCATCGGCGTGCCCACAGAAGGGCCCGGCATTGCGTCCACCGTGCCTTCGGCCGAGCCGCGCTTTTACTTTGTCGATCCCGTGGTGCTGCCCGCCGGCTACACCACGCCGGCCCATCCGCTGCAGCGCCAGCAGGCTTCGCACGGGGCAAGGCATGGAGCGGCCGGCGTGCAGGCGCCCTTCGACGTGCATGCCGTGCGCCGGGACTTTCCCATCCTGTCCGAGCACGTCAACGGCCGGCCCCTGGCCTGGCTGGACAACGCGGCCACCACGCACAAGCCGCGCGCGGTGATAGAGCGCATCCGCCATTTCTACGAGCACGAGAACTCCAACATCCACCGCGCGGCGCATGAACTGGCCGCGCGCGCCACCGACGCCTACGAGGGCGCGCGCGAGCGCGTGCGCCGCTTCATCAACGCGCCCGACATGAACGAGGTCATCTTCGTGCGCGGCACCACCGAGGCCATCAACCTCGTGGCCAAGAGCTGGGGCTGGCAGCATGTGGGCGAGGGCGACGAGATCATCGTCTCCCACCTGGAGCACCACGCCAACATCGTGCCCTGGCAGCAGCTGGCGGCCGCCAAGGGCGCGAAGATCCGCGTGATCCCGGTGGACGACTCGGGCCAGGTGCTCATCGATGAATACCGCAGGCTGCTGAACCCGCGCACCAAGATCGTCTCCGTCACCCAGGTCTCCAACGCGCTGGGCACGGTCGTGCCCGTGCAGCAGATCGTGGAGCTGGCCCACCAGGCGGGCGCCCGGGCCCTGGTCGATGGCGCGCAGTCGGTCTCGCACATGGCCGTGGACGTGCAGGCCATCGGTGCGGACTTCTTCGTGTTCTCGGGCCACAAGGTCTTCGGGCCCACGGGCATCGGCGTGGTCTGGGGACGGCGCGAGGTGCTGGAGGACATGCCGCCCTGGCAGGGCGGCGGCAACATGATCGCCGACGTGACCTTCGAGAAAACCGTCTACCAGCCCCTGCCCAACACCTTCGAGGCCGGCACCGGCAACATTGCCGACGCCGTGGGCCTGGGCGCCGCCATCGACTACGTGCAGGCCCTGGGCATGGAGCGCATCGCGCGCTACGAGCACGACCTGCTGCAGTACGGCACGCAGGCGCTGGCGCCCATCCCCGGCCTGCGCCTGATCGGCACGGCGGCCGACAAGGCCAGCGTGCTGTCCTTCGTGCTCAAGGGCTGGACCACGGCCGAGGTGGGCGAGGCGCTCAACGCCGAAGGCATCGCCGTGCGCACCGGCCACCACTGCGCCCAGCCCATCCTGCGGCGCTTCGGCGTGGAGACCACCGTGCGGCCCTCGCTGGCCTTCTACAACACCACCGAGGAAATCGACCGGCTGGCGGCAGTGGTGCAGGGGCTGGCGGCGCGCAGGCGGGGTTGAGCCACGGGCTCAGCCCAGGCGTCTTGCAAAGGCGTCGCCCGTTGCGCCCATGCCCAGGCGGCCGTGCCCAGGCGGCCGCCCACGTCGTTGGCGCCGCTTGCGCCCGGTGTGCCGCAGGCCGGACCCGGTGGCCATGCCGCGCCACGGCAGCGGACGGAACACGGCATTGGAGTCATGAAAAAGCATTGCCAATATCAGAATGATCCTATGGATTTCCATCAATCATAGGAATAGACTTTGGAGCGCGCCCATCAAACTCTCCTGCATCGTTTCCGGTTTCATTCATATGAAAAAAATCAGATATTTTCTCATTACGGCAACGCTTTGCTTTTCTGTAAGCTCCATTTATGGAGGCATATTTACCCCGGCGTCGTCCACCATCCAATTACCGGAAATCATCAACGTTCCCGCAGGAAATATCATGAATGGATCAGTGCTATGGGAATCGCCCATGGTCAAATCCACCCTCGACACAATTTCCTACAGTGTGCTTTCGGGGCCATCTTCAGAAATATGGCCCCAAATCATGAACGCCACTACGCTGGACGGCGATATCTACTCCACATCTTTGCGCGGAATAGGAATCCGTTGGCGTGCCATATGGAAAGCCAGGAATTTCCCCAATGGCAAAACCATGTCCATCACCACTACGTCCAACAATGCAGGAGCCACGGGATGGCTAAGGAATGATGTACATGAGCAAACCATATGGATGCAACTCATCAAGACAGGCGCCGTTCAATCGGGCACTTTCAGCGTCAGCAGCTATGCATCCGCCCGGTTTGACTGCAATAGCCTTTGCAATAACTGGATCGTGAAGGCGACCGGCAGCACCGTGGTGCGCACAGGCGCCAGTTGCCGGGTGAAGACGAGCAACATCGCCGTGAACCTGCAGCGAATCAACAGGTCACTGTTCAACGGGATAGGCGCTACCTCCGCGCCCCAGCCATTCGATCTGGAACTGATATGCACCGGGGGCGAAGCCAATTCCACCCTGCGCCCGTTCGTCACGCTCACGGATGCCAACGATGCCGCCAACCGCTCCGATGTGCTGACGGTGACCGGAGGGGCTGCCGGCATCGGCATCCAGATCCGCAGCAGCGACAAGGTCATCAGCTACGGCGAGGACTCCGCCAACTTCGGCAATCCCAACCAGTGGCAGGCGGGCACCATCACCCCAAACACCAGCAACCACGTGATTCCATTGACGGCGCGCTATGTCCAGACCCAGCCCTCCGTCACCACGGGCCTGGCCAACGGACGGGCCACCTTCACGCTCAACTACCAGTGACCTGCCAGTGACCTGCAAGTGACACGCTGGCTGCATTGCGGCTGCGCAGGCGCCCGTGCCGATCCTGCGTGGCCGCCCGCCCCCGGCTGCGCTCACTCGGCTCTGGCCCCCGACACCCGCACCTGCTCGGCCGCCACGGGCATCTGCTCGCGCACGAAGCGCCAGAACGCGTCCACGTCCATGGGCTTGACGGGCAGCGAGCCTTGGTCGATGAACTGCTTTTGCACCTCGGGATTGCGCAGCGCCGTAGCCAGTGCGCCGTTCAGGCGCTCCAGCGCCGCACGCGGCGTGCCGGCCGGGGCAACCAGGCCGTACCAGGAGTCGGTGTAGAAGCCCTTGACGCCTGCTTCCTCGAACGTTGGCACATCGGGCAGGGCCGGCAGGCGCTGGCGTGAGGCCACGGCCAGGGCGCGCAGCTTGCCCGAGCGGATGAAGGGGATGGCGCCCGTGGTGAGCACGAAGTCCACGCGGCCCGCCATCAGGTCGGTCATGGCCGGGGCCGTGCCCTTGTAGGGGATGTGGGTGACATCCACGCCCGTGAGCTGCTTGAAGCTGGCGCCGGCCAGATGCTGGCTGGAGCCCACGCCGCCCGAGCCGTAGTTGAGCTGGCCCGGCCTGGCGCGCGCCGCCTCCAGCAGATCGTTGACCGAGCGCAGCGGCGAGGCCACGGGCACCAGCAGCACGCTGGGCGAGGTGGTGATCATGCCGATGGGCGCGAAGTCCTTGAGCGGGTCGTGGTTGAGCTTGGCGTAGAGCGCGGAGTTCAGGCCGTGCGAGGCCACGGTGGCCAGCATGATGGTGTTGCCATCGGGCCTTGCGCGGGCCGCCGCGTCGCTGCCCAGGTTGCCGCCCGCACCGGCCCGGTTGTCGATGGTGATGGGCTGGCCCAGGGCCTCGCTCATGCGCGTGGCCGCCAGCCGCGCCACGTTGTCGGAGGGGCCGCCCGCAGGCCAGCCCACGATGAGGGTGATGGGGCCTTGCGCCAGGGCCGGCAGGGCCAGGGCGCACAGGGCCAGCGCAGCCAGGCTGCGGCGCGACAGAGGGGTCATAGCAGTCGTCCTTGTCCATTCAAAGGTTTGCATGGCCAGGGCCTTCAGGGCTTGCCGTCCTGCCAGGGCATTTCGGTCCAGAGCTTGCGAAAGCCGGCCTCGGTGCGCTCCAGCTCGGCCGCGTAGGCGGGCGGTGCCAGGTAGCGCAGCGGCGCGTACATGGCCTCGGCCTGCTGCCTGAACTGCGGGTCGGCCGCGATGGCGGCCACGGCATCGACCAGCTTTTTGCGCACGCCTTCGGGCAAGCCCTTGGGCGCTGCCAGGCCGCGCAGGGAGGCCAGCTCGATATCGATGCCCTGCTCCTTGAACGTAGGCACCTGCGGCGCCAGCGAGCTGCGCGCGGCCGACATCTGGCCCAGCAGGCGGATGGGAGTTCCGCCCTTCTGGTAGGCCAGCACCTCGCCCACGTTGATGGCGCCGATGGTGATCTGCTGGCCCGTGGCGGCGGCGCGCACCTCGCCCGCGCCCTTGTAGGGCACATGGGTGAGCTGCGTGCCGGTGGCCTTGGCGAACAGCAGCATGGCCAGGTGGTCGTCCGAGCCCGTGCCCGTGGTGCCCACGGTCACGGCGCCGGGGTTGGCCCGGGCGTAGGCGGCCAGGCCGGCCAGCGTGGTGATGGCGTTGCTGTTGTGGATGGCAAAGCCGCCCGGGTCGTCCACCAGGTTGCCCAGCAGGTCGTACTGGCTCCAGTGGAAGCTGCTCTTGCGCTCGATGGGGATGGTCAGCACGTTGGGCGTGTTGATGAAGCCGATGGTGTAGCCGTCCGGCTTGGCCCGCGCCAGTTCGCCAAAGCCGATGCCGCCGCCCGCGCCGGGGCGGTTGAGCACGACCACGCTGCCGCCCAGCTTCTTTTCCAGATGGCGGGCCAGCAGCCGCGCCACCAGGTCGGTGCCGCCGCCGGGCCCGTAGGCCACGATCATCTCGATGTTGCGCGAGGGATAGGGGGCCTCGCCCTGAGTCTGGGTCTGAGCCTGGGCCAGGGCCGGCAGCGCCATGCAGGCGGCGGCCAGGCCTGCGCACAATGCGCGCCTTGCTTGCTGTGTCATCTTTGTCTCCTGGGTCGCCTCTTGCAGTGGTCTGAGAGGCTTTGTAGTCATGGTGAGGGAAGCGGCTAACGGGACGGGGAACGGGACGGGTCCAAGGCCCGGGCGATGCGCTCGCGCGCATGCGGCCAGACCTCGGGATTGACCAGGCGCGCGGGCCGCTGGCCGTCGGCCAGCAACTGCACGATCTGGGTGGCGGCCAGCTCGGCGTTGTTGCGCCGGGCCTCGTGCGTGACACCGGCGGTGTGGAAGGTGGCCACCACCTGGGGCAGGGCCAGCAGCGGATGGGAGGCGGGCGGCGGCTCCTGGTCCCAGACATCGAGCCCGGCGCCGGCCAGGTGGCCGCTGGCCAGGGCGGCGTGCAGGGCGGCCTCGTCATGGATACCGCCGCGCGCCGTGCTCACGAAAACGGCGCCCGGCTTCATGGCCGCAAAGGCAGCGGCGTTCATGAGCCCCAGCGTGGAGGCATCGCGCGGGCAGTGCAGGGAGACGATGTCAGCGCGCTGCAGCAGTTCGTCGAAGCCGACGGCCTCGGCCCCGCGCGCCGCCAGGCCGGCTGCGTCGTAGGCCGGGTCGCAGCCGATCACCTGCATGCCGAAGGCCCGGCCCAGGGCCGCGACGCGGCTGCCGGCCTCGCCCACGCCCACCAGGCCCAGGGTGCGGCCGCGCAGCTCGTGGCCCATCACGTCCTCGCGGCTGAAGCCCCGGGCAGGGGCGCGCAGCAGGCGGTCGGATTCGTTGATGCGGCGCAGCACGGACAGCATCAGCCCGATGGCCATCTCAGCCACCGAATCCGCGTTGCCGCCCGACTGGTTCATCACGGCCACGCCGGCGCGCGTGCAGGCCTCGATATCGATGGTGTCGCAGCCCGAGCCGCTGGAGGACACGGCCAGCAGATCGGGGCAGCGCGCCAGCAGGTCCGCCGTGGCGAACCAGTGGCGCGGCAGCTCGTCCTTGGCGGCCGTGATCTGGTAGACCTGTGCGCCGGCCAGGGCCTGCCAGGCGGCGGCATCGTCGCCCTCGCGCCGGCAGGTGACCAGTTGCACGCCAGGCGCGGCCGAGACGATGCGGTCGAAGGCCGCGTCCAGCCAGTAGTCGAAACGGACAACGCGGCGGTCCATCACAGCACCCCCTTGGCGGCCAGCGTGCGCACCACCCAGGAGCGGTCGGCGCGGCCTGCAGCAATGGCGGCGAGCACGTCGGCCTCGTCGCGCTGTATGGCCTCCACGCGGTCGGCAATGGCGGCGGCCTCGGCGGCGGGCACGGCCAGCAGGCCGTCGCCGTCGCCCAGCACCAGGTCGCCCGGGTGGACGACCATGCCGTCGATGCTGACGGGCACATGCAGCTCGCCGGGGCCGTCCTTGTAGGGACCGCGGTGCGAGACGCCGCGCGCATACACGGGCAGGCCGTGCTGGCCGATGGTGTCGCTGTCGCGGATCAGCCCGTCGATGACGATGCCGGCCGCGCCGCGCGCCATCATCAGCGCCAGCATGATCTCGCCAACGATGGCGTTGGGCCCGGCGCCGCCCGCGTCCACCACGATCACGTCGCCGGGGCCGCAGATGTCGATGGCCTGGTGCACCATGAGGTTGTCGCCGGGCCGCGTGCGCACGGTCAGCGCACGGCCCACCAGCGGCCCCTGGCGGCGATGGAAGGGCCGCAGCGCCGAGGTGCCCGTGGTGCGGCTCATGGCGTCGCTGACATTGGCGACCGGAAAGCCGCGGTAGCGCTGCAGCAGCGCATCGCCAAGGGCGGCCTCGGGCCGGGCGTGGATATGGAATCCGGGAATCTTGCTCACTGCTGTGTCTCCGTCTGTGTCTGTTGTCTGTGTCCGTTGTCCGTGTCGATGCCGTTGTCTTGCCGCTCAGAACGCATCCCAGGCCTGCGCGTGGCGCACGCAGGCCGGCGTGACCTGGTCCAGGCGCGTGGCGCCCAGCATGGCCATGTCGCGCAGCACCTCCTCGCGCAGCAGGGCCATGGCGTGGGCCACGCCCGCCGGCCCGGCCACCGAGGCCGCGTAGTTGAAGGGCCGGCCCACGAACACGCAGCGCGCGCCCAGGGCCAGGGCCTTGAGCACGTCGGTGCCCCGGCGCACGCCGCTGTCCAGCATCACCGGCAGGCCGGGCACGGCGCGCACGATGCCGGGCAGCACGCGCAGCGGTGCCACGGCGCCGTCGAGCTGGCGCCCGCCGTGGTTGGAGACGATGAAGCCGTCTGCGCCGTGATCGCGCGCCAGCACGGCGTCTGCGGCCGAAAGAATGCCCTTGACCACGAGCTGCCCCTGCCAGCGCTGGCGGATGGCGGCCAGATGCGGCCAGGCCAGGTGGGAGCGGTCCGAGAAATCGCGCATCACGCTGGCCGACAGGATGGGCGCGCCCCGGTGCGCATAGTTGTTCTCGAAATGCGGCATGCCGTGGCGCCACAGGGTCTTGAGAAAGCTGCCGAACAGCCAGCGCGGATGGCTGATGCCCTGCCAGGCCAGGCCCGGCCCGGGCCGCAGCGGCGTGGAGAAACCAGCGCGCACATTGTTCTCGCGGTTGGCGGCCACGGGCGTGTCCACCGTGATCACCAAGGTCTGCACGCCGGCGGCGGCCACGCGGTCCAGCAGCGCATCGATCTGGCCCTGGTCGCCCGGCAGGTAGGCCTGGAACCAGGTGTGGGGCGCGGCCGCCATCACATCCTCCAGCCGGATCAGCGAGGAGCCGCTCATGATGGCCGGCACGCCCGCCTGCTGTGCGGCCTGGGCCAGCACCAGGTCGCCCCGGTAGGCCGACAGCGCGGCAATGCCCATGGGCGCCACGCCGAAGGGCGCCCCGTAGCGGCGCCCGAACAGCTCGAAGGAGGGGTCGCGCTGTGCCACGCCCACCAGCGCGCGCGGCACGAAGGCCAGCTCGGCAAAGGCGCGGCGGTTGTCCGCCAGCGAGGCGTTGTCCTCCACCGCGCCGCTGATGTAGGCATGGATGGGGCGCGGCAGATGGCGCCGCGCCAGCCGCTCGAAATCATCGAGCGACAGCACCTGGCGCAGGCGGCGCGGCGGCCGGGCAGGGGCTGGTGCAGCGGCTGCAGGAGCGGTGGTGGAGGGGACGGTGTTGGCAGGCATTGCCGGCCAATGTAGAAGCGCCAACCTGCAAAGAAAAGCGAAATAAATAGGAATCGATATTTCGATTTTGGAAGAATGTCGCCATGACCCTCAAACAGCTCGAAGCCTTCTACTGGGCCGCCACCTGCCTGAACTTCAGCGTGGCCGCCGACCGCGTGCACCTGTCGGTCTCATCGCTGTCCAAGCGCATTGCGGAGCTGGAGGCCTCGCTGGGCGTGCAGCTGTTCGACCGCAGCGGCCGCGCCGCCGAACTCACGCCCCAGGGCGAGCAGCTGCTGCCGCGCATCCGCGAGCTGCTGCACGGCGCTGCCCAGCTGCGCGAGGCGGCGGGCCGCAGCGTGGGCCTGCAGGGCCGCTGCCGCATCGGCTTTGGCGAGCTCAGCGGCCTGACCTGGCTGCCCCGGCTGGTGCAGAAGGTGGCCGAGCTGCACCCCGACCTGCAGCTGGAGCCCCACACCGACATCGGCCAGGTGCTGGAGCAGCGCATCGTCGATGGCGAGCTGGACTGCGTGGTCATCGCCGGGCCGTCCTCGCGCAGCAGCCTGGCCTTCGAGCAGGTCGCCCAGGTGCGCTTCGTCTGGGCCGCCAGCGACGACTTCATCGCCCGCGCCGGCACCGGCCTGCCCCGGCGCCTGGTGCGCGAGCAACTGCTGATCGCCCTGCCCACCGGCTCGGGCGCCACGCGCACGCTGGACGACTGGCTGGGCCGCCACGGCCTGGCCGTGGAGCGGCGCCTTTCCTGCAACAGCTGGGGCGCCGTGGTGGGCATGGTGGTGGACGGGCTGGGCTTCACCTACATGCCCGAGCAATGGGCCCTGGCCCTGCAGCAACGCGGCCGCCTGCGCGTGCTGGACGGCAGCGCCGAGGCCGCAAAGCACAGCGCGCTGGCCCCGCTGACCTACACCGTGCAATGGCGCCGCGACGATGCCCGGCCGCTGATCACGGAAATGCGCGAGATCATCCGCAGCGTGATCGATTTCCCAGCGCCGCGCTGTTTGAGTTGAACAGACGGAAAGCGTGCCGTCAGCCCACGGTATCCGGCTCCCGCGGCAGATCCTCCATCACCCACGGAGCCTCTTCAATGCGCGCCAGCAGTGCCAGCGTGGCCTGTCGCAGCGCATGCAGCCTGTCCGGCTCCAGCGCCCCCTCGACGATGGCCTCCACATGGAGGTTGCCTTCCTTGAAGCGCAGCGTCACTCCGTCCATCACCACGGCGTACATTTCCCCGACCGCTTCCTGGACCGGCGGGGCAACTGTCTCATCGATCCGGTAGAGCAGGTCCAGCGCCTCGAAGTCAGGCGCGTCACCCAGGCCCTCGATCGTTGGCAGATTCAGGTGCTTGTATTTGCGCAGTGAATGCGCAAGCCGCATGCTCATGAGCCGGTTGCCTTTGCCATCGGCACGCCGCATGGCCCAACGCTGCCAGGGCCTGCGGGTCAATCGCCGCCACTCGCCGGTCACTGTGTCCAGCGACCAGTCGTCGATGTTCTCGGGCGTCAGGCATTGCTCGCCAAACCAGCGCTCGCCACCGCTCACCACGATGGTTCTCCCATCGCCTGCCAGACAGGCCTCATGCTGATAGATCCAGCCGGGCGCCTCGCCACGCGTGGGAACCGCCTCGATGCGCATGCTGTCCAGCAGCAACCTGTACACCCGCGTCATCCCCGGCATGCGCTGGTGCCGGTAGCCCAGGCCGCCAATGATGAAGATGGCGTCACCCACCAGCGTGGCGCTGTGGAAATCGGTGGGAGGGAAGGCATCGTCCGGGTAGCCGTGGATGGCGATGCCGCCATTCGCGTCGATGACGATGACATCGTTGTAGATGAAGAAGTCGGGATCGCAGCTGTCTTCGTGCTCGCCGCCGATGTGCACGACCCGGCCATCGGCCAGCACCGTCTCGCTCTTGCCATACCGGGCAAAGCACCACATGGGCCCTTGCGCAAAGGGCGACGGTCCACGCAGAAGTTCGTTCGCGCCATAGGCGCTCCAGCGCGTGCGCACCATCCAGTGCCACAGCGGATTGTCCTGCCGCGTCGGGTTCAGCGCTCCGGCCCGGGGCGAGCGCCAGAGGGCAAGATCCCGCACGGCTTCCTCGGGCGGCGGCTCGGCCTTTCTGCGTTCGGCGGCGTCCTCCTCAGCGAGAAATTGCGCAATCTCATCCTGTTTGCTCTGATCGCCAGCCTGCATGGCCTGCCTCCTCAAAAACCGTACAAAACAACGCCACAAGCAGCGCGAGACAATCGAGCCCATGACCACCGCGCCGATTCCAGATTCCGCCGACCCCATGCCCCAGCCGCCCGAGCAGCCCGACCTGGACGCCTGCTGCGGCAATGGCTGCGACCCCTGCATCTTCGACAGCTATGACCTGGCCATGGACGAGTACCGCCAGGCGCTGCGGGCCTGGAAGGCGCGCAACGAAACGCCGGCGGGCCAGGGATAGGAATAGGGATAGGGGTAGCGCGATCAGTCCACGCGGGCGATCAGGTCCAGCTCCACGGCCGCACCCTTGGGCAGCTGCAGCACGCCCACCGAAGTGCGCGTGTGGGCACCCACGGGGCCCAGCACCCGGGCGATGAGGTCGGAGGCGCCATCGGCCACCTCGCTTTGCTGGGTGAAATCGGGCGCCGAGCGCACATAGACGGTGATGCGTGCAACGGCGCGCACGGCATCGAGCGAGCCGGCCGCGCGCTGCACGAAGGCCAGGGCCCGCATGGCACAGATGGCGGCGGCCGTTCTGGCCGATGCCAGGTCGATCCCGGCGCCGACCGTCCCCACGTAGAGCACTTCATCGCCCACGCGGGGAATCTGCCCGCTGACGAACAGCTGCTGGCCGTCGCGCACGACGGGGCTGTAGTTGCCGCCTATCTTGATCTCGCCATCGAAGCGGTGGCCGAGCTCAAGGGCGGCCTGGGCGAAGCGTTCATCTGCTGTCATGGTCTGGTGTCCGGAGTAAGGCAAGCGCGCAGTCTAGAGCCTGTGGTGCACCGGCGCCTGCGGCGGCTTCAACTGCCCGTGGACGCGTAATGCCTCACTCCCATGCGCCAGGCGCCCGAGGCCAGCCAGAGGAAGGCAAAGCCGGCCAGCGGCGAGACCCAGCCCAGCCAGGCTGGTGCGCCCAGCGGGTCGGGCTTGCCCAGCACAGCCAGCGCCGGGTAGTAGGCCACGCAGGCCAGCGGCACGGCGAAGGTCAGCAGGCGGCGGAACCACTGTGCGTACAGGGCCAGCGGGTACTGGGCGGCCTCGACGCTGCCGTAGCTCAGCACATTGGCGGCTTCCAGGCTTTCCACGGTCCAGAACGAGAGCGCACCCTGCAGCACCAGGATGCCCAGGAACAGCGCCACGCCGCCCGCCACGGCGAACAGCGCCACGGCGACGGCCTGGGGCGTCCACGCCACGGCGCCCTGGGCCGTGGCAAAGCCCAGCACCAGCAGGCCCTGCAGCAGGCGGCCCAGGCGGCTGATGCGCACGTCATGGCCCATGAGCTGCAGCCACACGGGGCGCGGGCGCAGCAGCAGGCGGTCGAAGGCGCCGGTGCGCAGGAACTGCGTGCCCAGCACGTCGAAGCCCCGGCCCAGCGCATCGGCCAGGGCGAACATGCAGTTCACCAGGCCATAGAACACGGCCACTTCGCCGATGCGCCAGCCCTGCACCTCGCCAAACCGGTGGAACAGCGCCCAGACGGCGATGACCTCGATGCCCGTGACCAGGAACTGGCCCAGGGTCAGCATCAGCGCCGAGGCGGGGTAGCGCGCCTGCCCGCCCAGCGAGGCCAGCGCCAGGCGCAGGAACATGGACAGCGATCCTTTGTGCTTGGCCATGGTCTTCACCCTCCCTGCACTTCGAGCCGGCGCATGGTGCGCGCCATGGCCGCGCGGCCCAGGGCCACGATCACGGCAATCCACAGGGCTTGCAGCGCCAGGCAGGCCAGCATCTGCGCGCCGGCCATCTGGCCGAAGTAGATGCGCGCAGGGATGTCCATCACGCCGGCCAGCGGCTGCAGCAGCAGCGCGGCCTGCCAGGCGTCGGGCATCAGCGCCAGCGGCAGCAGGTTGCCCGACAGCACGATGACCACGGGCGCGGCCAGGGTGTTGATGCCTTTTTCATTGAGCGCGGCGGCGGCGGCAACGTTCAGCAGCATGACCAGTGCCGTGGACAGCAGCAGCGCCAGCAGCATGGAGGCGGCAAAGCCCAGGCCTGCGGCCCAGCCGGCCGGCGGCTGCCAGCCCCAGGCGCCCAGCCCCATCAGCGGCAGCGCCAGCCCTGCAAACGCCACCATCAGCGCCACGCGCGGCAGCACGCGCGCGGCGATACAGCCCGCCGAGCGCACGAACCACAGCGCATAGGCATCCACGGGCCGCAGCCGGTCATAGGCGATGGCGCCCGTGCGCACGGCCAGGGCCACGTCGGGGTCGCCGCTCCAGGGCAGCAGCGCGAACAGGCCCTGCGCCAGCCAGGTGTAGGTGATGGCGTGCTCCAGCGAGATGGGCGCGCCGGCCGATGCCGAGGCACTGCCGTAGAACGCCGCCAGCACCATGGTCTTGATGGCGCCCCACCAGCACTGCGTGGCAAAGCCCGCGTAGGCCGCCGTGCGGTACTGCAGCATCACCAGGAACCGCGATGCAAAGGCCGCCACATAGGGGCGCAGGAGTTCACGCAGCGTCATGCCGGCTCAGCCTTCGGCCGCTCCGTGCATGGCGTAGAAGCGGGCGATCACGGCCTCGATGGCCATGTCCTGCCCCTCGCCCTCGCCTTGGCCTTCACCCGTGCCATCGCGCTGCGCCGCCGCCACCTGGGCGCGCAGCGCATCGACCGCGCAGTCGGCCAGCACGCGGCCATGGCCGATGACGATGACGCGCCGCGCCAGCGCCTCGATGTCGTGCATGTCATGCGTGGTCAGCAGCACCGTGGTGCCGCGCTCGCGGTTGGCGCGCAGCACGAAGTCGCGCACGGCCAGCTTGGAGGGTGCGTCCAGGCCGATGGTGGGCTCGTCCAGGAACAGGATCTCGGGCTCGTGCAGCAGGGCCGCGGCGATCTCGGCGCGCATGCGCTGGCCCAGGGACAGCTGGCGCACGGGCTGGTCCAGCACGCGCTCCAGGTTCAGCAGCGCCACCAGCTCGTCGCGCGTGCGCCCGTAGCGTGCGGGATCGACGCGGTACAGGTCGCGCAGCAGGTTGAAGCCATCGCCCACGGGCAGGTCCCACCACAGCTGCGAGCGCTGCCCGAAGACCACGCCGATGCGGCCCACATGGCGCTGGCGGTCGGCGAAGGGGTCGCGCCCGTCCACCTCCACGCGCCCGCCATCGGGCCGCAGGATGCCCGACAGGATCTTGATGGTGGTGGACTTGCCCGCGCCGTTGGGGCCGATGAAGCCCAGCAGCTCGCCGCGCTCCAGTGCGAACGACACGCCATCCAGCGCCTGCACCGTGCGATGGCGCGGATGCACCAGCGCGCGCAGCGCGCCCATCACGCCGGGGTCGCGCTCATGGATGCGGTAGGTCTTGCGGAGGTCGTGGACGAGGATCTGGGGCATGGCGCTGGGCGGTGAGGTAAGCGCAGAGGGGGGGCACAGAGGGGGCGCGATTCTACACAGGACCGGGCTTTGCTATCCTGCGCGCAAATTCGCGGATGGAAATCCGCCTTGCCGCACGCACGCACAAAGGAAACACAACATGGCCGCTGAAGGCAATGCAAGCCAGCTCGTAGGAATCGTCACGCTGCTGGGGGCCGCCGTGGTGGCCGTGCCGCTGTTCAAGCGGCTGGGCCTGGGCGCCGTGCTCGGCTACCTGGCCGCTGGCCTGGCCATAGGCCCCTACGGGCTGGGCCTGGTGACGGACGCGCAGACCATATTGCACGTGGCCGAGCTGGGCGTGGTGATGTTTCTCTTCGTCATCGGGCTGGAGATGAAGCCTTCGCACCTGTGGGACCTGCGCGGCCAGATCTTCGGGCTGGGCAGCCTGCAGGTGGTGGTGTGCGCGCTGCTGCTCACGGGCGTGGGCATGGCCTTCGGCTTTCCGTGGCAGGTGGCCTTCGTGAGCGGCGCGGGCTTTGTGCTGACCTCCACGGCCATCGTCATGCAGGTGCTGGCCGAGCGTGGCGACATCCTGGCGCCGCGCGGCCAGCGCATCGTCTCCATCCTGCTGTTCGAGGACCTGCTCATCGTGCCGCTGCTGGCCGCCGTAGCCTTTCTGGCGCCGGCCGATGCGGCGCCCGTGGCCACCTCGCCCCTGTGGCAACGCGCGGGCGTGGCCCTGCTGTCGCTGGGCGCGCTGGTGGGCGCGGGCCTGTGGCTGCTGAACCCGCTGTTCCGCATCCTGGCCAGGGCCAAGGCGCGCGAGGTGATGACGGCCGCCGCGCTGCTGGTGGTGCTGGGCGCCGCCCTGCTGATGGAGATGGGCGGCCTGTCCATGGCCATGGGCGCCTTTGTGGCGGGCGTGCTGCTGTCCGAATCCTCGTTCCGCCACCAGCTGGAGGCCGATGTGGAGCCCTTCCGCGGCCTGCTGCTGGGCCTGTTCTTCCTGGGCGTGGGCATGGCGCTGAACCTGGAGGTGGTGGCGCTGAACTGGCGCATCGTGGGCATGGGCGTGGTGGCGCTGATGCTGGGCAAGGCGCTGTGCATCTACGCCGTGGCCCGCGTGGCACGCAGCAGCCATGCCGATGCGCTGGACCGCGCCATCCTCATGGCCCAGGGCGGGGAGTTCGCCTTCGTGCTGTTTGCCGAGGCGCTCAAGCTCAAGGTGCTCAGCCCCGAGGTGCATGCCAACATGACGGCCATCGTCGTGCTGTCCATGGCCATCACGCCGCTGGTGGTGCTGCTGCACAAGCGCCTGGCCGGCGCCCAGGCCGTGTCGCTGGACGGCGTGGAGGCGCCGCAGGACCTGCGCGGCAACGTGCTGGTCATCGGCTTCGGCCGCGTGGGCCAGATCGCCAGCCAGGGGCCGCTGGCGCATGGGGCCAGGCTGTCCATCATCGACAACGACCCCGACGTGATCCGCAACGCCGAGCCCTACGGCTTCAAGGTCTACTTCGGCGACGGCGCGCGCGCCGACATCCTGCATGCGGCCGGCGCCAGCCATGCCAGCGCCATCCTGGTCTGCGTGGACAGCAAGGCCGCCGCCACGCGCATCGTGGAGAACGTGCGCCACGAATGCCCGCACGCCCGCCTCATCGTGCGCGCCTATGACCGCGAGCACGCGCTGGAGCTCATCCAGAAGGACGCCGACCATGTCGTGCGCGAAAGCTTCGAGTCCGCCCTGCTCATGGGCCGCCATGCCGTGCTGGCCCTGGGCGCCACCGAGGACGAGGCCCGGACGCTGGAGTCCGAAGTGCGCGGCCGCGACACCGAGCGCTTTGCGCTGGAGACCGCCGGCGGCACCTTTGCGGGGCGCGCCCTGCTGCTGGGCAACATCGAGCGCATCGATCCGCCCCGGCACGACAAGCCCACCGCCAGGGACTGAGCGGGCCCGGGCACAGCGCGCTCAGTGCCGCTGGTTGATCTGTATGAGATTGCCGCAGGTGTCGTCGAACACCGCAATCGTGACCGGCCCCAGATGCGTCGGCGGCCTGGTGAAGCACACGCCGGCCGCGCTCAGGCGCTCGTACTCGGCCTGCACGTCGTCCACGCCGAAGAAGGTGGCCGGCACGCCGTCGGCATGCAGGGCGGTCTTGAACGGCCTGGCGGCCGGGTGCATGTCGGGTTCGAGCAGCAGCTCCACGCCATCGGCATCGCCGGGCGATGTCAGGGTGAGCCAGCGCGCATCGCCGCCCATGGGAATGTCGTGCTTGAGAACGAAGCCGAGCACGTCGCGGTAGAAGGCCAGGGCCTTGTCCTGGTCGTCGACGAGCACGCTGGTGATGACGATCTTCATGGAATGCTCCTTGTGTCGCTGCGCAGGGCACGCACCGGGTACACACCTGCCACCACCGGCATGCCGCTATTTCAGCAGGAAGGTGACGGGCACGCGCGTCCACATGCTGTCCGGCACGCCGTCGCGCGTGCCGGGGACAAAGCGCCACGTCCGCACGGCGTCCAGCGCCTCCTGGTCGAGCAAAGGATAGCCGCTGCTGTCTGCCACATCCACGGCCAGTGCCTTTCCGCTGGCGCCCACCAGAACCCGCAGCACCACCTGGCCTTCCTGCTCCAGCCGCCTGGCTTCCTTGGGATAGGCCGGCATCTTGTTCTCGCTGGCCTGCCTGTCAGGCACAGGCTGCACCACGCCTGCCGCAGCCGGGCCGCCGGCCAGCAGGCCCAGGGTCAATGCAAGGATGGCGCAGCGCATGCGGGGCATTCGGAAGGCTCCTGGATGGGGGCGGGATGGGGGACTGGATGGGGATGGGATGGCAGTCGCGGACTGGTGCGGCCCCGGATCATCGCATGCCCTCCACCCGCCACCAGCGCGGCAGCAGCGCCTGCACCTCGCCGCGCCGATAGCGGTCGTCGATGAGAAAGACCACGCCGCGGTCGTGCTCGCTGCGGATGACGCGGCCTGCGGCCTGGACCACCTTGCGCAGGCCCGGGTAGATATAGCTGTAGTCATAGCCCTTGTCCGCGCCGAACTGGCGGTCCATGGCGCGCTTCATCTCTTCGTTCACGGGATTGACCTGGGGCAGGCCCAGCGTGGCCACGAAGGCGCCGATGAGGCGCTCGCCGGGCAGGTCCACGCCCTCGGAGAACGCCCCGCCCAGCACGGCAAAGCCCACGCCCTGCCCGGCTTCGGTGAAGCGGGCCAGGAAGGCCGCGCGGCCCTCCTCGTCCATGGACGGGGTCTGCAGCCAGACCGGCAGATCGGGATGGGCGCGCTGCAGGCATTCGGCCACGCGCTGCAGGTAGTCGAAGCTGCTGAAAAAGCACAGGTAGTTGCCGGGCCGGCGCGCGTACTGCGCGGCCACGAGGTCGGCGATGGGCCGCAGCGAACGGTCGCGGTCGCGGTAGCGCGTGGAGATGTGGCCGGCCACCTGCACATCGAGCTGGTCGGCCTGGAAGGGCGAGTCGGCCTCCAGCCAGTGCGTGCCTTCGGGCAGGCCCAGGATGTCGCGGTAGAAGTGCGGCGGGCTCAGCGTGCCTGAGAACAGCACCGAGGCATGGGCCGCCGCATGGCGTGCCGCCAGGTGGGGCGCGGGCACCACGCAGCGTATGCACAGCGTGGAGGCCGGTGTGCGACGGGGGCCGGAGCGCCCGGGCAGCAGGTGGACATCGAACAGCGCATGGCCGCCGAACTGCTCGGCCAGCGCCATGAACTGCAGCGCCTCCCAGTAAAAATCCAGCACCGGGTCGCCGGGCAGCATGGGGCTGTCGGCATTGGCGTCGGCGATGGCGGCCACGGCGCGCTGCACGGCGCCCAGCAGGCCTGCGGGCACTTCCTCATGGGCCTGGTAGCTGGCGGTCTGTTCCTTGTTCAGCGCGCTCCAGCTGCGGCTGAGCCGGTCCAGCGCCTTGCGCACGGCACCGGTGGCCGACTTGCGGGCGCCAGCCAGGGCGAACTGCGACAGCTCGGCCGTGTACATGCGGCGCGCGCGCTCGAGCAGGTTGTGGGCCTCGTCCACCAGCACGCCCACCTTCCATTGCTGGGCCTGGGTGAGCGCGTACAGCATGGCGGCGCTGTCGTAGAAGTAGTGGTAGTCGGCCACGACCACGTCGCTCCAGCGCACCAGTTCCTGGGCCAGGTAGTAGGGGCAGATGTCGTGCGCCAGGGCGACGGCACGCACGGCAGGCGGGTCCCAGGGCGCCTGCTGCAGCGCGGCGGCGCGCGCGGCGGGCAGCCGGTCGAAGAAGCCGCGCGCCAGCGGGCAGGAGTCGCCGTGGCAGGCCTTGTCGGGATGCTCGCAGGCCTTGTCGCGCGCCAGGATGGCGAGCACGCGCAGCCTTGCGGGTGGCGAGGGTGGCGAGGGCGGAGGTTGTGGCGCAGCCGGTTCCTGCGGCGGTGGCTGGTGCTGCTCGGCAATCTGCCGGTTCACGCTGGCCAGCGCCTGCAGCGCCAGGCCATGGCCCGTGCCCTTGGCCGTGAGGAAGAACAGGCGGTCCAGGCCCTGGTCCGGCATGGCCTTGAGCATGGGGAAGATGGTGCCCAGCGTCTTGCCGATGCCCGTGGGCGCCTGCGCCATCAGGCACTGGCCGCCCTGCTGCGCGCGCGCCACGCGATAGACGGCCACGGCCAGCTCGCGCTGGCCCGCGCGAAAGCCCTGCATGGGAAAGCGCAGCGCGGCCAGCGCCGCCTCGCGCGCCGCGCGGTGGGCGGCCTCGCTGCGCGCCCAGTCCAAGAACAGCGCGCATTGCTGCTCGAAGAAGGCGCGCAGCGTGGCCGCGTCTTCCTCCTGCACCAGCACGGTTTCCTCCGAGTTGCCCACGTTGAAATACACCAGCGCCACGCGCAGCCGCTGCAGGCCGCGCGCCTGGCACAGCAGATGGGCATAGATGCGCGCCTGGGCCCAGTGCAGGGCGCGGTGGTGGGCGCGCACGCCCTCGATCTGGCCGCGGTAGGTCTTGATTTCCTCGAGCTGGCCAGCCCCGGCGTCGAAGCCGTCGGCGCGGCCGCGCACGCGCAGGTCGCCGTACTCACCGGCCAGGCTGATTTCGGTCTCGTAGTCCTTGCCCCTGCGCGACTGCACCAGGCTGTGGCCGGCCATGCCCTCCAGCGCGCTGGGCGCGGGCGTGAAGCGCAGGTCCAGGTCGCCCGCGCGCGCCGTGAACTCGCACAGCGCGCGCACGGCCACGGTGTAGCTCACGCGGCCTCTCCCAGCGGCTGGCCGCGCCACTGCACATGGCACACGCGCACGGGAATGCCGTGCTCGGCACAGTACTGCAGCCAGCGGATCTGATTGTCCTGCAGCTTGTCGCCGGGGGCCTTGGCCTCGACCAGTTCGTAACGGCGCTCGGCCGGCCAGAAACGCACCAGATCGGGAAAGCCCGTGCGGTTGGCCTGCACGTCGCGCAGCAGCCGCGCAAAGAACAGCTTGAGGTGGGCGGCCGGAATGCAGTCCAGCGCCAGCGCCAGCAGGGGCGCGCTCAGCGTGCCCCAGAACACGAAGGGCGACTGCAGGCCCTGCTTGTCGGCATGGCGCTGCACGATGACCTCGCGCCAGCTGCCATCGTCCAGATGCGCCAGGCATTCCTCGAACAAGGCTGCGCGCCGCTGCACGAAGTCGGGCGCGGACAGGTCGGCCGGGCCGCTCTGGAACGGGTGGAAGAAAGCGCCCGGCAGCGGCGCGAAGATGGCCGGCCAGCACAGCAGGCCGAACAGCGAGTTGATGAGCGCGTTCTCCACGTAGAACACGGGCGCGGCGTCGCTGTGCCAGTGGTCGCGCAGCACGTATTCGACGGATGCGGGCCGGGCCGGCAGGTCCAGCTCCACGTCCATGCGCATCTGCGCCACCACGGGCGCCAGCGCCGCCGCACGCCCGCGTGCGCCCTGCCCCAGGCTGCGGCGCAGGCGCGGCAGCATGCGCGCCACGCGCTGCAGTTCCTCGTCGCTCTCGGGCTGGGCCTGGGCGGCCTGGGCCAGCGCCATGGCATCGGCAAAGCGCTCCATGCGCTCGTACACACGCATGCGCCGGTGGCGGGCGCCGGGGTAGCGGCTTTGCGCATAGGCCTGCTCGGCACGCTCCCAGTCCTGCATGCGCTCGCAGGCCTGGCCTATGCGCAGCAGCACCTTGGCGCGGCGCTGCTCCAGCCAGGCATTGCCGCTGGCGCAGCCGGCCACCTGCTGCAGCAGCGCATCGATCTCCACGCCCTCATCCAGCGCCGCGCGGCAGGCCTGCAGGGCCAGGTAGCCATCGACATCGGCACGCGACTGGAAGGCCCGTGACGCCGCATCGAAGGCCACGGCCTCGTAGCGGAACACGCCCAGGTCGGCCAGCACGAATTCCGACCAGTCCTGGTAGAGGTTGCCGAAGAACATCAGCCGAAAGCGCTCGCACAGCGCGCCCACCATCACGCGCCAGGCGGCTTCGCCGGCTCCGACGCCCTGGGGCTGCCACTGCGCATAGGGCCTGGGCGCCTCATGCAGAGGCTGCAGGGCCTGCAAAAGCTCGGCCTTGCGCAGGCCTGAGTGAACGGGTGCGCCTGCGAACAGCTGCAGCAGCTCGGGCTTGGTGTGCAGCGCAAACAGCTCCTCCAGCGCCATGGGGTGGCCCGCGTCCAGCCAGCCAAGATCCAGCAGGGGCGCGGCCGCGTCGGCAATGGCGGGAATCTCTTCGTACACCAGCTTGCCGGCCCGAAACCAGGGCCCGCGCCGCATCAGCAAACGCACCATCAGCGCCTGCGAGGGCTGGGGCAGCTGCGTGAAACGGGTGAGGAATGCCTGCTCGGGCGCGTCCAGCAGATCGCCGTAACGCTGGCCAATCCAGTCCAGCGCGCGCTGGAAGTTGTGCAGGTAGTAGAAGCGGTGGGGAGGGAGCATGGGCCTGGCAGATCGGGCAGCCAGGCCGCTCGAAAACTGTATCTTTATACAGTCATCATAGCAAAACAGGAGTGACCACTTCGGAGGGAAGCGCGCTTGTCTGCAGGCTGGCGCAAACCCAGAATTGCATCTGTTTTGATGACAGAGGGCCCGCCATGCGGATCACCGTGACGATCGACGATGCCTTGTACGAAGAAGCCCTGAAGATGCTGGAGCCAGGCATGGACGAGGCAGATCTGTTCCAACAGGTCCTCAGAACTTTCGTGAGAGTGCAGGCAGCCAAACGCCTCGCAGCACGTGGCGGCAGGGCAACCGATATGCCGGATTCCCAGGAGATTGCGTATCGCTGGCCCTCGCCTACAGACTGGCTTTCCACCAAAGGCAGCACGATGCGCAACGCATGGCAGCATGCGTATTGACCACCCCCTGCCAGGAGGACCAGGGCATGGCGGCGATACGGCCACACGCTGCCCTGGGACCCGCTCTCAGATCACTTACGGATTGGCTATCACCTCGTCAGCATCCGACCAATAGCTGATCAGGCGTGTATAGACAAAGCCGGCGGCAGGCTTGTTGGGATCACTGATGCTGAACAACACCACCTTGCCTGCGTCACGGGAGTCATAGTTGGCCGAGTAATCCGACCAGAAGGTTGGCAGGCTGAATACGGTCTGGCCCGTACTCTTGTCCGTTGCCCGGACTGCGTGGCCGATGCTGCCGTTCTTGGAAATGCTTTCGATCACCAGTCGATACCAGCGCAGTTCCTCGAGCTTGGCCTCGCCGATGGCACCACGCGGATATTGAGCGGACGGACGATGGTGCGAGTCACCGTTGTCCTTGGTGTTGGTGATCTCAATTTCCTCAAGCGCCACGCTGCCTGGCGAATAGCCCCAATTGCCCGCAATGACAGCACCGCCACGGTTGTCACCCGCCACACTGTATGAGCCTTTGTGCCTGGCAATGATGCCCATGTGGCAAGCGGCCAGATAGCCATCGCTGAAGCGCACATCCATCACGATGGTGTGGCGGTTGTTGGCAGGGTTGTAGTTGGCAGGACGCCCCGTGTTGTCGAACACGAGCGCATGCGGATTGATATGCCGCGAATCGTAAACAAGAGGGAAACCCGTCGTGCTTTTGTACTGCTGGATGTTGTCCGGCGGCATGTACTGATCCGAGACGAGAACCTTGGAAACTTGAGCCATGGAGGCCTCCTATTCAATGGATGGAGTCGAAGGCGCTCGGCGGCACTCGGGTGGGGGGTTCGCTTGGACCCTCAGGGAATTCAACGTGCCGCAACGCGGGCACTTGATGTTCAGTAGCTGAAAGACGCCCATGGCGAGCTTTCGATTGCAGTTCGCGCATCTCACTTCCTGCTCCATGCGCTGCCTCACTGCAATGGTTGAAACAACATGCCGTCGGACACCAGAAATGGCAACGTACCGCCGCTGAGAAGGACGGCGTTGAAGCCGACAGGAGAGCAACTGGCAAAACAAAACATGAGGCCTCGGCACAGTGGATTTCAGGAAGTCCGCCGTATGGCTTGGGCGGACTTTTATTGTGCTGGCGCGAAACCTGTAGGTAAAACTATGCCGGACGTAGCTGCACCGCTTACGTCGAGCAAGCCTGTGGTCGCGAGACAGGCGCCTGCACGCGCTGGCCCAGCGGTTTGGCATTGCCTGCCGGAGCGTCTTGCCGTAGGGCCGGTTTCCCTGCTTCTCGAAGGGCTGGCCCAGCGCACGGCGCCCGCGCGGGTTCGCACAAGCGCGCGACACGCGCTAGAAATCCGGCCTGCGCATCCTCGACAAGGCATCTTGCCGATTGGCGGCTCCCAGCTTGCGGTAGATGTTTTCCAGGTGCCGCTTCACCGTGCCTGCACGCAACTCCAGCATGGTGGCGATTTCTGCGTTGGTGTTGCCGTTGGCGACCCATTGCAGCACTTCACGTTCGCGCGGGCTCAGCACGTCGGCAGCCGGCGAGCCCGGTGAGAGCGCCTGCCATGCCGCCTGGCTGATTCGCTGCTGCTGGCTCAGGCGCCGCCACTGCGCCTGCGCATGCGGCCCCAGCAAGGTCAGCGCCATGCGCTCCGCCGCGGTGTAGCCGCGCGAGGCGCGTGTGACATTGAGGGTCAGCATCGCTCCGTGGCCCAGTTCCACGTCCAGCGCGAGTCCGTCCTGCTGGCCCACCTGGGAGTAGGCCTGGGCATAGAGCGCCGTCCTCTGCCATTGCCCGCGAGTCAGCAGGTCGGAAATGCTGGCGGCCTGCGTCTGGCGCTGCCGATACAAGGGGTTGTCGGCCAGATGCCGGTGCACCGCAGCGTTGACTTCGGAGGAAATGGCCTGCACCGGATCGTAGGCCGTGTAGCCACGGACTTCCGCAATGCCGGAGAAATCCACCACCCGAATGTCACCCGGCACCACCAGGCGCAGCGCGTGCAGCAAATGCGTGGCCAGCGCGTGCAGATCGGGCGCGCCGTGCACCGCGAGGATGGCCTGATTGAGTTGCCCCAGTTGCTGCGTTGACAGGGTCATGTCGCGAAATCCAATGGCGTGCTCGAGGTGCTGGCGATAGGTGGGCCGGCTGAGGCCGCATTTTCAGGCCTGCGATGTGCCGTCGGCACATTTTCACGATCTTCGCAGAAAGCTAAGGTCACGCGGTCCGCAACAACAGCGCGCGGGTCTGCCCGGGACACGCAGCGCAACGGGAGGAACCGTGCACGCTTTTCTTCACAGACCCTTTCGACGCCTCCGGCTTCTGGCAGTGCCTGGCGCGCTGTGCAGCCTGCTGGCACTCAATGGCCAGGCCGCGACCATCGTGGTCAATACCACGGACAACACGCCCGGTGCAGCGGACTGCAGCCTGAATGAGGCATTGACCAGTGCCCAGATGGATGACGGCAGTTGGGGCAACGGCGCATGCATATCGGGCAATGGCGCGGACACCATCGTGTTCGACCCGGCCGTCTTTCCGGCAGGCAGCCTCACCGCCATTGCATTGGCAGGCCATTCCATCGACCTCAACTTCACCACCTCGGACATCACGATCGACGGGGACCAGCGGGTGGCGCTCGATGGGGGCAATGCCTCCCGCCTGGTGTCGGCCCAGGGCAGCGGTGTCCAGCTCACGCTGCGCGGCCTGACACTGCGCGGCGGGCAGACCGCCGCCGGTGAAGACGGCGGCGCCATCTACCTGGACAACGGCGTCACCCTGCGCCTGGAGCGCAGCGTGGTGCAGGACAGCACGGCCGGCATCAACGGCGGGGGACTGTACAGCCGCGACAGCACGGTGACCATCGTGGACAGTGTGTTCAGCGGCAACCAGGCAGGGGGACAGGGCGGTGCCATCTACAGCACGGGCAGCGGCTCGCTGACGGTGGAGCGCAGCCGCCTGTCCGGCAACACGGCCCGCACCCTGGGCGGGGGCCTGCGCAGCGGGGTGCCGACCACCATGACCGACAGCACCGTCACCGGCAACGTGCTGGCGTCTCCGGGCTCGGGTGCCGGCGTCTCGTTCACGCTCACCCGCCCCCGCACACTCCACGGCAACCAGATCACGAACAACGCGCCCGGCAACAACTGTGGCGGCGAAACGTTCACGGGAACGGGCAACCGCTACTGGCCGGCCAGCGATACCAGTTGCCCGGCGGCGGCAGGTGCCATCGCCAAAGCGCCGCAGGCCATCACCTTCACCACGGCGCCACCGGCCGGCGCACGGGTGGGGGATACCTATGACGTGGCCGCCGTCGGAGGCGCCTCGGGAAACCCCGTCATGTTCGCCGTGGATGCATTGACCGCGGCGATCTGCAGCGCCTCCGGCAGCACCATCCGCTTCCAGGCCGCAGGGACATGCACGATCAACGCCAGCCAGCTCGGCGATGCGGACCATGACGCGGCTCCGCAGGCGGTGCAGATGGCGGCGGTGGGACAGGGCCCCTCCCGTGTCACGCTGACTTCCAGCGCCAATCCCTCGCGTTCCGGGCAGTCGCTGTCCTTCTCCGTGGTGGTCGCACCCGATGTCTCCCTGGGCACCGCCGCCGTCCCCACGGGAACGGTCGAAATCCTGGCTGGCGGCCTGTCGCTGGGCACGGCAGGTTTGTCCAATGCCAGGGCCATCATCGCCACCACCCAACTGACGGCGGCCGGCCCGCATGCCATCGTGGCCCGGTACGGCGGCGATGCGAACTATCTCGCCGCGGACAGCGGCGCATGGACCCAGACCGTGGAGCCCGCAGCCCCGGCCCCGGCCACAGCCACCCCCGTGCCCGCGCTGGGCCCCTGGGGAGTGCTGCTGTGCGCCGTGCTGACGGGATGGGCAGGACTGCGGCTGCGCCGCGTGCACGGCACCTGATGCGGCACCTGATGCAGCACCTGATGCAGCACCTGATGCAGCACCTGATGCCGCCGCCTGCCCGCAGGCCTCAGGCCGAATGCATCCAGCGCTGGTGCAGCCACCGAGCCGCATGGTCCAGCGCATAGCCCAGGGCGCCGATCAGCACCACGGCGGCCATCAGCTCCGAATACGCCAGGCGGTCGCGCGTGTCGAGGATGAAGTAGCCCAGGCCGGCCGATACGCCCAGCATTTCCGCGGGCACCAGCACGATCCAGATGATGCCGATGGCCAGGCGCACGCCGGTGAGGATCTGGGCCGTGATGCCGGGCAGCACCACGCGCAGAACAGTCTCGGTGCGCGTGGCCGACAGGCTGCGCGCCAGCAGCAGCCAGTTGCGGTCCAGCTGGGCCACGCCGGCCGCCGTGCTCAGCAGGATGGGCCAGACGGCGGCGAAGGCCAGCAGGAAGTACACGGGCGCGTCGCCCACGCCCAGCACCATCACGGCAATGGGCATCCACGACAGCGGCGAGATCATGCGCAGGAACTGGAACACGGGCGAGAACGCCTGCGAGAACCCGCGCGACAGGCCCACCAGCACGCCCAGCGGCACGCCGACCACGAAGGCCAGCAGCAGGCCCACGGCCACGCGCTGCAGGCTCAGCAGGGTGTGCATCCAGATGTCGGCGCCCGTCAGCAGCTGGCCCAGCGCCTGCAGCGAAGGCCAGGGCGCGAAGGCCGCAGCCACGGGCGTGCTGCGCGCCAGCAGCGCGCCGCCCACCCACCACAGGGCCAGGACCAGGGCCGCGCCCAGCAGCGGCAATCCAATACGTCGCAACACCTGGATCACACCACGATGGTTTCGCGGCGCGAGAAATCGGCCGGAATGCCGAAGACCTGCGGGCCGCCCACGGCCTGGATGGCCTTGCGCACGAAGCGGTCGTCCACCAGGTCGGTGGCCGCGAACCTGGGCTCCAGCTTGTCGAGGAAGCGCGTGTCGCCCTCGACCTTGGTGGCCTTGATGGCGCGCACCAGCTGCTCGGTGTACGAGGGATAGGGATAGGGCTGGAAGTCGATGCGCCGCTGGTGCCAGCCCTTGTTGACGACCACGCCGCTGGCCTCGTAGCTGGCGTAGTCGGTGGCGGCCAGCACCTTGGACAGCGTCTGCTGCGGATGGGGCGTGTAGCGGCGCTCGCCCGTGCTCGACAGCAGGCGCGCGGCGGCCAGGCGGTTGTCGCGCGTCCACAGCTGGGCCTTGACCACGGCATTGGTCACGCGCTGGGCCCATTCGGGCTTGTCGGCGATATCGCGCTCGGCCAGGAAGGTGACGCAGCAGGCGTGGTCCTTCCAGACATCGCCCGAGAAGCGCAGCATCTTGCCCACGCCCGCGATCTCGGCAGCGGCATTGAAGGGCTCGGCCACGATGAAGCCCGCAATCGACTTGCCGGCCAGGGCCGAGACCATTTCGGCCGGTGCCAGCACGACGAGGTTGACCTCGTTGGCCGCAATGGCGCCGCCGCGCGCCCGCGTCACGGCCGTGAGGCCGGCCTTGCGCAGCACGTCCTGCAGCAGGATGTTGTGGATGGAGTACCAGAACGGGATCGCCACGGTCTTGCCGCCCAGGTCCTGCACCTTCTGGATCTCGGGCAGCACGGTCAGGCCCGAGCCGTTGACGTGGTTCCAGGCCACGATCTTGGCGGGGAACTTGGCGCCGTAGCGCACCCACAGCGTGGAGGGCGTGAGCAGGTGGATGACGTTGACCTGGCCCGAGACGAAGGCCTCGACGATCTGGGCCCAGGAGCGGAACAGGCGCGGAGCCTCGGCCTTGAGGCCTTCGGCCTCGAACAGGCCGTTGCCGTGGGCCACCAGCAGCGGCGTGGCGTCGGTGATGGGCAGGTAGCCGATCTTCACGGGCTGGTCATCGCCCTTGAAGGCCTGGGCGCGCGCATCGCCTGCGGCCAGCAGCGGCGCGGCCACCGAGGCCGTGGCCAGCGCGCCCAGGCGCAGCATGTCGCGCCGCGTAAGGCCGCAGCCGCAGTCCGACGAGGCGCAGATGTGGGTGTAGGAAGGGTGGTCCTGGAAGCTCATGCGAAAGACCTTTCAGAAGAGCATGGTTGAAGTCGAAGAAATGGCGGATCTGCAGGCGGATCGGCAGGCAGGCAGACAGGCGAGGGAGATCAGGCCTGGGCCGCATGGCGCACGCCGTGCAGGGCCGAGAGGATGTCCAGCCGCAGCGCGGTCACGGCGGCGGCCTGGTCCTCGCGCGGGCGCGCAATGTCCACGCGCCATTCGCGCACGATGTGGCCGGGCCGCCCGCCCATCAGCAGGATGCGGTCGCCCACGAGGATGGCCTCGTCGATGTCATGCGTGACCAGCAGCGCCGCCGTGTGCCAGCGGTGGACCACGTCCACCATCAGCTCCTGCATCTCGGCGCGCGTGATGGCGTCCAGGGCCGAGAACGGCTCGTCGGCCAGCAGCAGCTGCGGCTCGCGCGCCAGGGCGCGCGCCAGGGCCACGCGCTGGGCCATGCCGCCCGACAGCTGCGAGGGATAGAGCGCGCCGCTGCCGCCCAGGCCCACGGCCTGCAGCGCCTGCTCCACGCGCTGGCGGCGGGCATCGGCCTCCAGCTTCGGCTGGCGCTCGAAGTCCAGGCCGAAGCCCACGTTGCGCCGCGCGTCCAGCCAGGGCAGCAGGCTGGGCTGCTGGAACACGAAGCCCGCGCGCGGGTGCGGCGCGGTCAGCGGCTGGCCGAGGAACTGGAGCTCGCCCCGGCTCCAGGCGCCGCCGTCCGGCGACTCCAGGCCACCGAGCACGCGCAGCAGCGAGGACTTGCCGCAGCCGCTGCCGCCGAGCAGGCAGACGATTTCGCGCGGGGCAATGCTCAGGGAGATGTCCTCGAACACGGCCTTGCCGGGCGCATAGCCAAAGCCCGCGCCGCGTGCCTGCAGCACGGGCGCGGGAGCGTCAGGGGAGAAAGCTTCCGTCTGGGTCATGAACTGGTGGTTGCCAGGGCCGCGCCAGCCAGCGCACCCTGTAGCTGCGTGACGCTGGGCGTCACGATGGGGATGAAGGCCGCCTCGCGCCAACGGCGCGCAAATCCCAGCGGCTGGTCGCGATGATAAGCGCGCCCGCCGCTGGCGTGCAGCTCCAGCTGCAGGGACTGCTGCACGATGTCGTTCAATTCCAGGCGCAGGCGGAACAGGGCTTGAGGTCGGTCAAGAAAACGCCCGTCGGACAGGCCCGCATGCAGCGTGGCCGTGGCCAGCTCCAGCGCGTGGCGCTGCTGCTGCAGCGGGCCGCCCAGCACATCGCGCCCGGCGCCGGCACGGGCCGAGGCCGCCGCCAGCGAGGCGCGCGCCAGCCCGATGCACAGCCCCAGCTGCAGGCCCATGAAGGCGGGCCGCACGCGCGGCAGGAAATGGTTGGCGTCGGCATGGATCACATCGGCCGGACCGATCTGCAGCCCCTCGATGGACAGCGCCGCCGTATGGCTGCCGCGCAGCGCGATCAGGTCCAGGTCGGCGCTGCGCTGCAGGCCCGCCGCATCGCCGGGCAGCGCGGCCACGAAGGGCTTTGCACCGTCGCTGCGCGAGACGGCAACGGCCACCACGAAGCGACCCGGCGGCACCAGGTTGGTGGCCCAGGGCACGCGCCCGCGCAGTGCAAGGCCGTCGGCGTTGCCGGAGCCGACGGGCGTGGCCTCGACCTGCAGGGCCTCGATGCCGCCCAGGTACTTCATGGCGTTGGACAGGCCCGTGGCGCCCGCCTGCGTGCCCTGCAGCAGGCCCGGCAGCCAGCGCTGGCGCAGCGCCGCGTTGGGCGACTGCAGCAGGTATTCGACAAAGGCGCGCTGCGCCCAGAACACGAAGCCCGCCGTCAGCGAATGCCCGGCCACGCCGGCAATGGCCTCCAGCGCATCGCCCAGGCTGCCGCCCTGCCCGCCCTCGGCCACGGGCACGCCCAGGCCGAACAGGCCGTGCTGCGCCAGCCGGGGCAGCACCTCGTGCGCATGCGCAGGGCCTTCGTCCAGGGAGTCGGCATGGGCGTCCAGCCACTGCCGCAGCGAATCAGCCAGCATGTGCGCTCTCCTGCGGTTGTCGGAACTGTTCGGGCAGATAGGGCTGCAGCTGCGGGTTGACGGGGCTTTGCGCCAGGCTGTTGGCAAAGTTGCACAGCGTGGCCAGGCTGATGCCCAGCACCACCTCCAGCGCCTGCTGCTCGCTCAGGCCGGCCGCATGGAAGGCGGCCAGGGCCTCGTCGGCGACGGCGCCGCGCGTGGCGATCACGGCTTCGGCAAAGCGGCGCACGGCGTCCAGGCGGGGCTGGCCCGTGTCGCGGCCGTCCTGCAGCGCCACCACCTCGGCCTGGGTCAGGCCGGCCTGCTTGAAGGCCAGCTTGGTGTGGCCGGCCACGCAGAAGTCGCAGCCATGGATGCGCGCCGCCGTGATCTGCACCACCTCGCGCTCGGCCAGCGTGAGCTGGGCGCGCGCGTTGATCTGGCCCACGGTCACATAGGTCTCCAGCGCCTGGGGCGAGTTGGCCAGGATGGCGATCAGGTTGGGCAGGAATCCGTTGCCGGCCAGGGCGCGCTCCACGAAGGGGCGGCTGGCTTCAGGGGCGGTTTGCGGGGTGTGCAGGGTCAGGCGTGCCATGGTGCTTTGCAGGAATGAAGGAATGCCTTCATGATCGGCCGCGCGCCCCTTGCCATCAATGCCGCCGCGTCGCGGATTTATGCCCGAACGTGTCAACCCGCAGGCGGATGCGGCGGGCTCGGATGGCGGCTCAGCAGCAGCGTGCCTGCGCGCGCTGCCAGGCGCCGGGCTGCTCGCCCATCACGCGCTTGAAGGCACGCGAGAAGGCCGCATAGGACTCGTAGCCCACGACCGCGGCCACCTGCCCTATGGCCTCGCCCTGGGCCAGCCGGCGTGCCGCCAGCTGCATGCGCAGCAGCAGCAGAAATTGCTGGGGCGGCTGGCCGCAGGCCTCGGCAAACTGCCGAAAGAACGTGGCGCGCGACAGGCACACGCGCGCGGCCATGTCGGCCACGCTCCAGTTGCGGGCCGGCTCGCGCAGCAGCTCGGCCACCAGCGGCGCAAAGCCCGGCCGGCGCAGCAGGCTCCAGATGCCGCGCGCCCGCGCATCGCCATGCGCCAGCTGGCGCAGGCCGTAGAAGAACAGCAGGCCCACCAGCCGGTCCATCACGGCCGAGGGCTCGGTGCCCGTGCGCAGCGCCTCGGCGCGCATCAGGTCGAACAGCATGGAGGCGCCGCTCATCGCATGGTCGTCGCCGCGCAGCACCAGGTGGTCGGGGAAGGCATCGACCAGCAGGCCGCGCATGGGGCCCTCGAAGGTGAAGAAGCCGCAGGCCAGCGCCGTCTCTCCGATGCCGGCATCGCCGGTGGCGGGGCGCATGGCCTGCGGGGCGCAGGCCATGTCCGGGTCGGCATAGGGCGAGATGAAATGCGGCACGTCGCGCGAGAGGAACACGCCGTCGCGCGGCTGCAGCTCCACCGAGGGCTGGCCCGGCAGGTGCAGCCAGCAGCGCCCGTCCAGGATCAGGTGAAAGCTGGCACGCGCGCGCCCCGCCGTGGAGGCCCGCCAGCGCCCGCAGTACTGCCCCACGTGGAACACGCTGGCGCGCCATTGCAGGCCGTTGAGCAGGCCGTCGATGACGCGATCGACCTGCGCTTCGGCCGCGCTGTCGGGGACTGGGTCGGGTAGCACGGTGGTACAGGCCAGGCAGTGGAGGGAATGCGGCCGGCCAGTATCGCCACGATGCAGGCGCGGGGGAACGAATCTTTGGGCATATGCTTGTGCCCTTCCCGATATCAGCGCGGCCCCACCCGGCCCCGCCCCGCACCCGGCCTCAGTCCGGCTTGATATCCGACTCCTTGATCACGGCCGACCAGCGGCCCACCTCCTTGGCGATCTGCATGCGCGCCTCGGCAGGCGTGGTGAAGGTGGGCATGGCGCCCTGGGCGACCAGGGCGTCCTTCACTTCCTGCTGCCCCATCACCTCCTTGAGCGCGCCGCTGAGCCGGGCGACGATGGGCGCGGGCGTGCCCGCAGGCGCCAGCAGGCCGAACATCGACGTCACCTCAAAGCCCGACAGCCCGGCCTCGGCCGTGGTGGGAATGTCGGCAATGGAGGGCACGCGCTGCGCCGTGGTCACGGCCAGGGCGCGCAGCCGCCCGCCCTTGATGAAGCCCTGCGTGGCGGGCAGGGTGTCGAACACCACATCCACCTGGCCGCCCATGAGGTCGTTGAGCGCCGGCGTGCTGCCCTTGTAGGGCACATGGGTCAGCGGCACGCCGGCCTGCCGCTTGAACAGCTCGGCCGCCAGGTGCTGGGGCGAGCCATTGCCCGAGGAGCCGTAGTTCAGCCCGCCCGGCTTCGCTTTGGCCAGCGCGATGAACTCCGCCAGATTGGCCGACGTCACCGACGGCCCCACGGTGATCACCAGCGGCACGCGGCCCACCACGGCTATGGGCGCGAAGCTCTTGTCCATGGTGAAGCCCGCCGTGGCAGGCATGAGCACGCTGTTGATGGAATGGCTGGTCAGCGCGCCCAGCAGCAGCGTATAGCCATCGGGCCTTTCCTTGGCCACGGCGGCGGCGCCCAGGTTGCCGGCCGCGCCCGCCCGGTTCTCCACCACCACGGGCTGGCCCAGCGCCAGCGAGAGTCTTTGCCCCACCACGCGGCCGATCACGTCGGTGGCGCCCCCGGGCGTGTACGGAACGACCAGCTTGATGGGCCGGGCCGGATAGGCGCCGTCGGCCAGCGCGGGCGTGGCCAGGCCTGGGCCCAGCGCCAGCAAAGCCAGCAGCGCCGCAGCCAGGGCGGCGCGCCGGTTGGGCGCATGAATGCGACGGATGCGGGATGCAGCAACAACCATGGGTGTCTCCTCCTTTTGTCTTGTGTCGGAAAAACATGCCCGGCACGCACGCCGGGCACGGCTACATGGTTGGTCAGATAGATTATTAATAATATAGGTGATAACGACGATAATAATCCGCGGTATCCGCCGCTATCCTGCCCCACGACAAGGCAGCGCCTGCCTTCCGACCCCGCCAAGACCCTCTGCAAAGCACCCCACCCATGACCGACCCCAAGACTCCCGCTGGCGCTCCAGGCCATGACATCGCCCCCGCCGATGCGGCCACGGGCATCTCCAAGGGCCTGACCAACTACGGCGACCGCGGCTTTTCGCTGTTCCTGCGCAAGGCCTTCATCAAGGGCGCGGGCTACACGGACTCGGCGCTGCAGCGGCCCGTCATAGGCATCACCAACACGGGCAGCAGCTACAACCCCTGCCACGGCAATGCGCCCCAGCTCATCGAGGCAGTCAAGCGCGGCATCCTCATGGCGGGCGGCCTGCCCATGGACTTCCCCACCATCTCGGTGCACGAAAGCTTCTCGGCGCCGACCAGCATGTACCTGCGCAACCTCATGTCCATGGACACCGAGGAGATGATCCGCGCCCAGCCCATGGATGCCGTCGTGCTCATCGGCGGCTGCGACAAGACGGTGCCGGCCCAGTTGATGGGCGCGGCCTCGGCGGGCATCCCGGCCATCCAGCTGATCACCGGGTCGATGCTCACCGGCTCGCACCGCAGCGAGCGCGTGGGCGCCTGCACGGACTGCCGCCGCTACTGGGGCAAGTTCCGCGCCGAAGAGATCGACGCCGAAGAGATCGCCGACGTGAACAACCAGCTGGTGGCCAGCGTGGGTACCTGCTCGGTCATGGGCACGGCCAGCACCATGGCCTGCATTGCCGAGGCGCTGGGCATGACCGTGCCCGGCGGCGCCTCGCCCCCCGCCGTCACGGCCGACCGCATCCGCATTGCCGAGCAGACCGGCACCGAGGCCGTGCGCATGGCGCGCGAGGGCCTGACCATCGACAAAATCCTCACGCCCGCCGCCTTCGAGAACGCCATGCGCGTGCTGCTGGCCATCGGCGGCTCCACCAACGGGCTCGTGCACCTGGCCGCCATTGCGGGGCGCATGGGCTATGACATCGACCTCAAGGCCCTGGACCGCATGGGCCGCGACACGCCCGTGCTGCTGGACCTCAAGCCCTCGGGCGACCACTACATGGAGGACTTCCACCACGCGGGCGGCATGGCCACGCTGCTGCGCGAGCTCAAGCCCCTGCTGAACCTGGACGCCCTCACCGTCACCGGCCGCACGCTGGGCGAAGAGATCGACCGCGCCGGCCCCGGCTTTGCGCAGGACGTGGTGCGCCCGCGCTCCAACCCCATCTACCCGCAGGGCGGCATCGCCGTGCTGCGCGGCAACCTCGCGCCGGGCGGCGCCATCATCAAGCAGTCGGCCGCCCATCCCCGGCTCATGGAGCACGAAGGCCGCGCCGTGGTCTTCGAGAACGCGGCCGACCTGGCCCACCGCATCGACAGCGACGACCTGGACGTGACGGCCGACGACATCCTCGTGCTCAAGAACATCGGCCCCAAGGGCGCGCCCGGCATGCCCGAGGCCGGCTACATCCCCATCCCGCGCAAGCTGGCGCGGGCCGGCGTCAAGGACATCGTGCGCATCTCCGACGGGCGCATGAGCGGCACGGCCTTCGGCACCATCGTGCTGCACGTCACGCCCGAATCGGCTGTGGGAGGGCCGCTGGCCCATGTGAGGAATGGCGACCGCATCACGCTGTCGGTGGCGCGCCGCGAGCTGACGCTACAGGTCGGCGACGAGGAACTGGCCCGCCGCGCCCGCGAGCAGCCGGTGGCCGTGCCCACGACCGAACGCGGCTACCGCAAGCTCTTTCTCACCACCGTGAACCAGGCCGACCAGGGCGTGGACTTCGACTTCCTGCGCTGCGCCACCGAGCGCGGCACCATTCCCGGCCGGCGCGAATAGTCGGCGCAGGCAGTCAATTCGGACAAAATGGCGTCTTTGTCCCAACCGCTTGTCTTGATGGTCGTTGCCGCCCCATTGCCGATTTCCCTGGATGCAGAACCCGCGCCGGCACCGGACGCCCTGGGCGCCATGGTGGCCGCGCTGGAAGAGGACGTGGTCTTCGGCCGGCTGCACCCGCGCGAACGCCTGGTGGAGGACGACCTCATGGCCCGCTTCGACGTCAAGCGCCATGTGGCCCGCGAGGCCCTGGCCGCGCTGGACCGCATGGGCCTCATCGAGCGCCGCAAGAACGTGGGCGCCCTGGTGCGCTCCTTCTCCACCCAGGAAGTGCAGGAGCTGTACGAGCTGCGCGGCATGCTGGAAGTCGAGGCCGCGCGCAAGATCCCCCTGCCCGTTCCCCCCGAAAGCCTGGACCGCCTGACCGCCATCCAGCAGCAGCACGACGCCGCCGTGGCCGAAGGCAACGCTCGCCTGGTGTTCCGCATCAACCTGGCCTTTCACCAGGAACTGTTTGCGCTGGCGGGCAACGACACGCTGCACAAGGCCATCACCGAATACGCGCGCCAGACGCACCCCATCCGCTTCGCCTCCCTGGTCTCGGCCGACTACCGCGAGCGCGCACGCCAGGAACACTGGCAGATGATCGAAGCCCTGCGCGCCCAGGACCGCGACGCCCTGGTCCGCCTGTGCGCCGAGCACCTGCTGCCCTCGCGCGATGCGTATCTGAATGCGCAGTTGCAGCGGTTGTAGGCGAAGTCACCCCAGGAGCGACGCGGGCAGCGTCACGCGCCGTTGCCGCCGCTGCGCTCGGCAGCCAGACGCTCCCGCAACTGGCCGAGGGTGACGGCGCTGGAGGGATCAGCCCTCAAGGCGTCATAAGCAGGGCCTACCTCCAGGTGCAGCCAGCTATCCAGGCCGCGATCCTTGTCCATCAGCGCTTTCAACCCCGCGCAGATCACCTCGCTTTCGCTGGCGTACTCACCGGCCCTCACTTTGGCCCTGACCGCATCGGCGATGTCATTGGGCAAGGTGATGCTCATTTGCTGAGTGGTCTGCATGGGAGGCTCCCTGTAGGCAAGTGAGTGATCCTACTTTCATGTGGCAATCCAGTCGCCGACCCCGCCTCAGCTTGCACTCGCCCCCAACCTCCCCCGGTACGCCGCAGGCGTCTCCCCGAACGTGCGCCGGAACAAGCCGATGAAGGCGCTGGCCGTGGCGTAGCCCAGGTCCAGCGCGATGTTCGTTACCGGCGCACCGGCGGCCAGCATCTCCAGCGAGCGCATCAGCCGCGCGCGCTGGCGCCAGGCAGTGAAGCTGAAGCCGGTTTCCGAGACAAAGCGCCGACTCAGCGTGCGCGAGCTGACTGCGGCCCAGCGCGCCCAGGCCTCCAGGTCGCGGGCATCGGCCGGGTCGGCGATCAGTGCGCGGGCGATGCGCTGCAGGCGCGGGTCTGCGGGCAGGGGCAGGCCCAGGGGCTCCACGGGCAGGGTGCGGATCTCGTCCAGGATCACCGCCATCACATGGGCGCGGGCCTGGTCCGCCGAAGGGCCTGGTTGCACGGGCTGCGTTGTGGGCACGCCTTGCTGCCATCCCCAGCCGGCGGCGCGCAGCACGGCCTCGCGCAGCAGGCCCGAGGTGCGGATGGCGCAGGGCCGCTGCGGCAGGTCGGCGCAGGCCGGCTCCGCCACGTAGACGCTCCAGCCGTGGAAGGGACCATGGGAGCGGCCCGAATGCAGCTGGTGCGGCGGCAGCCACACGGCATGGATGGCGGGCACCACCCAGACCGCGTCTTCCACGCCCACCGACAGCAGCCCGCGCAGCGAGCCGAACAGCTGGCCGCGCGCGTGGCGGTGCGGCTCGGAGGCCAGCTCCTCGTCCTGGTTGCCCACGGCCGCGATCAGCACGGGGCCATCGGCACGGTTCACATGGCTGACCAGTTCAAGAATGGCATCGGGCATGGCGTCTTTGAGCTATTTGTTGGCCGATCCAGTCTACAGCCGCCAACGCCTTTGTTCTTACGCTTGTGCCATGCACACAGACAACACCGCCCTTGCAGACCCGCCAGGCCCGGCCATCGACCTGGACTCGCTCTACGCCGCCCCGGCAGAAAGAATCCAGAAGGCCGTGCGCGACCGCCTGTCCGACTTCCACGAGGCCTATCTGCGCCAGGCCAGCTTCTTTTGCCTGGCCACGGCCGGCGAACGCGGCCTGGATGCCTCGCCGCGCGGCGGGCCACCCGGCTTTGTGCAGGTGCTGGACGAGCGCACCGTGGCCTTTGCCGACTGGCCCGGCAACAACCGCATCGAATCCCTGCGCAACCTGCAGGCCGATGACCGCCTGGCCATGCTCTTCCTGTTCCCGGGGCTGGACATCTTCCTGCGCATCAACGGGCGCGGCCGCATCTCCACCGACCCCCATCTGCTGCAGGAGCTGAGCGAAGGCCGGGGCACGCCCAAGACCGCCACCGTGGTGCTGGTCGACGAGGTGCTGCTGCACTGCGGCAAGGCCATCCACCGCTCCGGCCTGTGGAACCCGTCAAGCCAGCTGGACCGCACCGCCCTGCCCACCGTGGGCCAGATGATGGCCGCCCTCACGCAGTTGGCCGATGCCACGGCGCCCGCCATGGATGCCGCCCAACAGGAACAGGCCGACGCCCACTACGCCCATGCGGTCAGGCACGACCTGTACTGATGCCCTGCTTTTTCCCAGGAACCATGACATGCTGATCGATACCTCCCGCTTTCCCCTGGTCTACCTGCGCGAGCATGCGGCGCAGAAGGCCCGCACCAACGAAGACGCATCGGCCGAAGGCCAGCTGGAATCCCTGCTCGACCAGGGCCGGCAATTCGTGCTGCTCACCGACCACCTGCCCGGCGACCACCCCGAGGAAAGCCACGAAGAACGCAAGCAGCGCGCCCTGTTCTTCAAGCGCAACCGCGAGCGCATGCGCCAGCTGTGCCGGGGCATGGTCGTCATCACGGGCGAGCGCGCCGTGCCCGTTGCCCTGCGCCTGGCCGTGCAAGGCATGGGCAAGGCGCTGGGCATGCGGGTTGCGTTCGTGCAGGGGGAGGATGAGGCGCAGGTCTGCTCGTGGGAGCTGCTTGGACAGGCGTGAAGGCGGGCCAGGCGGAGTGTGGGCACAAACAGACATATCTCCCTACAAGCTCCATACGGGGGAGTCGCATCGATAAAATTATTGGGAATCATTCTCATCCCGTTTTCTCCATGTACTCCCCCCTCCACACGCTGACCCCGATCGCCGGGGCCCTGGCCCTTCTTTTGTCTGCTGGCGCCGCATGGGCCCAGCCTGCCCCTTCCACGGCAACGGCCGCGCCCGAGCTGGGCACCGTCACCGTGGAGGCCAGCGCCGATGCGTCGGCTGAAGGCCTGTCCAGGCCCTACGCGGGCGGCCAGGTGGCGCGCGGGGGGCGGGCCGGGATTCTGGGCACGCGCGACAACATGGAGACGCCGTTCTCCATCACCAGCTACACCAACGAGCTGATCCAGGACCGCCAGGCCAAAAGCGTGGGCGATGTGCTGCAGAACGATCCTTCCGTGCGCGTGGCGCGCGGCTTCGGCAATTTCCAGGAGTCCTACTTCGTGCGCGGCTTCGTGCTGGGCTCGGACGACGTGGCCTACAACGGCCTGTATGCGTTGCTGCCGCGCCAGTACATCGCCACCGAGCTGTTTGAGCGCGTGGAGCTGCTGCGCGGCGCATCGGCCTTTCTGATGGGCGCCAGCCCCAATGGCGGCGGCCTGGGCGGCAACATCAACCTGCTGCCCAAGCGCGCGGGCAGCGATCCGCTGTCGCGCGTGACGGCAGGCATTGCCAGCGGCGGCCAGGCCTTTGTGGCGGCCGACGTGAGCCGGCGCTTCGGCCCCGACCAGGCCACGGGCATCCGCCTGAACGCCGCGCACCGGGGCGGCGATACCGCCATCGACCAGGAAAGCTCCAAGCTCGATCTGTTGTCCGTGGGCATGGACTGGCGCAGCCGCAATGTGCGCCTGTCGGGCGACATCGGCTGGCAGGACAACCGCCTCAAGCGCACGCGCACCAATGTCACGCCGGGCGCAGGGCTGGCCGCCATTCCTGCGGCGCCCGATGCTTCCTCCAACTGGGCCCAGCCCTGGACCTATTCCGACGAGCGCGACCTGTTCGGCACGCTGCGCGGCGAATGGGACATCAACAGCAACGTGACGGCCTGGGCCGCCTACGGCCTGCGCCGCAGCTCCGAGAACAACTCGCTGGCCAACATCACGCTGGCGGCGGCCGGCAATGGCGCGGCCACCACCAGCCGCTTCGACAACGCGCGCAAGGACCGCGTGAGCACGGGCGAGCTGGGCGTGCGCGCACGCCTGCAGACGGGCGATGTGGGCCATGAGATCGTCGCCAGCTATTCGGCCTTCGACCTCAAGGTCTACAACGCCTATGGCATGAGCACGTCTGCGGTCCAGGGCAATGTGCTGAACACCAACCTCTACAACCCCAGCTACTACGCGATCACGCCGCTCAACTACCTGGGCAACGACCTATCCAACCCCGCCTACAACCGGGGCACGCGCCTGAACAGCTTTGCCTTGGGCGACACGCTGTCGCTGATGGACGGCCGCATGCTGGTGACGGCCGGCGTGCGCCGCCAGACCATAGAGACCGACTCGGTGAGCTATCGCATCGTCAGCAACGGCGCGGTCACCAGCCAGGGCGGCGTGCGCACGGCCTATGACCAGAGCCGCACCAGCCCGGTGCTGGGCGCGGTGTTCAAGCTCACGCCCCAGGTATCGCTTTACGGCAACTACATCGAGGGACTGGCCCAGGGCGACACGGCGCCGGCCAAGTCGGGGGACACCATCATCGCCAACGCGGGCCAGCAGATGTCGCCCTACGTGACCAAGCAAAAGGAAGTGGGCGTCAAGTACGACGGCGGCAAGCTGGGCGGCGGCCTGGCCTTCTTCTCCACCGACAAGCCGCGCTCGCTGATCGACGGCAACCTCTTCACCTCGGCCGGCAAGGACCGTCACCAGGGCGTGGAATTCAACGTCTTCGGCGAACCCATGCGCGGCCTGCGCCTGCTGGGCGGCGCCACCTGGCTGGACGCCAGGCAGCAAAGCACGGGCCGCGCCACCACCGACGGCAAGCGCGTCATCGGCGTGCCGCGCTTCCAGGCCACGGCGGGCGTGGAGTGGGATGTGCCGGGCATCAACGGCCTGGCGCTGGACGGCCGCCTGGTGCACACCGGCGCCAGCTACGCCAACGATGTCAACACCCTGCGCGTGGCCGGATGGAACCGCCTGGACCTGGGCGTGCGCTACATGACCGAAGTGCAGGGCAAGCTGCTCACGCTGCGCCTGCGCATGGACAACGCGACGGACCGCAACTACTGGGCCTCCGTGGGCGGCTACCCGGGTTCGGGCTACCTGACGGTGGGCGGTCCGCGCACGTTCTCGCTGAGTGCGAGTGTGGATTTCTGAGGCGGGATGCGCGTGCTTTCCGGGAAGGAACCTTTCGCCCGGGCATGGTAATGCACCTGCATTACCATGCATGACAGCCTATCAGGAGATGCCATCATGTTTTCGACACTTGAAGCCGAATCCACGCTCACTGACCGCTACCAGACCACCATTCCCGAAGCCGTTCGCCGCGCATTGCACCTGAGCAAGCGCGACAGGATCCACTACACCATCCTGCCCGGCGGGGAGGTCGTGCTCAGTCGCGCCGACTCCGCCGAGGATGCCGATCCCGTGCTGGGCCAGTTTCTCGGCTTTCTGGCACAGGACATGGCAGCCCACCCCGAGCGCCTGCAGACCATGGATGCCCGTCTGGCGCAGCAGATCCAGGCGCTGACCGAAGGCATCGAGGTCGATCTGGATGCACCGCTTCTGGCAGACGACGAATGAGCGCCGTACCGCCCGCCCCCTTGCGCATCCACGGCTGGACGGTATTCATGCACCCGCTTTTCCTGGCCCAGCTACAGGCGTTGAGCCACGAAGTGGAGGGTCTGAAAACCAAGGACCCTGGCGGGTACACACGCAAGAACGCGACCAAGCGATTGGCGGCGATCCGCAAGCTGGCATTCGATGTCATCCCGCAGGATCCCACGCGGCCAGACTACCGCCAGGGCCATACCCTGGGCGAGGAGCACAAGCACTGGTTTCGGGCCAGGTTCTTCCAGCAGTACCGCCTGTTCTTCCGCTTTCACGCCCCCAGCAAAATCATCGTGTTCGCCTGGGTCAACGATGAGGACACCAGGCGAGCCTATGAGGGCAGCGACGATGCCTACAGGGTGTTCCGAAAAATGCTCGCCAACGGGCACCCTGCTGGCGATTGGGACAGTTTGCTGGCACAGGCGGAGTCCCCGCCACCCGACTCACAGCCGCACGCCTGAGCCGCAGCCCGCCCTCAGGTCTCGCGCGGCTTGGTGTCCGGCTCCGCGTCATCGTGCGGCGGCGGCGCACTGACCACATGCGGCAGCATCACGAGGATGACGATGGCCAGCAGCGTGGCCAGCAGCGCGATGGCCTCGCGCCCCAGGCCGCAGGCCACGCCGATGGCGGCCGTCATCCAGATGCCGGCTGCCGTGGTCAGGCCCTGCACCTGTTCCTCGGAGTGGCGCTTGATGATGGCGCCCGCGCCCAGGAAGCCTACGCCGGCCACCACGCCCTGGATCACGCGGCTCATGTCGGCAATGTCCATGCCGCCGCGCTCGGGCACCAGCACGAACAGCGCCGCGCCCATGGCCACCAGCATGTGGGTGCGCAGGCCTGCGGCCTTGCCCTTGTGCTCGCGCTCGTAGCCGACGATGCCGCCCAGCAGCGCCGCCAGCAGCAGGCGCACCATGACGCGCGTGACCTCGGCCGCATCGGGCAGGCTGGAAAATTCCTCGACCAGGGTGTTGGCCACTTCCTCCCACATGGCGCGTTCCTTTCCTTGGGTTTGCGTCCGGACTCAGGAAGGGAGCATGGCGTGGCGTGCAGCACACCCAGGCCATCGCCATTCGCCATTGGCTGTCAGCCAAGCGCGCCCGCTTCAGGCGCCTGCGGGCTTGTCCTGGTCCTTCGGGGGAGAGGCCTGCTCGGGCACCGGTGCGGGTGCCGACGCAGGAGCAGGTGCCGACGCAGGAGCAGGTGCAGGTGCGACCACCATGCTCAGCATGTGCTGGGCCAGCGTCTCGTACAGCGGCCGGGCCAGCATGCGCGAGACCAGGCTGGCCAGCATGGCCGCCGCCATGAGGCTGAGCACCATGGAGTGGCCGTCCACCATCTCCATGACGATGATGAAGGCCGTCAGCGGCGCCTGCGTCACGGCGGCCAGGAAGGCGGCCATGCCCATGGCGATGAGGGCGGGCGCGATGTCTGCGCCCATGAGGCCGGCCACGTTGTGGCCCACGCCCGCGCCAATGGACAGCGACGGCGCGAAGATGCCGCCCGGCACGCCCACCCAGGCCGACAGCCAGGTGGCGATGAACTTCAGGGTGACGTAGAACGAAGGCACGTCGGCCTGGCCCGCCAGCATGTGCTTGACGGCTTCCGAGCCCGCGCCGAAGGTGGCGCCGCCCGTGACCATGCCGATGACGGCGATCACCAGCGCGACCGCCGCCGCGAAGCGGATGGGAAAGCGCGCGCGCAGCTGGTTGAGCCGCTCGGGCGCGCGGGTCAGCGAGGCGGCCAGCAGCTTGGCGAACAGCCCGCCCAGCACGCCGCAGGCCAGGGTCACGCACAGGCCGGGCAGCAGCGCGTCCCAGGTCAGGTGGGGCACCTGGATGCGGCCGAAATAGCTGAGGTTGCCGAAGGCCGACACGCCCATCAGGCCGGCCAGCACGATGGCCGCGATGATCAGGCCGCTGGAGCGTGACTCCAGCTTGCGCGACAGCTCCTCGATGGCGAAGACCACGCCGGCCAGCGGCGCGTTGAAGGCCGCCGCAATGCCGGCCGCGCCGCCGGCCACCAGCAGCGCATGGTGGCTGATGCCCGAATGCGGGCCGAACCAGCGCCGCGCATGGTGCATGACACCGGCGGCCACCTGCACCGACGGCCCCTCGCGCCCGATGGACAGCCCCGCCGCAAAGCCTGCGCTGGCCAGCGCCATCTTGGCGAAGGACAGCCACAGCGACACGAAGCGCCCGCGCTGCGTGGAGTCCAGCGCCGGGTCCAGCGTGGCGATCACCTGCGGAATGCCCGATCCCGCCGCACCCGGCGCCCAGCGCCGCGTGAGCCACACGGCGCCCGCCGTGACGGCAGGCATCCACAGCAGCACGGCCCAGCCGCCCTGCCAGTGGTAGATGCTCTCGAAGAATTCGAAGCCCGCGTCCGCCATCAGCGTGAAGGCCACCACGCACAGCCCGGCGGCGGCGGCATAGGCCAGCACGATGGTGCGGTCCAGCCAGCGCCTGCCGTCCCGGAATTCCTGGTTCAGGTTGTGGAGGAAGTCGGGTTCTTGCTGCATCGCGTGAAGAGGCTGGGCGAAAGCTCTTCATTGTGCACAAGCCCGGCCACAGGGGCTGTCGCCATCGGCAATGCCTACTTCGCCGCTGAGTTGATGGCCGATGACTGTGTACCTGGAGAGCCGTCCGTCAGGCATTCCACCACCCGGGCATGGGCAACCTGGCAACCCGTGCCGTACGCCACTCAATGACGGCACGTTTGCGCAGCTCTCGCCCGCGCCGGCGCGAACCTGTCGCAGACCTGCAGCGCGCTGCCGTGCCGATCGTGCCTGCAGGTTCAGTCCACCACGAAGAGCCTGGCGCCCTTGGGCGAGCGCGAGCGGTGCGGCTCGGCGTTGTCCGCCACCTGGTAGCTCATGCCGGGCGTCAGCGTGAAGCGGCGGCCGTCCGCCAGTTCGGTCTCCAGCTCCCCTTCCAGGCACAGCAGCACATGGCCCTTGGTGCACCAGTGGTCGGAGACATAGCCGGGCGTGTACTCCACCGTGCGCACGCGGATGTTGCCGAAGTTCTGCGTGCGCCAGAACGCCTGGCCGGCCTCGGCCGAATGCTCGGTGGGCGCCACGGCGGCCCAGTCGGTGGTGTTGAAGGGGATGTTGTCCATCTGCATGGCGGGATTCCTTGATGAAGGCGGTGTACAGCGTGGGGGCCGGCGTCGGCAGCAGCCTCGGCCTCAGCCGCCGCGCCGCAGCAGGTAGATATCCATGATCCAGCCATGCCGCTCGCGCGCTGCGGCGCGGGCCTGCGCGATGCGCGGGGCGGCCTCGGCCAGCGGGCCGCTGTCCAGCATCTGGCGGTCCATGCCCAGGTAGGCGCCCCACCAGATGTGCAGGCCTTGGGAGGGCAGCTCGGTGAAGCTGCATTGCCCGTCCAGCATGACCACGGCCGTGTCCACGCCCGGTGGCCAGCCCTGCTCGCGCAGTTGGCGGCCCGTGGTCACCACGAAGGGCTGGCCTATGCCGTTGAGCGCAATCGCATGCGCGGCGCACAGCACCTGCATGGAGCTGATGCCCGCCACCACGCGCACGCTGTGCGGCGCCGGCTGCATGCGCGCGGCAATGCGCAGGGTGCTGTCGTACAGCGCCGGGTCCCCCCAGACCAGCAGGGCGACCTGCAAGGGCTGGCCGGGGGTGCACGGCTGCAGCCCCTCGTCCAGGGACCGGGCGATGGCCGCCTGCCAGCAGCGCGTGATGGCCGCATGCCATTCATCGACCTGGGCCAGGTAGTCGTCGCCCACGCTGCGGCGCACGGGCATGTCGAAGCCTTCGATGCGCGGGCCGGGCGCAGTGAGCACGGCATCGCACAGGTCGCGGCGCAGGGCGGCGAGTTCGGCCTTGTCCTCGCCCTTGTGCGGCAGCAGGATCAGGTCGGCGGCCTGCATGGCGGCCTGGGCCTCGCGCGTGAGGTGGTCGGGGTTGCCCGTGCCTATGCCGATCAGGCTCAGCGCCACGGGCGGCAGGGCCGCGCTCATGGGGCGGGGTTCCCGAGGGGCACGTCGATCACGGTGTCGCTCACGGTGTCCCTCAAGGTATCCCTCGCGGTATCCAGCGTGGCACCCGCATGCACATCGGTGGCGGGAAAGCGCGGCTCGGTGCCCAGCGGGCGGTAGCGGCGGTCGTAGTCGGCCGCGTAGAGGCGGCTTTCGCCGAAGTCCTCGGCCTGCAGGCTGCGGCCCACCAGGATCAGGGCCGTGCGCTCCATGTGGGTGGCCACGGCCTCGGCCAGGCTGCCCACCGTGGTGCGCACCACGGTTTCGTCAGGCCAGCTGGCGCGCCAGACGATGGCCACGGGGCAATCGGCGCCGTAGTGCGGCAGCAGCTCGGACTGCACCTTGGCGGCCACATGGATGGACAGATGGATGGCCAGCACAGCGCCCGTGGCCGCGAAGGCGGCCAGGTTCTCGCCCTCGGGCATGGCCGTGGCGCGGCCCGAGGTGCGCGTCAGCACCACGGACTGGCACAGGCCGGGCAGGGTCAGCTCCGCGCCCAGCGTGGCGGCGGCGGCCGCGAACGAGGGCACGCCAGGCGTGACGGTGTAGGCAATGCCGGCCTCGCGCAGGCGGCGCAGCTGCTCGCCCATGGCCGACCAGACGGACAGGTCGCCCGAGTGCAGGCGCGCCACGTCTTCGCCACGCGCCTCGGCGGCCTGGATCTCGGCCACGATGTCGTCCAGGCTCATGGATGCGGTGTTGACGATGCGCGCGCCCGGCGGGCAGTGCGCCAGCAGCTCGCGCGGTATCAGCGAGCCTGCGTACAGGCAGACCGGGCAGGCCGCCATGAGGTCGCGCCCGCGCACGGTGATCAGGTCGGCGGCGCCGGGGCCGGCGCCGATGAAATGCACGGTCATGCCGTTGCTCCTTGGTTCTTGGCCTGGCTGGCGTGGGCCAGGCAACAGTTCAGAGGTCCGCCCTGGCCCGCGGCCAGGGCCAGGGTGGCGCTGCCATCGTCCGCGACCAGGCGGGTCACGCTCAGGGCGGAGTGCGGGCCTGCTGCGGCCAACGCCGCCGCCTCGGCCACGCTGCCGGTGCCGTAGCGCGCCAGCATGCGCGGCGATTGGGTGACCACCGGCTGGCCCGGCAATTGCGCGGACGGCACACGGACCAGGACGGCCGAGGGCACGACCGCCGACATCCAGGCCTCCAGCGCCGGATGGCCGGCCTTGGTGTCCAGCACGGCCACGGCGCAGACGGGCTGCGGCGCGCAGGCTTGCTGCAGCAGGTGCGCCTGGGCCCGCTGCCACAGCGCCTGCAGCGCATCGGGCAGTGCGTCGGTGTGCAGGCCCAGGCCCAGCACGCCGCAGCGGTGGGGGATGGCTTGGTCCGGGTTCACCGCTGCCAGCTCCACTGCACCAGCGGCCGCGCAGCCTTCCAGCTGCGCATGCGGCCCAGCCGCTCGGCGCTGGAAATCTCCAGCCGCAGCAGCTGGCCGCCGTGCTCGGCCTGCAGTTGCACCAGCAGGGCCTCGGTCTCCAGCGTCACGGCATTGACCACCAGGCGGCAGCCCGCGGGCATGAGGGCCTGCAGGCGCTCGAACAATTCGGCGTCAAAGCCCCCGCCCACGAACACGGCCTGGGGCCGGGCCAGCGCCTGCAGTTCGGCCAGCGCCTCGGGCGCCACGCCCTGCACCACGCGCAGGCGCGCCTGCAGGCCGAAGCGCCGGGCGTTGTGGCGGATGTTGTCCGCACGCGCCGCATGCTGCTCCAGGCTGATGGCCGAGCCACCGGCCAGGCACCACTCCACGGCCACCGAGCCCGAGCCGCCGCCCACATCCCACAGGCATTCGCCGTGGCGCGGCGCAAGAGCCGCCAGGGTCAGCGCGCGGGCCGGGGCCTTGGTGATCTGGCCGTCGTTGGCGTACCAGTGATTGGGCCGGCCCGGCACCAGCGGCAGGGCCGCGCCGCCCTGGGCGAGCACGGCCACGGCCACGGGCGCGCAGGCAGGGTCGGCGGCCAGGGCCTGGGCGGCTTCGGCGGCGCGCCATGCGCGGCGGCGCTCGCGCGGGCCGCCCACGGATTCCATGACCTCCAGGCGGCTGTCGCCCCAGCCTTCCTGCACCAGCCAGTCCGCCAATGCGGCCACGGCGGCGCCATCGCGCAGCAGCACCAGCGACTGGCGGCCTGGCGACAGGTGCGGCAGCAGCTGCTCCACGTGGCCGGCGTGCAGGCCCAGGCAGACCGTGTCTTCCAGCTTCCAGCCCAGGCGGGACGCCAGCAGCGAAAATGTCGAAGGTTGGGCGTGGCAGTGCCACTCCTGCGGCGCCAGATGCGCCGCCAGGCTGCCGCCCGCCCCGAACCAGAACGGATCGCCCGACGCCAGCACCACCGTGGGCCGGCCACGGCAGGCCAGCACGGGAGCCACGTCAAAGGGCACGGGCCAGGGACGGCCCCGCTCGCCGGCACCGGCCAGCGCCAGATGGCGCGGCCCGCCAAAAACGGTCTCGGCAGCGTCCAGTGCGCGCAGCGCGGCGGGCGCGAGGCCGTCCAGGCCGTCTTCGTTCAGGCCCACCAATGTCAACCAGGGATCAGTCATGCCCCATGTTCTCCTGCTGGGCGGCACCAGCGGCGCCAGCCAGCTGGCCCAGGCCCTGCACCGCGCCGGCATTGCCGCCGTGTTCTCGTATGCGGGCGTCACGCAGTCGCCCGTGGCCCAGCCCCTGCCCACGCGCGTGGGAGGCTTTGGCGGCGCGCAGGGCCTGGCGCAATTCCTGCGCGGGCAGGCCATCAGCCATGTGGTCGATGCCACCCATCCGTTCGCCGCGCAGATGAGCCGCAATGCCTGCGAGGCCTGCGCCGCCACCGGCACGCCGCTGCTGGCGCTGGAGCGCGAGCCCTGGCAGGCCAGTGCTGGTGATGCCTGGATCGACGTGCCCGACATGGACGCCGCCGCTGCCGCCCTGCCCCAGGCAGCCGCCCGGGTGTTTCTGGCCGTGGGCCGCAAGCAGCTTGCGGCCTTTGCGGGCCGGCCGCAGCACCACTATCTGCTGCGCCTGGTCGATGCGCCCGGGCCCGGCAGCCTGCCCCTGCCCCACACCACGGTGGTTCTGGGGCGCGGGCCTTTCAGCGCGGAAGACGATGAAGCCTTGCTGCGCACACACGGCATCGAATGGCTGGTGGCCAAGAACGCGGGCGGCGAGGCCACGCGCGGCAAGCTCGATGCCGCACGTGCCCTGGGCCTGCCCGTGGTGATGGTGCAGCGCCCGGCGCTGCCGCAGCGCCAGCGCACCGGGTCGGTGGCTGCGGTGCTGCACTGGATTGCTCATGGCGTGCTGCCGACAGCGCCGACGGCGCCGACAGCACCGCCCGCGCCGCCATCCATGCCGTAGTGGCGTGGCGTGTAGACCCAGCGGCCCACGCGGCGCGTGGCGCTGTTGCCCACCAGGACCACGGTGCGCATGTCGGCCATCTCGGGCGTGGCCTCGGCCAGCGTGCATACGTGCAAGTGTTCCTCGGGCGTGGACACGGCGCGCGCGAACACCAGCAGGCGCTGCGGCTCGCAGCGGGTGCGCAGCAGCTGCAGCAGGCGCACAAAGCCTTCGGGCCGGCTCTTGGAGCGCGGGTTGTAGAAGGCCATGGCGAAGTCGGCCTCGGCCGCCAGTTCCACGCGCCGCGCGATCACAGGCCAGGGCTTGAGGTTGTCCGAGAGATTGATGCAGCAAAAGTCATGGCCCAGCGGCGCGCCGGCCCGCGCGGCGGCGGCCAGCATGGCGGTGATGCCGGGCAGCACCTGGATATCGAGCGCCTGCCAGGCGGCGGCCTGCGCCGCATCGGCCGATTCCATGGCCTCGAACACGGCCGACGCCATGGCGAACACGCCCGGGTCGCCCGAAGACACCACGACCACCTGCCGCCCCTGCGCGGCCAGCGCCAGCGCCTGGCGCGCGCGCTCCAGCTCCACGCGGTTGTCCGAGGCATGCCAGGCCACGGCCTGGCCCTGACCCGCCTGCGCCAGCAGGGCCTGCGCGCGGGACACATAGGGCAGGTAGCCGACCACATCGTCGGCCCCGTGCAAGGCGGCTGCGGCTTCGGGCGTGATCTGGTCCAGTGCGCCCGGACCCAGCCCCACCACCGTCAGGCGGCCGGCGCTCACCATGCGGCCTCCGGGCGGCGGCCCTGGCCGTGCACGAGCACGATGGCGAAATAGGGGCAGGCGTCGTCGGACACATCGCCCAGGCGCGCGACCTGCTCGCTGTCCGTGGTGCCGTTCTGCACCAGCCAGGCGGCGTCCAGCCGGCCGGTGCGCTGCAGGGCGCGGCGGATGCGCGGCAGGTTGCGGCCGACCTTCATGACCACCAGGGCCTCGGCGGACTGCATGCGGCGCACCAGCTCGTCTTCCGACAGGGTGCCGGTCATCACGCTGAGCACGTCGTCGCCCCAGGTGATGGGCTCGCCCGTGGCGTGCCAGCAGCCCACCATGCCGGGGATGCCGGGCACCACGTCCAGCGGCACCTGGCCGCGTTCGCGCAGCCGGGTGTACAGATGCATGAAGGAGCCGTAGAGGAAGGGGTCGCCCTCGCACAGCACCACCACCTGCCCGGTCTGCGCCAGCGCTTCCAGGCGCAGGCACCAGTCGTCGTAGAAGCGCGCCAGCAGGTCCACATAGGCGGGGCTGTCCACGGGCAGCTCGGTGGTCACCGGATATTCCATTGCGTGCTCGGCAGCGCCTTGGGCCAGCAGGCCGTCCACCAGCTGGCGGGCCTTGCCGGGCCGGCCCTTCTTGCGGAAGAACGCCACCTGGCGGGCGCCGCGCACCAGGCGGTCGGCCTTGACGCTCATGAGTTCGGGGTCGCCCGGGCCCAGGCCCACGCAGACAATGCCGGGCCCGCCCTGGCCGGGACGCGGCTGCCTACTCGACATGGCTGGCCAGTGCGTTGATGGCGGCCACGGTGATGGCCGAGCCGCCCAGGCGGCCGTGCACGGCCATGCAGGGAACGGGCAGGTCCTGCATCAGCGCCTGCTTGGATTCCATGGCACCCACAAAGCCCACGGGGCAGCCGATGATGGCGGCCGGCCGGGGGCAGGCCGGGTCCTGCAGCATGTTGAGCAGGTGGAACAGGGCCGTGGGCGCATTGCCGATGGCCACCACGGCGCCGGCCAGGTGCGGGCGCCACAGCTCCAGCGCGGCGGCGCTGCGCGTGTTGCCCATGTCACGGGCCAGCGCGGGCACGCGCTCGTCCTGCAGCGTGCAGATGATGGGGTTGGCGGCGGGCAGGCGCGAGCGCGTGATGCCCTCGCTGACCATGCGCACGTCGCACAGCACGGGCGCGCCGTTTTGCAGGGCCTGCGCGGCGGCCTCGGCCATGCCGGGCGAGAAGGCCACGTGCGGGGCCAGCTCCACCAGGCCAGCGGCGTGGATCATGCGCACCACCACGCGTTCCTCGACAGGCGTGAAGCGTTCCAGCGCCGCCTCGCGGCGGATGGTGGCAAAGGACTGCCGGTAGATCTCGGCGCCATCGGTTTCGTAGCGGTGCAGCATTATTCTTTTGAAAACAGCAATCCCGGATTGTCTCGCACCGAGGCCAGGGTCCGCTGCTCCTGCGCCCTATCCCCGGCACGGCCGTGGCGCACTACGGAATAGACGGGGCCTTCGCCCTCGTCTTCACCTTCTGCCCGCAGCACCACCGTGGCCGGCGCCTGCCGCGCGCAGCCCTTGGCGCATCCGGTCACATGCAGGTGCGCGCCGTGGGGCACCTGCGGCGCCAGCTCCAGCGCCAATGTCTGCGTGGGACCCAGGGCCTGGGTGCAGCCCGGCGCGCCGGTACAGGCGGATACGCGCAGGCGCGGGTCATGGGCGTGGGTGATCCAGTCAGCGGCGCTGTCCAGCCCTGCAGCCGCCCACCAGCGGGGCATGGCGGCGCCAGCTTCCGCGTCTTGGTCTTCCACCAGCAGCATGCGCCAGGGAGTCACACGCAAAAAGGCCTGCTCAGGCAAGGCGCGCAGCAGCCGCGCCAGCGCCACGGCCGGCAAGCGGCCCAGCAGCGCGCCCAGCAGCCAGCCCACGCCGGGCACGGCACCGGGCGCCGGTCCTTCGTCGTGGGCCGGGGTTTCTGTCTCCACCCAGTCCAGTCCGGGGGGCGGCTGCAGTTGCGCCGCCACCGCGGCCATGCGCCCGGGCCGCAAGCCCTGGGCGCGGCGAAGGGAGGCCTGGTCGGCAAACCAGCGCGCCAGCGCCAGGCCTGCGGCCACGGCCTGGCCTGCATCGGCCACGGCCAGCGCGTGGTTGCGTCCGTCAGGCTGCACCAGCCAGCCGGTGGCTGTGCGCTGCAGACGGATATCGGCGGACACGCCGGCCAGCCGGCCCGGTGCGCCTTCCACCGACCAGCCGAACTTGGCGGGCAGGCCGGCCAGGTCGTCGGCCGCATCCAGCGCCTGCTGCAGGGCCTGGCCCAGCGCATGGACAGCCTCCTGCGGCCGGCACAGCGGGTCGATCACCAGGTTGCGGCGGCGCTCGCGGCCCGCGTCGGCGTCCAGCAGGCCCACGGCCGCCAGGGCGCGCAGCACGGCGGCGTGCCGACCGGGTGCAATGCCGCGCAGCTGCACATTGGCGCGGCTGGACAGCTCCAGCGCGGCAGTGCCATGCACCAGGGCCAGGCGTGCCAGGCGCCGCGCCTGGGCCACCGTCAACCGCCCCAGCGGCGGGCGCACGCGCACCACCAGCCCATCGCCGGAGGCCATGGGCTGCCAGGCGCCGGGGCACCAGCCTTGTATGTGGGGAGGGGTATGCATGGGATGGGGACCGACTGTAGCGCCGACGCAGCCTGTCCCGCAGGGGCAGCACCCGCAGGCGGTCAAGAAATGCGGGCTTTGTTGATCCAGCCTGCACGGGAAGCGCAGCGGTGACGCTGAACCGATGCCTCGTCTGAATTTGTCACTTCTCATGGAAATTTAACAATTTTCAAAGGGTTTTTATCAAATTAATCACTTATTCTTTGATAAAAACTGATACTTGCACCATCTACCTGGAAAGCGCCATGAATCTCCGCACCTGGACCGTCAAGACCAAGCTCTACGCCGCCTTCACCGCCCTGGCTCTGCTGGTCGCGCTGGTTTCCGTATCCGCCCTGCAGGCGCTGGACGATGCCAACCGCAACCTGACCCGGTTCGTCGATGGCGTGAACGCCCGTGCCCAACTGGCCGAACAGGTGCGCGCAGCCGTGGACAGCCGTGCCATCGCGGCGCGCAACCTGGTGCTGGTGAACACGCCAGCCGACCTGGAGCTGGAAAAAGCGGCCGTGTACGCCGCCCATGCCGAGGTCAAGACCCGGCTGGACCAGCTCAAGGCCCTGGTGGCCGCGCCCGGGGTGGGTGAGGAGGCACGCGCCCTGGTCGCCCGCATCGACCAGATAGAGCAGCGCTACGGCCCGGTGGCGCTGGACATCGTCGCGCTGGCGCTGCGCCAGCAACGGGACGAGGCCATTGCCAAGATGAACAGCGAGTGCCGGCCGCTGCTGGCCCAGCTGATCGCGGCCACCGACGAGTACAGCCGGCTCACGCGCCAGCACGCCCAGGACATGGTGGAGCAGGCCACGCAGTCCTATGTGCAGCAACGCAACATGCAGATCGGCATGAGCGCGGTCGCCTTCGTGCTGGCCCTGCTCATGGGCCGGCTGATCGCACGCGGCCTGACACGCGCGCTGGGCGCCGAGCCTGCCCAGCTCGGTGAAGTCGCCCGCCAGATCGCCGACGGCAACCTCGACCCCGGACTGCTGCGCAGCGAAGCGCCCGCCGGCAGCGTGCAGGCCTCGCTCAACGCCATGCACCAGAGCCTGGCCAGCGTGGTCAGCGACGTGCGCAACAACGCCGACAGCGTGGCCGTGGCCAGCGAGCAGATCGCCAAGGGCAATGCCGACCTGAGCCGCCGCACCGAGCAGCAGGCCAGCGCGCTGCAGCAGACGGCGGCCTCCATGGACGAACTGTCCTCCACCGTGCAGCAGAACGCGGACAACGCACGCCAGGTCAACCAGCTCGCGCTCGGCGCCAGCCAGGTGGCGGTCAAGGGCGGCACCGTGGTGCAGGAAGTCGTCGGCGCCATGCAGGACATCCATGCCAGCTCGCGCCAGATCGGCGACATCGTGGGCGTGATCGACTCCATCGCCTTCCAGACCAACATCCTCGCCCTCAATGCCGCCGTCGAAGCCGCTCGCGCCGGCGAACAGGGCAAGGGCTTTGCCGTGGTGGCCGCCGAGGTCCGCACCCTGGCCCAGCGCAGCGCGCAGGCCGCCCGCGAGATCAAGCAGCTCATCACTGACAGCGCCACGCGCGTCAGCCAGGGCGCGGAGCTGGCCGACCAGGCCGGCGCCACCATGGCCGAGGTGCTGCAATCCATACAGCGCGTGACCGACCTCATGGGCGAGATCAGCAATGCCAGCGACGAGCAAAGCGCCGGCGTGGCCCAGGTCGGACAGGCCATGAGCCAGATGGACCAGGTCACGCAGCAAAACGCCTCGCTGGTGGAAGAAAGCGCGGCGGCGGCCTCCAGCCTCAAGTCCCAGGCCCAGCGCCTGGTGCAGGCCGTGGCCATCTTCCGCCTGGGCGACCAGGGCGGCGCGGCGCAACAGCCGCGTTTGCAGGCGCCGCTGCCGGCGTCCGTGCCCACGCGCGCGGCCACGGCATCCGCGCTGGCGCCGGCCAGGCCGGCACCGGCACGACCCGCAGCTGGCGCGCGCCCTGCAAGCCCTGCACGCCTGGCTGCGGCCAAGCCGTCCGCCGAATCGCAGGACTGGACCAGCTTCTGAAGCCGGCAAGCCGCACGCATGCGCCGCCACCGCTCCTGCACCGCGCCCCTGGACAAGGCTGCGCAGGTGCGCGAACTGGAAGAGTTCTTCCGCGGGCAAAACCCCATCGACCTCGCTGCGGCCGACTGGCACACGCGCATGGAGCAAGGCCTGACCGCCGAGGAAGAAGCCGAATTCACCGAATGGCTGGCGGCCAGCACGGCGCACGAGGCCGCCTTGCGCCACCTGGGCCAGAGCCTGGCGGCAGCGCGGTCCATTCCCCCCGAACAGGTGGCGCGCCTGCGCGCGGAGCAGGCACGCCGGCGCTCGCAGTCGGCGCCTCACGCACGCCCGGAACCGGCCCCGCAGCGCCCGTCCTCCGAAGAGCGCCAAGGCTGGAGCTGGTCCCGCCTGCTGCCGCGACCTGCCCTGGCGGCCCTGTGCTGCACGGTGGCCCTGGCCGTGGGCTGGCACCAGTGGCAGCAGCAGCCCACCTTCACCAGCAGCCACCTGACCCCACGCGGCCAGGCCAGGACCATCACCTTGCCGGATGGCACCGCACTGTCCCTGGATGCCGATACCCAGGCGCAGGTAACTCTGTACCGCGACCGGCGCGAGGTGCGCATCACGCAAGGGCAGATCCTGTTCGCCGTGGCACCCGACAGCGCCAGGCCCTTCCATGTGCTGGCCGGCCCGGCGCGCGTCACCGTGGGCGGCACGCGGTTTTCCGTGCGCTATCGCGCCACGGGCATGGAGGCGGGCAGCGCCAAGGTGGCCGTGCAGGAGGGCCATGTGCGCGTGGCCGGTGCGCAAGGCGCGGCAACGCCCACCGACCTGGTCGCTGGCCAGGCCCTGAGCGTGTCGCCTGCAGGCGTGCTCGGTCCGGTGTCGGCTGTGGCGCCCGGCAGCATTGCGCTGTGGCGCAAGGGACTGATCCGCTTCGAGAACACGCCCCTGGCCGACGCCCTGGTGGAACTGGAGCGCTACGGGCCGACCGGCCTGGTGGTGCACGACCCGGCCGTGGCGGCTCTGCGCATTGGCGGCACCTACCAGGCCAGCCGCCCCGCCGAGTTCGCACGCATGCTGGCCCAGATCCTGTCCGTCACTCTGGTGGCCCGGCCCGATGGCCAGACCGAGATTGCCGCTGCGCCCTGAGCACGTAGGCGGGACCGGCCCCCGCTTTCAAGACTGCCTGCCGCGCCGGGCGCAAGCCCTCCCCCACCCTGCCCCGCTCGCTCTGGCTGTCTGCAATGACGACTGCCCAGCGCCGATGCGCAGCATCTGCAAGGGTGTCAATGACAATCAGCGGCGTGCGAAGCCCATGGGCTGCAACGCGGCGGAAACGGCGCGTGGTCGGTCGGCCGTCGTGTGCGAGATTGCCGCAAGCGATTTCCTGGACCGATGGAACGCGTCGGATGCACTCCGACTCACACCGTCCGCCGCTGTGGCCACAGCACCAGGCGTTGCACGCTTGCCGCGCAGCGCCGCACCCTCATTCATCCAACCGTTCCAAGGAGTTCCCATGCATCTTCAACGCACCGTCCTTTTTGCAGGCATGGCTGCCAGCCTCTTTCTGGCAGCAGGACGGGCAAGCGCCGCAGAAGGCCCTGCCACGGCCCAGGCCCCCCAGGCCGCCAAGCCGGCGGGCGACACCGTGCAGGCGCAGCTGGAGGCCTCCAACTGGGTGCCCGACGGCAAGGCCGATGCGCCGCGCGTGATCTATACCTTCACCGACCCCAACTGCAAGTACTGCCACAAGTTCTGGGAGGCCGCACGCCCCTGGGTGGACGCAGGCAAGGTGCAGCTGCGCCACATCCTGGTGGGCGTGATCCGGGACGACAGCCCGGCCAAGGCCGCCGCCATCCTGCAGGCCCCGGACCGCGCGGCCGCACTGATGGAGCACGAGAAGAAGTCCGCCCAGGGCGGCATAGCGCCCGCCTTCAGCGTCAGCCCAGACGTGCGCAAGACGCTGGAGGCCCACCGCAAGCTGATGATGTCCCTGGGGTTCCGTGGCACGCCGGGCATCGTGGTGATCGACAGCCAGGGCAGCACCAAGAGCTATGGCGGCATGCCGCGCGATGCGGCCTTGCCGGAGGTGTTCGGGGCGCTGTGAGGCGGCGGCGCCGTCCAGCTGCCGCCCAGCACGCGGAACAGCTGGGCCAGCGCCAGCTGCCGCTGGGTCACGGTATCGATGTAGGCGCTTTCATTGGCGAAGGCGTTGCGCTGGGCGTCCAGGTAGCGCAGATGGTCGTCCACCCCCGCCTGGTAACGGGCCTGCGCCAGCCGCAGGCTTTCGCGGCTGCTGTCGCGCAGCGCCAGGCGCGCGGCTTCCTCGCGGCGCAGCGTGTCGGTGGCGGCCAGGGCGTCGGCCACTTCGCGGAAGGCGGTCTGGATGGCCTGCTCGTAGGCTGCCACGGCCATGTCCTTGCGCAGCACGGCCAGGTCGAGATTGGCGCGGTTGCGCCCCCCGTCGAAGAGGGGCAGCGTGACCTGGGGAGTGAACGACCAGGCGCGCTGGCCCGGGCGGAACAGGTCGGACAGATCGGCGCTGGACGATCCCAGGAAGCCGGTGAGCGAGATGCGCGGGAAGAAGGCCGCGCGCGCCGCACCAATGTCCGCGCTGCGCGCGCGCAGCCGGTGCTCGGCCGCCTGGATGTCGGGGCGGTGGATGAGCAGTTCGGAAGGCGTGCCGGCCGACAGGTCCTGCAGCAGCATGGGTACGTCGGACGACTTTGCCGACTGTGCGGACTGTGCGGACAGGTACGGCCCCAAATCCTCCACGCCCGTCAGCAGCAGCAGGGCGTTGCCGGCCTGGCGCAGTTCGCGTTCGCTGCGCTCCACGTCGGCGCGGGCCTGGGCGGCCAAGCCCAGGGCATCCTGGTGGTCCAGGGCCGTGGCCGTGCCCGCCTGGCGCCGCTGCGCGGTCAGGCGCAGCGAGGATTCACGGCTTTGCAGCGTGCGCTGCGCCAGTTGCAGCCGGCGCAGGGCCCCGTCGCGGGACAGGTAGGCCTGGACCACTTCGGCGCCCAGGCTGATGCGGGCGGCGCGCGCGGCCTCTTCGGTGGCCAGGTACTCGCCCAGGGCGGCTTCGGACAGGTTGCGCACGCGGCCGAACAGGTCCAGCTCGAAGGCGGCCAGCCCCAGGCCGGCCTGCCAGCTGCCCTGCACCTGCGGCTGGCCCGTGGCATTCATGTCGCCCGGCAGGCGCTGGCGCGTGCCGCCGCCCTGCAGGCCCACGCCCGGCAGGCGGTCGGCGCGCTGCACCTGGTACAGGGCGCGTGCCGCCTCCACGTTGAGCAGGGTCTGGCGCAGGTCGCGGTTGTGGGCCTGGGCCAGGTCCACCAGCTGGCGCAGCTGGCGGTCGGCGATGAAGCTGTTCCAGTCCAGCGTGGCCGCCGACGAGGACAGCACGGGCGCGGCATCCTGCTGCGGCCATTGCGTGGGAATGGGCGCCTGCGGACGCTGGTGGACCGGGGCGAGGGAGCAGCCCGCCAGCACCAGGCTGGCGGCCAGCGCACACAGGGCGCGTGGGAAGAAGTGCATGGACATGGCGCTTACTCGATGGGGGTTGCCGGGGCCTGCAGGGCAGGCGGGGTGCCGGCCGGCGCCTTGCGCCGGAACAGGGACAGCACCCAGACGAAGAAGACGGGAACGAAGACCACCCCCAGCAGCGTGGCCGACAGCATGCCGCCAATCACGCCGAAGCCGATGGCGGCCTGGCTGGAGGCGCCCGCGCCCGAGGCCAGCGCCAGCGGCACCACGCCCAGGATGAAGGCCAGCGAGGTCATGACGATGGGCCGAAAGCGCAGCCGCGCCGCCTGCAGCGCGGCCTGCGCCAGGCTGTGCCCCTGGGCACGCAGGTCCCTGGCGAACTCCACGATCAGGATGGCGTTCTTGGCCGCCAGGCCGATGATGGTGATCAGGCCCACCTTGAAGTACACGTCGTTGGACAGGCCCACGGCCGAGGTGGCCAGCACCGATCCCAGCGCGCCTATGGGCACGATCAGCATCACGGCGGCGGGAATGCTCCAGCTCTCGTACAGGGCCACCAGCAGCAGGAACACCACCACGATGGCCAGCGCGAACAGCTTGGGCGCCTGGGCACCGGCGGCTTTCTCCTGGAAGGACAGGGCCGTCCACTCGTAGCCTATGCCGCGCGGCATCTCGGCCATGATGCGTTCCAGCTCGGCCATGGCCTCGCCCGTGGTGTGGCCCGGCTTGGCATCGCCCGAGATGCGGAAGGCCGGATAGCCGTTGTAGCGCGAGATCTGCACCGGCCCGCTTTCCCAGCGCACCGTGGCAAAGGCCGACAGCGGCACCTGCTGGCCGGCGGCGTTGGGCACGTGCAGGCGCAGGATGTCCTCGGGCCGCGCGCGGGCCTGGGCATCGGCCTGCACCACCACGCGCTGCAGGCGGCCCGCGTTGGGAAACTCGTTGATCACGGCCGAGCCGTAGGCGGTGGACAGGGCGGTGTTGATGGCGCTGAAATCCACGCCCTGGGCCTGCGCCTTGCGCCGGTCGATGTCCAGCCGCAGCTGGGGCGCATCCTCCAGGTTTTCCATCATGGCGTAGGCAATGATGGGCGAGGCATTGGCCTTGGCCAGCAGCTGGTCGCGCGCGGCGATCAGCGCCTCGCGGCCCAGGCTGGCGCGGTCCTGCAGGCGCAGCGCAAAGCCGCCGGAGTTGCCCAGGCCGTCGATGGGCGGCGGGTCCACGGCCATGACGGTGCCGTCGGACAGGCTGGCAAAGCGCTGGTTGAAGGCCTGCACCTCGTCCCACGATGCCTGCCCGGCGCCGCGCACCGACCAGTCCTTGAGCGTGACGAAGGCCAGGGCCGCGTTCTGCCCCATGCCCGAGAAGCTGTAGCCCATCAGGAACTCGGCCTGGGCCGTGGCGGGGCGGCCCTGGATGTAGTCCTCCATGTCCTTGACCATGGCCTTGGTGCGCTCCGTGGTGGCGCCCGGCGGCAGCTGCACGCCGACGATGTAGTAGCCCATGTCCTCGTAGGGCACGAAGGATTCGGGCATGCGCGTGTACGCCACGCCCAGCCCGGCCACGATGGCGGCATACACCAGCATGCAGCGCCCGGCGCGGCGCACCAGCCGCTGGTTGAGCAGGTCGAAGCGCTCAGTCAGGGCCGCGAAGCGGCGGTTGAACCAGCCGAAGAAGCCCTTGCGCTCGGCGTGGTGGCCCTTGGCAACGGGCTTGAGCAGCGTGGCGCACAGCGCCGGCGTGAAGGTCAGCGCCAGCAGGCCCGAGAACAGGATGGACACGGCCAGCGACAGCGAGAACTGCCGGTAGATCACGCCCACCGAGCCGCTCATGAAGGCCAGCGGCAGGAACACCGCCACCAGCACCAGGGTGATGCCGACGATGGCGCCCGAGACCTGCTGCATGGCCTTGACCGTGGCGGCCAGCGGCGACAGCCCCTCCTCGGCCATGAGGCGCTCCACGTTCTCCACCACCACGATGGCGTCGTCCACCAGGATGCCGATGGCCAGCACCATGCCGAACATGGTCATCATGTTCACCGAAAAGCCCAGCGCATACATCACGCCCAGGGTGCCGGCCAGGCAGACGGGCACGACGATGGTGGGAATCAGCGTGTAGCGCAGGTTCTGCAGGAACAGCCACATCACCAGGAACACCAGCGCCACGGCCTCCACCAGGGTCTGGATGACCTTGCCGATGGCCACTTCCACGAAGCGCGAGGTGTCATAGGGCACGGCGTACTGGATGCCGGCAGGGAAGTTCTGCGACAGCTCGGCCAGGCGCGCCTTGACGGCCTTGGCCGTCTGCATGGCGTTGGCCCCGGGCGCCAGCTGCACGGCGGCGGCCACGCCCTGGCGGCCGTCCTCGCGCGAGGAAAAGCTGTAGTCCAGCTGGCCGACCTCCAGCCGCGCCACATCGGCCAGGCGCACGGCCGAGCCATCGGCCCTGGCACGCAGCACGATCTGGCCGAACTCCTCGGGCGAGGCCAGCGTGCCCTTGACGGCAATGGTGGCGCTCAGCTCCTGGCCGGGCCCTGCGGGCGAGGCGCCAAAGCTGCCGGCCGGCACCTGCGCGTTCTGGGCGGCGATGGCCACGTTCACGTCCGCCACCGAGAGGCCGTAGCCCAGCAGCTTGTTCGGATCGACCCACACGCGCATGGCCACATCGGCCGCGAAGAACTGCACCTTGCCCACGCCGGGCACGCGGCGGATCTCGTTGTTGATGTTGCGCACGGCGTAGTCGGACAGGGCCACCTCGCTGTTGCCGCCGCTGCCGTCCTTGTAGGTCAGCGAGTAGATCATCAGGAAGTTGGCGCTGGCCTGCTCGACCTGCAGGCCCATCTGCATCACGGACGCGGGCAGGCGCGCCTCGGCCTTCTTGATGCGGTTTTGCACCTCCACCTGGGCCAGCGCGGGCTCGGTGCCCGGGGCGAAGGTGGCCGTGATCTCGGCCAGGCCCGTGGAGCCGCTGGAGGAGTCGAAGTACAGCAGCCCCTTGGTGCCGTTGAGCTCCTCCTCGATGACGCTGGTCACCGACTCCATCACCGTGGTGGCGGAGGCGCCCGGATAGTTGGCGGTGATCGAGATCTGCGGCGGCGCCACGTTGGGAAACTGGGAGACGGGCAGCGCCGGTATGGCCAGCAGCCCGGCGAGCATGATGAAGATGGCCACCACCCAGGCGAAGTTGGGGCGGTTGATGAAGAACTTGGACATGGTCTATTCCTTGGGCACGCGCCGGCTCAGTCGCTGGACGTGGCGGAGCTGCCGGAGGCGCTGAAGGTGCCGGACAGCCCCGCCGTAGGGGAGGCCGCGGCATCGGAAAGGGCCGTGGCCTGTACCCGCGCCCCGGGCTGCAGGCCCGCCATGCGGCCCACCACCACGCGCTCGCCGCCCTTCAGGCCTGCGCTGATCTGCCACTGCGCGCCATGCATGGCCGCGGTCTGCACGGGGCGCATCTGCAGCGTGTCCTGGCCGTCCACCACCAGCACGTGGGCCTGCCCGTCGGTGCTGCGCTGCACGGCCCGCTGCGGCACCAGGATGGCGGCAGGGTCCACGCCCTGGCCCACGGTCACGCGCACATACATGCCGGGCAGCAGCATGCCGTCGCGGTTGTCGAAGCGCCCGCGCAGCGACATCTGGCCGGTGCCGCGGTCCACCGTCACATCCGAGAACAGCAGCCGCCCCGTGCGCTGCAGGCCCGTGCCGTCCACCTTCAGGGAGACCGGCGTGCCGTCCTTGCCCTCCGTCTGTGCCAGGCGGCCCTCGGCCAGGGCCGCGCGCAGGCGCTGGGCTTCGGCCACGGGCTGCTGGAAGTCGGCATAGACCGGGTCGAGCTGCTGGACCAGCGCCATGGGCGTGGCCTCGCCCTGGCCCACCAGGGCGCCCTCGGTGACCAGTGCACGGCCGATGCGGCCCGCGATCGGCGCCCTGACCGTGGCGTATTCCAGGTTCAGGGCGGCCGCCTGCACCTCGGCCTGGGCGGACTGCCGCGCGGCCTGGGCCGCCTGCAGGCGGGCCTGCATGGCCTCGAAGTCCTGGCGGCTGACTGCCTCCTGCGCCACCAGCGGCGCGTTGCGGCCGACCACGGCACGCGCTTCGATCAGGGCCGCCTCGGCGCTGGCCAGCTGGCCCTGGGCGCGGGACAGGGCGGCGCGCAGGGGCGCCGGGTCGATCTGGAACAGCACCTGGCCGGCCCGGACGTCGGCGCCTTCCTCTAAATGGCGGCGCAGCACGATGCCGGCCACCCGCGCACGCACCTCGGCCACGCGCACGGGCTCGATACGGCCCGGCAGCTCGCTGGACAGGGCCAGCGGCGCGGGCTGCACGGTGACGGCCTGCACCACGGGCAGCGCGTCACCCGCTGCGGCCGGAGCCTCGTTGCGGCCGCAGCCCGCTGCCAGGGCGGCCAGCACCAGGGCCGCCAGCGGCAGGCCACGTCGCTTGTTCAGACGCATGCTCATGTTCACAACCTGATTGAGTTCGATACGAAGGCCGCGATGGTACATATCAGAATCAAATGAGTCAACATCGATTCATTTGGTTCTTTAAAACATCAACAGATAAAATCCATGCACTTTCCAAGGAGGCATGACAAGCGATGACGAGCACCAAGCAAGAGGACGAAGGCAAGCTGCTGGGCGCACTGGCACTGGCGCTGCTGGACGATCCCAAGGCCAATCTGCAGGAGCTGGCACGCGCCATCGGCATCAGCAAGGCCACGCTCTACCGCTTCTGCCCCACGCGCGACCAGCTCATCGACCGGCTCATAGGGCATGCGGCCGACACCCTGTCGCGCGCCATGCGCGCGGCCGAGCTGGAGCGCCACGCGCCGCTGGAGGCGCTGCGCCGCCTCACCGCCCACTGCCAGGACCACCAGACGCTGCTGCTGTTCCTGATGTATTTCTGGCGCTCCGACATCTCGGTGGTCGGCCAGATAGAGAGCGAATGGGTGGCGGCCATGGATGCCTTTTTCCTGCGCGGCCAGCAGGCCGGCGTGTTCCGCATCGACATCACGGCTGCGGCCATGACCGAGCTGTGGCTGTCCATGGTCGTGGGGCTGCTGGATGCGGAGCGGCGCGGCCGTGTTGCGCGGGCCAGCGTGGCGGCCGTGATGGAGCAGTCCTTCCTGCACGGCGCCCTGCAGCCCGGCGCACCGGCCGCGTAGCACGCCGGGCGCCGATGGGGGAAACCGAGGTGATGAATGATGGTCATGCACTGCTTTCAATCGATGAAGGCAGCCATGGAATGGATCCACATCAATGAACTAGAATTTTTCTAGTTCAAAAATCCATGAATTTTTCTCACCAAAATGCTCGAACGCACCCACCTCGCCATCGTCCGTGAAGTCGAAAAACAGGGCTCGCTGACGGCGGCGGCCGGCGTGCTGTGCGTGACGCAGTCGGCGTTGAGCCACAGCATGAAGAAGCTGGAGCAGCAGCTGGGCACGGACATCTGGCTGCGCGAAGGCCGCAGCCTGCGCCTGACGCAGGCCGGCCAGTACCTGCTGGCCGTGGCCCAGCGCGTGCTGCCCCAGCTGGACCTGGCCGAGGAGCGGCTGCGCCAGTTCGCCCAGGGCGAGCGCGGCGCGCTGCGCATCGGCATGGAGTGCCATCCCTGCTACCAGTGGCTGCTCAAGATCGTCGCGCCCTATCTGGCGAGCTGGCCCGATGTGGATGTGGATGTGAAGCAGAAATTCCAGTTCGGCGGCATCGGCGCCCTGTTCGGCTACGAGATCGACCTGCTGGTCACGCCCGATCCGCTGTTCAAGACGGGCCTGGAGTTCGTGCCCGTGTTCGACTACGAGCAGGTGCTGGTGGTCTCCAGCGCGCATGCGCTGGCAGGGGCCGATTTCGTGGAGGCCGCCCAGCTCGCGCCCGAGGTGCTGATCACCTATCCCGTTCCCATGGACCGGCTGGACATCTACAACCAGTTCCTCATGCCGGCCGGCATCACGCCGCGCCGCCAGAAGGCCATAGAGACCACGGACATCATGATGCAGATGGTGGCCAGCGGCCGGGGCGTGGCGGCCCTGCCGCGCTGGCTGGTGCAGGAGTACGCGGGCAAGCTGGACGTGGTTCCCGTGCGCCTGGGCGCCAAGGGCATTGCCAAGCAGATCTTCCTGGGCGCGCGCGTGGCGGACCTGCAGACCGACTATCTGCAGGCCTTCATCGAGCTGGCGCGCCAGCCGCTGGCCGCTGGCGCCCCCCCTGCTCAGGCTGCCTGAGCCTGCGCCAGGAAGTCCTGCGCAAACCGCTGCAGCACCCCGCCCGCTTCGTACACCGATACCTCCTCGGCCGTGTCCAGCCGGCAGGTCACGGGCACGCGCAGCGTCTGGCCGCCTCTGCGTTCAATCACCAGCGTGAGTTGGGTGCCCGGCGTGCGCTCGCCTTCCACGCCATAGACCTCCGTGCCGTCCAGGGCCAGGGTCTTGCGGTCGGTGCCCGGCAGGAACTGCAGCGGCAGCACGCCCATGCCGATGAGGTTGGTGCGGTGGATGCGCTCGAAGCCTTCGGCCACCACGGCCTCGACTCCGGCCAGCCGCACTCCCTTGGCCGCCCAGTCGCGCGAGCTGCCCTGGCCGTAGTCGGCGCCCGCGATGATGATCAGCGGCTGGCGGCGGTTCAGGTAGGTTTCCATGGCCTCCCACATGCGCACCACGCGGCCTTCGGGCTCGATGCGCGCCAGCGAGCCCTTGTGCTGCACGCCGTCGATGACGGCCATTTCATTGACCAGCTGCGGGTTGGCGAAGGTGGCGCGCATGGCGGTGAGGTGGTCGCCGCGGTGGGTGGCGTAGGAGTTGAAGTCTTCCTCGGGCAGGCCCATGCGCGCCAGGTATTCGCCCGCCGCGCTGTCGGCCAGGATGGCGTTGGAGGGCGACAGGTGGTCGGTGGTGATGTTGTCGGGCAGCAGCGCCAGCGGCCGCATGTTGCGCAGCGTGCGCGGGAAGGCCGCCAGCGCGCCCACGCCTTCGGTATCCCAGTAGGGCGGGCGGCGGATGTAGGTGGACTGGGGGCGCCAGTCGTACTGGGGCCGTGCCTTGTCGCCATCGTCCTTGCGGATGGCGAACATGGGTTCGTAGACGGCGCGGAATTGCGCAGGTTTGACCGCTTGCTCGACGATGGCGTCGATCTCCTCGTCGGCGGGCCACAGGTCCTTGAGGCGGATCTCGCGCCCGTCCACCACGCCCAGCACGTCCTGCTCGATGTCGAAGCGGATGGTGCCCGCCAGCGCATAGGCCACGACCAGCGGCGGCGAGGCCAGGAAGGCCTGTTTGGCATACGGATGGATGCGCCCGTCGAAGTTGCGGTTGCCCGAGAGCACGGCCGTGGCGTAGAGGTCGCGCTCGACGATTTCCTGCTGGATCCTGGGGTCCAGCGCGCCGCTCATGCCGTTGCAGGTGGTGCAGGCAAAGGCGACGATGCCAAAGCCCAGTTGCTCCAGCTCGGTGAGCAGGCCGGCCTCCTTCAGGTACAGCTCCACGGCCTTGGAGCCCGGCGCCAGCGAGGATTTGACCCAGGGCTTGCGCGTGAGACCCAGGCGATTGGCATTGCGCGCCAGCAAGGCGGCGGCGATGACATTGCGCGGGTTGCTGGTGTTGGTGCAGCTGGTGATGGCCGCGATGATGACGGCCCCATCGGGCATCAGGCCTTGCGCCTCCTGGGCGCGGGCGGCCTGCAGCTTGGCCGCATCGGCAATGCCGCGCTCGGCCAGGGCCGAGGTGGGCAGGCGCCGGTGCGGATTCGAGGGGCCGGCCATGTTGCGCACCACGGTGGACAGGTCGAACTGCAGCACGCGCTCGTACTGGGCATCGGCCAGGCTGTCGCTCCAGAAACCTGCGGTGCGCGCATAGGCCTCGACCAGGCGCACCTGGGCCTCGTCGCGGCCGGTCAGGCGCAGGTAGGCCAGGGTCTGGTCGTCAATGGAGAACATGGCCGCCGTGGCGCCGTATTCGGGGCACATGTTGGAGATGGTGGCGCGGTCGCCGATGCTCAGGCTGTCGGCGCCCTCGCCAAAGAATTCCACATAGGCGCCGACGACTTTTTGCTGGCGCAGGAATTCGGTCAGGGCCAGCACGATGTCGGTGGCGGTGATGCCGCCCTGGCGCCGGCCCGTGAGGCGCACGCCCACGATCTCGGGCATGCGCATCCAGGAGGCGCGGCCCAGCATGACGTTCTCGGCCTCAAGGCCGCCCACGCCCACGGCGATCACGCCCAGGGCATCGACATGGGGCGTGTGCGAGTCGGTGCCGACACAGGTATCCGGGAAGGCCAGGCCATCCTGCACTGTCACCACGGGGGACATCTTCTCCAGATTGATCTGGTGCATGATCCCGTTCCCTGCGGGGATCACATCCACGTTGGCGAAGGCTTTTTTTGTCCACTCGATGAAGTGGAAGCGGTCCTCGTTGCGGCGGTCCTCGATGGCGCGGTTCTTCACGAAGGCATCGGGATCGAAGCCGCCGCACTCCACGGCCAGCGAGTGGTCCACGATGAGCTGCACGGGCACGACGGGGTTGACCTGGGCCGGGTCGCCGCCTTCGGCCGCGATGGCGTCGCGCAGGCCGGCCAGGTCCACCAGGGCGGTCTGGCCCAGGATGTCATGGCAGACCACGCGCACGGGGTACCAGGGAAAGTCGATGTCGCGCCGGCGCTCGATGAGCTGCAGCAGGTAGCCGTCCAGCTGCGCGGGATCGGCGCGGCGCACGAGGTTCTCGGCGTGGACGCGGGCGGTGTAGGGCAGGCGTGCCCAGGCGCCGGGCGAGAGCGCATCGACGGCGGCGCGGGCGTCGATGTAGTGCACCGTGGTGCCGGGCAGGGGTTTCTTGTGGGTGTGGTTCATGGGGCGGATGCAATGCGGGCAGGCCTGCAGCCCGCCCGCCAGGTTCAGGACAGCGGCGGCTCAGGCGCGCGCATCGAGGGGCACGAACTTCTGGTCATCCGGCCCCGTGTAGTTGGCGCTGGGTCGGATGATCTTGTTGTCCTGGCGCTGCTCGATCACGTGCGCGGCCCAGCCGCTGGTGCGCGCGATCACGAACAGCGGCGTGAACATGGCCGTGGGCACGCCCATCATGTGATAGCTGACGGCGCTGAACCAGTCCAGGTTGGGGAACATCTTCTTGACCTCCCACATCACCGATTCCAGCCGGTCGGCAATGTCGTACATGCGGGTGGTTCCGGCCTCGTCGGACAGGCGCTTGGCCACGCCCTTGATGACCACGTTGCGCGGGTCGCTGACGGTGTAGACCGGGTGGCCGAAGCCGATCACCACTTCCTTGGCATCGACGCGGCGGCGGATGTCGGCCTCGGCCTCGTCGGGCGTGTCGTAGCGCTTCTGGATCTCGAAGGCCACCTCGTTGGCGCCGCCATGCTTGGGCCCGCGCAGCGCGCCGATGGCGCCCGCGATGGAGGAATACATATCGCTGCCCGTGCCCGCGATCACGCGCGCCGTGAAGGTGGAGGCGTTGAACTCATGCTCTGCATAGAGGTTGAGCGATGTGTGCATGGCGCGCACCCAGCCTTCGGACGGACGGTGGCCGTGCAGCAGGTGCAGGAAGTGGCCGCCGATGGAGTCGTCGTCGGTCTCCACCTCGATGCGCCGGCCCGAATTGCTCCAGTGGTACCAGTACAGCAGCATGGAGCCCAGGCTGGCCATGAGCCGGTCGGCAATGTCGCGGGCACCCGCCAGGTTGTGGTCGTCCTTTTCCGGCAGCACGCAGCCCAGGGCCGAGACGCCGGTGCGCATCACGTCCATGGGGTGGGCGCCGGCAGGCAGCTGCTCCAGCGCCTGCCTGACGCTGGCCGGCAGGCCGCGCAGCGCCTGCAATTTGGTCTTGTAGGCCTGCAGTTCGGGGCGCGTGGGCAGCTTGCCGTGCACCAGCAGATGGGCGATCTCCTCGAACTCGCAGACCTCGGCAATGTCCAGGATGTCGTAGCCGCGATAGTGCAGGTCGTTGCCCGAGCGGCCCACGGTGCACAGCGCGGTGTTGCCGGCGGTCACGCCCGACAGCGCGACCGATTTCTTGGGCTTGAATGCGGACGCAAATGACGAAGTTGGCGCAGATGGCGCGTCGATGGTCGTGGTACTCATGAAAGGGTCTCCTGGTTCAGATAGGAATGGGCAATGGCCGCAGGAAGGCCGTTGTGGTCGACAGCCACCATCTCGAACAGGCCCTTGAGCACGTCCTCGCAGGCAATGCCCGGCGCCTGGGCCGATGCGGTGACGCAGACCGTCATGGAGCTGCGCCCCACGCGGCTGACCCAGCCGCGCAGGACGATCTCGTGGCCCACGGGCACGGGTGCCAGGAAGTCCACGCCGGTGACGGCCGCCATCACGACCTCGCGCTGTGCCAGGCTGCGCGCAGCGAGAAAGGCCGCCTTGGCCATGAGCTGCAGGCCCTGGCCCGCGAACAGCGTGCCGTGGTGGTTGGCCAGCGCGGGCAATACCAGTTCATGCAGCTCGGCGGTTCCGGTGGGTGTTGTCATGTTTCGCAATTTACGCAAAATAGCGCCCCTGCCATAGTGCTGAAAAGGCGAATTCTTGCGAAACGAAGTCCGTGAATTTGCAAATTCTGCGAATAACAGCCACCCGAGGAAACAGCCATGAAGAAGACGTTCATGGGCGTCAAGCTGCGCAAACTGCGCGCGGAGCACGGCCTGTCCCAGATCGCCCTGGCCCACGCGCTGGACCTGTCGCCCAGCTACCTGAACCAGCTGGAGCAGAACCAGCGGCCGCTGACGGTGTCGGTGCTGCTCAAGCTCAACCGCGCGCTGGGCGTCGATATCCAGCAGTTCTCGGAGGACGAGGAAGCGCGCCTGGTCGCCGGCCTGCGCGAGGCCCTTGCCGAGGCGCCCGAATCCATTGCCCTGCCCGAGCTGCAGGAAGTCGCCGCGCAGATGCCCGCCCTGGGACGTGCGGTGATGGCGCTGCACCGCCGCCATCTGGAAGCCCTGGAGCGCATCGAGAGCATGTCGCTCAGGCTGGGCGATGACCGCTCGGACATGCCGGTGGCGCGCACCATGCCGTTCGAGGCCGTGCGCGATTTCTTCTTTGCGCACCAGAACTACTTCGATGAAGTGGACCGCGCGGCCCAGGCCCTGGCCGGCGAGGCGCGTGCGGACCCGGGCCATCTGGCGGACTGGCTGGTCCGGCGGCTGCAGCAGCGCCACGGCGTGCAGGTGCATCGCCTGGAAGACTCCCGGCAAAGCCAGCGCCGGTTCGACCCGGCCACGCGCTCGCTGTGGCTGTCCTCGGCGCTGGAGCCTGCGCAACAGGCCTTCCAGCTGGGCACGCAGCTGGCCTTGCTGGAGATGGGCGACACGCTGGACCGGCTGATCGCCACCGCCGCCTTCCAGGGCGACCCGGCCTCAAGCAAGCTCGCCCGCGTGGGCCTTGCCAACTACTTTGCGGGCGCGCTGCTGCTGCCCTACGACCTGTTCCTGGAATCGGCCGAGCAGCTGCGCTATGACATCGACCTGCTGGGCCAGCGCTTTGGCGTGGGCTTTGAAACCGTCTGCCACCGGCTGAGCACGCTGCAGCGGCCCGGCGCGCCCGGCGTGCCCTTCTTCTTTGTGCGCGTGGACCGCGCGGGCAATATCTCCAAGCGCCAGTCGGCCACGCATTTCCACTTCAGCCGCACCGGCGGCACCTGCCCGCTGTGGACGGTGTACGAGGCCTTCGGCCAGCCCGACCAGGTGCTGCGCCAGCTCGCCAGCATGCCCGACGGGCGGCGCTACCTGTGGATTGCACGCTCGGTCTCGCACGGTCAGCGCGGATATGGTTCGCCGCGCAAGACCTTCTCCATCGGCCTGGGCTGCGACATACGCCATGCCGCTCGCCTGGTCTATGCCAAGGGGCTGGACCTGGGCGATCCGGAATCGGCCACGCCCATCGGCATGGGCTGCAAGGTCTGCGAGCGCGACCAGTGCACTCAGCGCGCCTTTCCCTATGTGGGAAAGGCGCTGCATGTGGATGAGAACGCCAGCCGCTTTGCGCCGTACGGCGTAGGCGGCTAGCAACCCCCTGGCATCCTGTGCCAGGTCAGGAGGCCGCGCGCATGCGGTCGCGCAGATCGCGCACTTCGTCGTGGTTGCGCTGCGCGCCCTGGGCCTGGCGCTCCACCATCACGCGGATGGCTGGAGGCAGCGGCTGCTTGAGCGCCTTGCGGTACTGGGCCACGGCGGAATCCTCGCCGCGCTCGCACTCCTCCAGCACGGCCTTGTCGTCCTGCGAGGTCAGCGCCGTCTTCACCGACACCCAGCCCCGGTGCAGCGCGCCGGCCACCGTGCCGCCCGATGCGGGCTCGCGGCCCAGCTTGCGGATCTCGGCCTCCAGCTCCAGCGCGGCGGCGCCGCACTCGGCGCTGTGGCGCAGGAACAGGGTCTTGAGGTCCGGCGAGTCGGCGTTCTCGGCCGAGGTGCGAAAGCCGTACTCGCCATCGCGGCAGGATTCGAGCAGGTCGTTGAGCACGTCGGCCACATCGTCGTTGTCGATGTCGCCGGTGTAGGCCGGTGCCACGATGGTCCCCGTGTCATCACGGACATCGCGAACGCCTGCGCGCTCCCAGGCTGCGCGCGCTGCGGGCCGGGCCTGGTCCCAGTCCAGATGGCTGGCGCCACGGCGCGTGGTCCATTCGCGCTCCCATTCGGCGTCGAAGGCATCGAAATCGGCATCGCGGCGCGCGGCGGCCGCGTTCCAGCCCAGCTCGTAGGCGGGGCGGTACTCCTCGTAGCTGCGGCCGGCCACGTAGTAGGGCTCGTTCTGGTAGGCGTCGCGCCAGTAGGCGTCCTCGACCGTGGGATTGACGGCTTCGGCCGCGCCCTTGCCGGCCAGCCCGCCGACCACGGCACCGGCCACACCGCCCACGGCAGCACCGATGGGGCCGCCCATTGCGCCGAATGCAGCGCCGGTCACGGCACCGCCTGCAGCGCCTATGCCGGTGCCCACGGGATGTGCGCCGGGCGCGTCGGACAGCGGGTCACGGTTTGCGGGATTCGATTGCGTCATGGAATGTGCTCCTTGGCAGTTGAAAGTGATGTCTATCGTGATCGCCGTGGCGCGCCGCCGGCGTGCGCGCTTGCGGCCATGTGCCGTAGGAACGCGGCGACCGGGCCTTGCGGACATCGCGCCAGTGGCCTGTGGCCATTTTTCGCACCCCGGCACAGGGCAATCACAGGGCAATCGGCGTGCCTGAGAACGGCGTTCATGCGCGAGGCATCTTTTCGTTCCTGCGCTTTCGGCGTGGTCCCACGGCGGCTGCGAAAGGGCCAAGAGACCATGGCCCAAGCGCCGCCTGCGCAGGCCCGCGAATGAAAGGAAGACGCCATGAAAGACAAGACCCCATCCGCATCCAAGTCCTCTGCACCCACACGGGCGAAGCCGTCGGGCGATGGCCAGACCAAGCTGCCCGGACAGGTCGGCAAGGCGCCCCATGCGCCCGGTGAATCCGATGCATCCGACGCATCCGACGCATCCGAACAGGGCCTGCGCCTTCCGCACGAGCGCGACCAGAGCCTGGACGCTACCAGCGATGCGCCCGATCCGGTGATGCGCCAGGCCCATGACGACCTCGCCTCCGGCCAGGTCGATACCGACATGCGCCAGACGCCGGGCCTGGATGCCGAACGGCGCAAGAAGATGGTGCGCAAGCAGCCTTGATGGCACCTGAAGCGCAACGAGCTGCTGGCAGCCAACAAGATCGCCAGCAACCGCATGACCGGCATCGAAGGGCTCTGGACGGGGAGCAGCTGCAGCAAGGGGCGGCCTTCCACGTCAATCTGGCCGCCCGCGCGCACGAAAGCGGAGCCTGCAAGGAATGCCACTCCATCGACGAAGACGACCCGGCACGGCCCTGCAACTGAGGTGCCCGCGCTTTACTCCATACAGGAGCAACCCCATGCCCGACATTCCCGACTGGCTCCAGTGGCCTGCCTTTCTGGCCTCCATCGCCGGCGCCTGGTGTGTGGGCTCGCGTTCTGCGCAAAGGCGCAACCTGGGCTTCTGGATCCTGATGCTCAGCAATGCGCTGTGGGCGCTGTGGGGCTGGTCCACGGCGGCCTGGGCGCTGGTGAGCCTGCAGTTCTGCCTGGCCATCACCAACATCCGCGGCTCCATCAAGGCCGAGCGGTGAGCAGGCCATGGCAGCAGACGCTTTCCTGATGTCGATCCACGAAACCGGCAACCCATACCCTGGCGCCTCCATGGAAACACCCCCACCCCCCACCTGCAGATCCGCCCTGTTCCTCGACTTCGACGGCACGCTCGTGCCGCTGGCCGAGACCCCGGACGCCATTGCGCCAGACCCCGTCCTGATCCCCATGCTGGCCAGGCTGCAGGGTCTGTTGGGCGGTGCGCTGGCCATCGTCACGGGTCGGCAGGTCGAGATGCTGGACCACTTTCTGGCGCCGCTGCATCTGCCCGCCGCCTGCGAGCACGGCTTGCAGCGGCGGGATGCCGCAGGCCGCCTGCACATGCAGGCATCGGCCATGCCAGAGTCCGTGCTGCAGATGTGCAATGCCTTGGCGGCCGATCATCCGCGCCTGCTGGTGGAGCGCAAGCGCTCCTCGGTCGCACTGCACTACCGGCGTGCGCCAGAGCTGGCGGCGCTGTGCCTGGACATGTTGGGCCGCGCCCTGCGGCACCAGCCCGGGCTGGAGTTGCTGCACGGCAAATGCGTGCTGGAGGTCAGGCCCGCAGGCGTGGACAAGGGCCACGCCATTGCGGCCTTCCTGCGCGAAGCGCCGTTCGCCGGCCGCACCCCGGTGTTTGCCGGTGACGATGTCACGGACGAGAGCGGCTTTGCCGTGGTGCAGGCGCACGGCGGCATGGCGATCAAGGTGGGCGAAGGCGCAAGCAGGGCCCGCCACCGGCTGGGCAGCCCGCAGGCCGTGCATGCCTGGCTGAAGTCCGCATGCATGCACCTGGCTGCGCAGACCTGCGCGGAGGTGCTGCCATGAGCCGGCTGGTGGTGATCTCCAACCGCGTGGTCGATCCGCGCAGGGCCGCGGCCGGGGGCCTTGCCGTGGCCATGGGCGATGCGCTGCGGCAGACGGGCGGCCTGTGGTTCGGCTGGAGCGGGGCCGTCACCGACGACGGTGCCCAGGCCGCGCCGGCCGGCCATGTGCACCGCACCCAGGCAGGCAACGTCACGCTGGCCACGGTGGACCTGGACCGCGCGGACCATGACAGCTACTACGCGGGCTACAGCAACGGCGTGCTGTGGCCCGTCTTTCACGGACGGCTGGACCTGGCGAGCTTCGACACGGGCCATGCGGCCGGCTACCGCCGCGTGAACCAGCTGCTTGCGCGCAGGCTGCTGCCCCTGCTGGCGCAGGACGACATCCTCTGGGTGCATGACTACCACCTGATCCCGCTGGCGGCCGAGCTGCGCGCCCTGGGCTGCCGCCAGCGCATCGGCTTTTTCCTGCACATCCCATTGCCCCCGCCGACCCTGCTGGCGGCCATTCCCGAGCATGCATGGCTGATGCGCTGCCTGTTTGCCTACGACCTTGTGGGCCTGCAGACCCGCCAGGACGTGCAGCATTTCGAGCGCTATGTCTGCGACGAGGCCGGGGGCCAGTCGCTGGGCGATGGCGCCTTGCGTGCCCATGGGCAGCGCCTGGTCTGCCGCGCCTTCCCCATAGGCATCGATGTGGATGGTTTCATGGCGCTTGCACAGGGCGGCGCCTCGCGGGACATGTACGAGCGCATGAAGCACGAGTATGCACAGCGTCGCCTGCTGCTGGGCATAGACCGGCTGGACTACTCCAAGGGCCTGCCGCAGCGCCTGCGTGCCTTTCGGGAGCTGCTGGCCCGCCATCCCGAGCAGCGCCGGCGCGCCACGCTGATCCAGATCGGCTCGCCCACGCGCGAGGGCCTGGACGCGTATGCCGACATACGGCGGGAGCTTGAATCGCTGTGCGGCGCCGTCAACGGCGACTACGGCGAGCTGGACTGGATGCCCGTGCGCTACATCCACCAGACCCTGCCGCGCGATGGCATTCCGGGCCTGTGCCGCGCGGCGGCCGTGGGCCTGGTCACGCCGCTGCGCGACGGCATGAACCTCGTGGCCAAGGAATATGTGGCGGCCCAGGACCCGGCCGACCCGGGCGTGCTGGTGCTGTCGCGGTTTGCCGGCGCGGCCGAGCAGCTGCAGGAGGCGCTGCTGGTCAATCCCTACGACGTGCACGGCACGGCCGCCGTGGTGCAGCAGGCCCTGCAGATGCCCCTGCAGGAAAGGCGCCAGCGGCACCAGCGGCTGCTGCAGCGCATCGCCGAGCAGGACGTGCACTGGTGGCGCAAGGCCTTTCTGTCTGCCTTGAAAGAGGCCAGGCCGCTGGAGCACAGGGAAAGGGAAGCCTTCGGCATCCCCGTTCCCTCGATCAGGCAGGAGCAGGCACCGCTGCGCCTCGAGCTGGCCGCCTGCCCTGCCGACGGCGTGGAACGGGACGCCTGCCGGTCGGTGGTCTCCGACAGGTAATGCCTTCCTGCTCCTGCGGCGCCGCGTTCATCCTCCCGGCACCATGGCATCGCCCGGCCCCACCCCCATTTCCCGGGCTGCGCACGACACACAAAAGGAAGGCAAGCGGCGATGGCCCAGCACGACAACGAGCACGCCCATGCGTGGACATGCAGCGACACGCTGGCCCAGGCCTTGCGCGGCCACACGGACCTGTCGCCAGCGGACCAGTTGGCCCTGCTGGTGGCGCAGGGCGCCGACCGCCTGCCGCTGCCGGGCCATGGCCACACGCTGCAGCGCTGGCGCGCACTGGCAGAGGTGGCCGCCCACAGCCTGAGCCTGGCCAAGCTCTATGAAGGCCATACCGATGCCCTGGCCATCCTGTCCGAGCTGCAGGCCGACCTGGCCACCGAAGGCCTGCGCTGGGCCGTCTGGTGCGCCGAGCCGCCGGGCGAGCGCGTGCAGGCCACGCCCACGGCCCCCCATGCTGCGGCACATGTCGGCATGGCCGTGCAGCTGTCCGGCCACAAGCCCTGGTGTTCGGGCGCGCGCGCGGTGGACCGTGCCCTGGTCAGCGGCTGGCTGGCCGACGGCCGGCGCTGCCTGATCGCCGTCACCATGGACCAGCCCGGCATCCGCAGGGACGACAGCCACTGGCAGGCCGTGGGCATGGCCGCCAGCGCCAGCGCCGACGTGCATTTCGACGGCGCCACCGGCGTGCTGGTCGGCGAACCGGGCCAGTACCTGAGCCGCCCCGGCTTTCACCATGGCGGCGCGGGCGTTGCTGCATGCTGGCATGGCGCGGCAGCGCGCATCGCCAGCCATCTGCAGCAGGCCGTCGGTCAAGGCGAGGACCCGCACCGCCAGGCCCACCTGGGCGCGCTGGATGTGGCCCTGGCCGGCGCGGCCGGCCTGCTGCGCGACGCTGCAGCCCGCATCGATGCCACGCCCTCGGACCCCTGCCTGCTGGCCGTGAACCGCGCCCGCCTGGCCGTGGAAGCCGCCGCCGAAGAGGTGCTGCGGCGCGTGCCGCGCGCCATCGGACCGGGCCCACTGTGCAAGAACAGGGGCCTGGCACAGCTGATGGCCGACCTGCCCGTCTTCATCCGCCAAAGCCATGCCGAGCGTGACCAGGCCGCGCTGGGCCGCCTGCTGGCCGAGAAGGCACAGGCCTCGCAGGCACCGGGAGGCGCGGCATGGATGCTGTGAAGCCGCGCCTCATCGAGGGCCGGGGCACGCCCGAATCGCGCTGGCAGGCCTGGTTTGCGCAACGCCGGCCAGCGCAGGTATCCATGGACGACCTGCTGGACGGCCGGCGCCGCGCCGTCATCGTCGCGCCGCACCCCGATGACGAGATCCTGGGCTGCGCCGGCCTGCTGCGCCGCTGTGCCGAGCGGGGCATGCCCTGCCTCATCATCTCCGTGACCGATGGCGGAGCCAGCCACCCCGACTCGACGCTGTGGCCGCCGCAGCGGCTGGTGCGCGAGCGCGTGCACGAGAGCACCCAGGCCCTGGCCCTGCTTGCGCCGCAGGCGCAGGTGCTGCGGCTGGGCCTGCCCGACGGCCGTATCGCCGAGCATGCAGCGCAGTTGCTGCAGCGGCTGGAGCCGTTGCTGCAGCCCTCGGATGCGCTGCTGTGCACCTGGCGCGAAGACGGTCACCCGGACCACGAGGCCACGGGCCAGGCCTGCGCCACGGCAGCCCGGCACGCGGGCTGCCGGCTCTTCGAGCTGCCGATCTGGGCCTGGCACTGGGCCGAGCCCGGCGACGCGCGCGTGCCCTGGCACCGTGCCGCCGCCATTGCGCTGGCGCCGCAGGAGCTGGCGCTCAAGCGCCAGGCCCTGTCGTGCTTTCGCAGCCAGCTGCTGCCGGACCCGTCCACGGGCCGCGACGCCATCCTGCCGTCCTGGGCCACGCAGCGCCTGCTGCGTCCGTTTGAAGTGGTGTTTCTATGAACGGCGCCCGGCAGCACTTCGAGCAGATGTACCAGGCCGACCCCGACCCCTGGCAGGTCGCATCACGCTGGTACGAACGGCGCAAGCGCGACCTGCTGCTGGCCGCCCTGCCGCGCGAGCGCTATGCCCACGGCTTCGAGCCCGGCTGCGGCAATGGCGAGGCCACGCAGCGCCTGCTGCAGCGCTGCGACCGGCTGTGCGCCGTCGACTTCTCGGACAGGGCCGTGGATCTGTGCCGGCAGCGGATTGCGCCGCAGGACCGCGCCCGCCTGGACCTGCAGGCACTGCCCCTGCCCTGGCAATGGCCACAGGTGCCCCAGGTGCCCCAGGTGCCGCAGCAAGGCTTCGATCTCATCGTGGTCTCGGAGCTTGCCTACTACTTCGACGACGCGGCACTGGCGCATTTCAACCGCCAGTGCCTGGCCTCGCTGCAGGGCGGCGGCCACTGGCTCATGTGCCACTGGCGGCATGGGGCGCACGATCACCTGCAGACCACCCGCGCCCTGCATGACAGCGTGTCGGCCCATGCGCAGCTGCACTTGCTGCTGAGCCACAGCGAACCGGATTTCCAGCTGGACATCTGGCAGAAAACCCCTGAAAGGACGGACAGATGATCGGCGTGTGCATCCCAGCCCATGACGAGGAAGACCTCATAGGCCGCTGCCTGGACAGCGTGTTTTGCGCGGCCGCCCATGCCGACCTGCAAGGCGAGACCGTGGCCGTCGTGGTGGTGCTGGACAGCTGCCAGGACGCCACCGAATCGGCCGTGCGCCGCTGGCCCGCCATCCCGTTGTCCATTGCCGCGCGCAACGTGGGCAAGGCGCGGGCCCTGGGGTCGGAGTACCTGCTGCTGCTGGGCGCCCGCTGGCTGGCCTTCACGGACGCCGACACCACCGTCTCGCCGAGCTGGCTGGCCGACCAGCTGGCGCTTCAGTCCGACGTGGTCTGCGGCACGGTGCAGGTGGCCGACTGGTCGGCCCACGGCGTCCAGGCGGACACGGCGCGGCGGCACTTCGAGACCACCTACACGGACCGCGACGGCCACCGCCACGTGCATGGTGCCAACCTGGGCATCTCAGCCTGGCACTACCGCCAGGCCGGCGGGTTCGACGCACGCACCTGCGGCGAGGACCAGGACCTGGTGGACCGCCTGGCGGCCGGCGGCGCCCGCATCGCCTGGTCGGCCCGGCCCCGGGTGATGACCAGCGGCCGCGCCTACTCGCGCGTGGCCGACGGCTTTGCCGGTGCGCTGCGCCAGGGATGGGCCCTGCCCGGCGACGCGCCGCCTGCGCTGCCCGTGCTCCAGGGCGCCCTGGCGCAGCAGGCCCTGGCCCTGCCTCAACCGCAGGCCGGCTCGTCCACGCGGTAGCAGTCCCTGAGGAACACCGGCAGGTCGTTGGCCGGCGGCACGAAGGGCACCTGGTACATCATGTCGCTGACAAAGCCACGGTGGTAGCTGCCATGGTTCACCACATGCAGCACGATCTGCTCGCGCGTCATGGCGCCCTGCCCGCCGCCCACGAACTCGAAGTGCACGACCTTCGCCAGTTCCTCGTCCGGGCATGCGTCGACGAACTCCACATACCAGTGGTCCATTGCCTGCACGGATTCCCACAGCGCCTGCAGCGTGGGCGTGTGGTCGGTGTTGCGCATGGTGTAGCCATGTTTGCGGCCCTGCAGGTGGTGCCTGAAGATGTCCTCCACCACAAGGACGTGGTTCAGCGTGCGCACCATGTTGCCGAAGCTCGTGGGCCGCTGCTTCAAGGCCTCGCCTTCGGGCAGCTCCATCACGCTCTTGAAGGTCAGGCCATTGGCCCAGGCCTTGTAGCGCACCAGCATTTTCAGGTTGGCCCTGGCCGATGAGACGGGAGCGCGCGGGCTCTCTTGGATCGCTGTCATTCGTGGGTTCTTTCGGTGTGGATCAAAGGCCGCTCAGTGCGCCTTCGACATGGGTGCGCGCCGTGCCGCCCACCCAGACCTGGCCCGTGCCGTCACGGGTCAGGAAGATGCGGCCGTCACGGCCCAGGCAGCGGCCCTGGGCGGCAACGTAGTCGCTGTCCATCACTCCCGTCGCAAACAGCCACTGCGCCAGCGAGGCGTTGAGGCTGCCGGTGACGGGGTCTTCGACGATGGCGCCCTGGTGATCGGAGAAGAAGGCGCGCACCTCGCAGGCGGCAGGGCTGGCACCGCCGACACCCCTGGCATAGGGCCCCACCACGCCCACGTCCATGCGCGTGGGCCACTGCCGGGCCGGGTTCAGCGCCAGCACCTGCTCGGCCGAGGCCAGGCGGATGCCCAGCCAGCCGGGGCCGTTGTCTATCCACGAGGCGGCCTGCACCTCTTCGGCGGTGATGCCCAGCATGCGCAGCGCGGCATCCAGCTCGTCGGCGGTGGGCGCGCCAAAGCGCAGCATGGGCGGCGCGGCGAATGCCAGCCGCCCATGCTCCTGCCGTATCTGCACCAGGCCCGCCCCGCACTCCTGGACGATGTGGCCTGCGTTCCTGGGCGCACCGCGCTGGGACAGCCAGGCATGGCAGCTGCCCAGCGTGGGATGGCCGGCAAAAGGCATCTCCCGGTCCAGCGTGAAAATCCTCACGCGGTAGTCGGCCTGCGCCTGCGTGGGCGGCAGCAGGAACGCGGTTTCGGAGAGATTGAACCAGCGCGTCAGCTGCTGCATCTGTGCGGTGGTCAGCGCCTGCCCACCGGTGATCACGGCCAGCGGATTGCCGGACAGCGGGCCGCTGGCGAAAACGTCGACCATATGAACGGCAATGCTCATGAAGACAGTCCTTGTTGCATGGGAAGGAAAAGAAGGGGAAACGGGCGGCGGGCCCGATCTGCGCTACGGCCGCACATCGGCGCGATGCACCACATGGACCTTGTTGCCGTCGGGATCGCGCAGGTAGGCACCGTAGTAGCCATCGCCGTAATGCGGTCGCGGGCCGGGCGGGCCTTCGTCGCTGCCGCCCCGGGCCAGCCCGGCGGCATGGGCCGCATCCACCGCCTCGGGCGACGGTGCCAGAAAGGCCGCCATGCTGCCGTTGCCCGCCGTGGCCGGCTCGCCGTTGAAGGGGCTGTAGACATAAAAGCGCGGCAAGGAAGCCTGCGGCGCCACCCAGCACAGCGCGGCCGGCCCGCCATCGGGCTGGACGGCGCGGCGCTGCAGTCCCAGCGGGGAAAGCACCGCGTCATAGAAGCGGCCGGCCCGCTCGAGATCACGGGCGCCGACGGTGATGTGGCTGAACATGGGGTGAACGTTACACTATCGAGAAATGAAATAGTGTCACGTCACACTCTTTTTTTCCTTGCCCCGACCATGCTCCTGCCCTCCCCCTGGACACCCCGTCTTGCGCGCATTGAAGCCAGTGCCGCCGAGCGGCTGGCGCGCGCCCTGGCCGACGACATCGTGGAAGGCCGGCTGGCCGGCGGCGACCGCCTTCCCGCCCACAGAGACCTGGCCGACAGGCTGCAGATCGGCCTGGGCTCGGTGACCAGGGCCTATGCGCTGCTGGAGCGCCGGGGGCTGACGCGCAGCGTCAAGGGCAGGGGCACCTTCGTGGCCGCACGGCGGACACAGGGCGGCGAGGCCATCGACCTGTCCTCCAACGCGCCGCCGGCCGCCATCAGCGAACGCCTGCTGGCGCGCACGCTGACCGCGATTGCGCGCCGCATCGATGCCGATCACTTCAATTCCTACGCGCCGCCGGGCGGACATGCGGAGCATCGCCGCGTGCTCGCGCGCTGGCTGCAGACGCTGGGCCTGAACGTGGAACCCGGCCACATGGTGCTGACCAGCAGCGCGCGCCAGGCGCTGTCCCTGGCCCTGGACCTGGTCTGCCAGCCCCGGGGCCGGCTGCTGACCGAGCGCATCACCTACCCCGGCGCCATTGCCCTGGCCCGGCGCAAGGGCTGCGCCCTGCAGGGCCTGGCCATGGACGCGCAGGGCCTGCTGCCGCAGGCGCTGGCCGAGGCGCTGCACGGCATTCCCGCCGCCGAAGGCAAGGTGCTCTACCTCACCCCCACGCTGCACAACCCGACCACGGCCACCATGGGCGCGGAGCGCAGGCGGGCGATCGTGGATATCTGCCGGAACGCAGGCGCCTGGATCATCGAGGACGGCGTGTATGCCGCCTGCTCGCCCGATCACGCGCGCCTTGCGCACCTGGCGACCCTGGCGCCCGAGATCACCCTGCATGTGAACGGGCTGTCCAAGTCGCTGGGCCCGGGGCTGCAGGTGGGCACGCTGGTGCTGCCGCCAGCGCTGTGCGGCGCCGCGCTGGCGACGCTGCAGGAGCTGTCCATGGCGTCTTCGGCCCTGTCATGCGCCGTGGTCGATGAATGGCTGTCCCAGGGCGTGGTCGCCTCCCTGCAGGCCGACCTGCGCCATGAGGCACAGCGGCGCGTGCGGCTGGCCGCATCGCACCTTGCCCCACACCTGGGCGACAGCCGCCTGGTGCTGCACCCCGAGGCCTACAACGCCTGGCTGCCCATGGAGCGCGAGGCCGCCGACCGCCTGGTGTCGGCCGCAGCGGCGCTGGGCGTGACGCTGACCGATCCGGGCTCGCTGATGGTGGAGCCGCACGACCGTGCCAGCGGGCTGCGCATCTGCCTGGGCGCCCCAGGCCTGGACGACCTGGACGGCGCCCTGGCGCAATTGGCCAGGCTGCTTACTGCGGAGCCCTGAGCTTGTTCTGCAGCGCCCTGGCCACGGCGCCCAGCACGGGCACCTTGGCGAAGATTTCCTCCACCGGGTCCCAGAAGTCGCGGTGCACTGCCACCAGTCCCTGCGCATCGAACTCCAGGTAGCTGGTGCCGCAGATGTGCATGGGCTGGCCCGATGCCCTGACAAAGCCCAGCTCCCACAGCAAAAAGCCGCTGTCCCCCTGCACCGCGCCCTGGCTGACGGCGAAGCGGGGCCGCTCCAGTTGCTCGAACATGTGGGCGAACACGCGCTGTATCGCTGCGTGGCCGCGCACATCGTTGAACGGGTCCTTGAACCGGGCCTGTTCCGCATAGAGGGCCAGCAGCGCCGGCAGGTTGTCGCGGCGCAGCGCCTCATAGGCCTGGGCCAGCCGGTCCAGTCGGGGATCGCCGAGGGCAGTGCTCATCGGTTTCAGGCTCCTGTGATGCGGCGAACCGCCGAGAAATACCAGGCATCGGGCAGGCAGCGCAGCAGCCGCACCCAGCGTGTGAAGCGGCGCGGAAAATTCATCTCGAAGCGCCCCTGTGCCCAGCCCTGCAGCATGTGCCGGGCGGCCTCGTCGGCACCGATCAGGGCCGGCATGCTGAAGCTGTTTTGCGCCGTCAGCGGCGTATCGACAAAGCCGGGGTTGATGATGGACACGCCCAGGCCCGGGCCGTGCAGGTCCAGGTAGAGGTTTTCTGCCAGGTTGTTGAGCGCCGCCTTGGTAGGACCGTAGGCCAGGGACATGGGCAGCCCGCGATAGCCTGCCACCGAGCCGACCAGGGCCAGATGCCCCTGGCCGGCCTCCAGCAGCATGGGCAGCACCGCATCGAGCAGGTGCAGCGCGCCGCCATAGTTCACGGCCAGGTGGCGCTGCATCTCGGCCAGGTCGAACTCGGTGGCGCGCTGGGGCCGGTAGTGGCCGGCACAGTACACCACCAGGTCGGGCGCCCTGCCCACATGGGCCCGCACGGCACGGGCTGCCTGTGCCACGGCCTGGGCATCGGTCACGTCCAGCGGCAGGGCCAGGCAGCCTTCGCGGCCGCGCACGAAATCCTGCAGCGCACCGCCATGCCGCGCAGAGACAATCACGCGCGCGCCCTGGCCGTGCAGCGCTTCGGCCGTGGCGCGCCCTATGCCCGAGGAGGCGCCCAGAAGCCATGCCGAGCGGCCCTTCCAGTCGCGCAGCGGCGGGTTCAGCCGGCGGGATAACAGTGGCATGGCCATCACTCCTTGATGATGGCCAGCGTCACGTCGCCCAGGTGCAGGCCGAGCTTGCTCATGGCCGTGCGGTTGAGCAGGGTGCGCCCGTCCATCAGGTACATCCAGTCGTCCATGCTGACGTTCCAGACCCTTCCGTCCACGGGCAGGGCCAGCACATAGCTCCAGCGGATGGCATTGCCCGCGCTCTGGCCCTGGGCCTCGCCCACCACGTCGTCGGCCCGGCCGCTGTAGCGGCCCTCGCCCAGGTGGCGGATATGCCAGATGCGCTGCTGCGTGCTGCCGTCGCTGTAGACGAAGTGCTCATCGAGCGTGCCCTCGTCGCCATTCCAGCGGCCCGTCATGCGCACGGTGAATCGCTTGACCACCTTGCCCGAGCGGTCCGTGAACATGCCGTGGGCCGTCAGCGGCCCGTTGAAGTACTGGCGCAGGTCCAGCGTCGGCTGCTCCTTGGCGTAGTCCTGCACGGAAGGACCGGCGCAGCCCGCCAGAGACAGCGCCAATGCCGCCCCCAGGCAGGCGCGCCGCAGTGGTGAAAACGAAGCGCAGTGGGTGATGTGGCTCATGTGTGCCTCCAGGAAGAATGCAGTCGCTCGGCGCGCCAGAGCAGCCCGGCCGCCGCCAGTTTGAGCAGGCAGGGCAGCCCGCCATAGGCCCAGGCCAGGGCCTGCAGGCCGGCCGGATCGGTGCTGCCGCTGCGGTAGCCCGCAACGGACAGCAGGGGCAGGGCCAGCCCTGCGGCCAGGGCCAGGTTGAGCTTGGTGGCGCAGGTCCACCACCCCAGGTAGCGGCCCTCGCCCTGGCCGCCCTGGCCGGACTCGTGGATCACGCCCGTGAGCAGTGCGCCCGGCAGGGCCAGATCCGCGCCCAGGGCCAGCCCGCTGGCCAGGCAGATCACGGCGAAGGCCAGGCCGTCACCCGTGCCCAGCCAGGGCGTGAAGCCGAAGGCCAGCACGCTGGCCAGCATGCCCGCGCGCCAGCTGGGCGCCAGGCCCCAGCGCGAGACGGCCTTCACCCACAGCGGCAGGCCCAGGGCCGCCGCGCCAAAAAAGCACAGCAGCAGCAGAGGCTGCATCCCGGGCACCTGCAATCTGTCGGCCACGAAGAAGGGCAGCAAGGTGGCCGGAATGGCCGCGGCCACGCCGTTGACCATGAAGACGGCCAGCAGCCGGCGAAAGCCGGCATCCGCCCATGGTGAGATCCGAGAGGTGTCCGCCGTGGCCTGCTGCGGCAGCGTCACCGGAGCCTTGAGCCGGTACAGCCCCACCAGCCCCAGCGCCAGGCCCAGCGCCAGCACGGCGCTGGTGGCGTCCAAGCCCAGCCAGGCCGGCAACACGCTGGCCAGCAGCACACCGCCCAGCGTAGCGCCCTCGCGCCAGGCCGTGACGCGAGCCCGCCAGGCGGGCTGCCCGCCCCAGCGCGTGCCCCAGGCCTGGTGGACGATGGTGACGAAGCTGTAGGCCAGCGTGCACACCAGCAGGCTGCAGGCCAGCCAGCCCAGCATGGCGGCCTGGGCACCGCGCGGCGGATGCCACAGCGCCCAGAAGCCCAGGACCATCAGCAGGCTGGCCAGTGCAGCCGCCCACCACGCTGGCCGCATGCCCCGGCGCAGCAGCCGGTCGGCCTGGCGGCCGATGGCGGGATCCACCAGGGCATCGAAGGCACGCGTGGCCAGCAGCACCGCGCCCAGCCCCGCCAGCGGCGCACCGGCCACGCTGGCGTAGTGGTAGGGCAGGTTCACATACAGCGGCAGGGACACGAACGCCAGCGGCGCGGCCAGGCCGCCATAGGCCAGCCCTGTGCGCCAGGGCAGCAAGGGGGCGGCGGCAGGGTGCGAGGCCATGGCGTGGTCCCGGGCGCTCAGGATTGGCCCAGCAGCGAGCTGCGCATGGCAGGTGCCGAGGTCTGGGGCGCGAGCCAGATGCCGAAGAACAGGCGCGCATAGTCGGCATCGCGCAGCTGTGCAGTCTGGCGCCCGTTGTGGAAGAAGCGCACCTCGCCCTGGCCGTCGTTCAGGCCCAGCAGCCGGTCCTGGGCCGCCACATCGGGAAACGCCTGCTTCATCAGCGCCAGCCATTGGCGGGACTGCTCCTCGGTGAAGCCGTCGACCCTGCGCATTTCGGCGATGGAGCGCTCGGCGATGGCCGCGCCTTCGAGCTTGCGGTCATAGACCAGCTCCAGCGCGAACGGGTGGCGGGCGTAGTCCTCGGGCACAAAGCCCGGTGCGGCCCACAGCCGTGCCTCGTACACGCGCAGGCCGAAAAAGCGCAGCACGCCCGTGCCCACCAGGCGCGCGGCCGGCAGGGCGCTGCGCAGTTCGGCCGGAAGGTCGGCAGTCGGAGTCTTGGCGTGGAGTTCGTTGGGCATGGCGATCAGTGAAGGGACAAGGGCGCAGGCGGCGCCCCAGGCCAGCGCCTGGCGGCGCGGCATGTGACGTGGTGGCGATTTCATGGCAGGGGCCTGCGCAGCGTGAACTGGACGACATCGGTGTTGCCGGTGTCGAAGGCCGCCTCGCAGTAGGCGAGGTAGAAGGTCCAGATGCGCACGAAGCGCTCGTCAAAGCCCTGGGCCCGCACGGCGTCGAGGTGGTGATCGAAGGCCTGGCGCCAGCGCCGCAGCGTCTCCGCATAGTCGCGGCCGAAGGCCATGCGGCGCTCCACCACCAGGCCGGCGCGCCGTGCCTCCTGCTCGAAGGCAGGAATGCTGGGCAGCAGCCCGCCCGGGAAGATGTACTGCTGGATGAAGTCGGTGGAGCGCAGATAGCGCGCGAACAGGTCCTCGCGCAGCGTGATGGTCTGTATGCAGGCCAGGCCCCCGGGCTTGAGGCAGTCGCGCAACGTCTGGAAGTAGCCGCGCCAGTATTCTCGGCCCACGGCCTCGAACATCTCGATGGAGACGATGGCGTCGAAGGGCTCGCCCGCATGGCGCGCGGGCAGGTCGCGGTAGTCCTGGTAGCGCAGCTCCACGGCGTCGGCCAGGCCGGCCTGCCGCATGCGCTGCTGTCCCCAGGCCAGTTGCTCGCGCGACAGCGTCACGCCCGTGACCCGGGCGCCGAACTCCTGCGCCGCCGCCTCGGCCAGCCCGCCCCAGCCGCAGCCGATCTCCAGCAGGCGCTGGCCGGGCTGCAGCCGCACCTCGTCCAGCGTGCGCCTGAGCTTGGCCTGCTGGGCGTCCTGCAGGTCGGCGTGGCGCAGCGATTCACCCGTGCGCCCCTGGAACCAGGCGGCGCTGTAGCTCATACCGGGGTCCAGCCACAGGCGGTAGAAATCGTTGCCCAGGTCGTAGTGGGCATGGATGTTCCTGGCGCTGCCGGCCCGCGTATTGCGCTGCAGCAGGTGGCGCAGGCGGTAGCCCAGCCGGCCCCACCAGCTGCCGTACACCAGGCTTTGCACATGGTCGCGGTTGGCCATGCACAGGCGCAGCAGGGCGGCCAGGTCGGGGCTGTCCCATTCTCCGGCGATATAGCCTTCGGCCAGGCCGATGTCGCCCGATTTCAGGGTGCGCTCCAGCGCCCGCCAGTCGTGCAGCACGCAATGCGCGTCGGCAGCCCCCGACGGCGGACGGGGCAGGTGCAGCAGGCGGCCATCGGGCTGCTCCAGGTCCAGCTGCCCGTGGGGCAGGCGTTCGAGCAGGTTCAGCACACGGCGTGCCCGCGCAGGCGTGCGGCGCGGCGCTGCGGCGGTGGGGCTCAGCAGGGGGGCGGCGGTAGTGTTCATCTTGTGACGAAGCGCTTGGGCGCGGAGGGTTTGCCATGGAAAGGCACGCGCTTGGCCCAAAGGCGCAGCGCGTGCCAGTGGATGCGGGCGACCACGCCCAGCGTCATCAAAGGGGTGCCGAAGAAGGCGCGGCGCACGGCGGCGGCATCCAGCGCCTGCAGCACGCCGCCCACGCTGGTCTGCAGCAGCGGGCCGTCCTCGTCATGCAGGTCCACGCGCGCCAGGGTGCGGTCTTCGCCGCGTTCGAAGCGGAAGCGGTACTCGCCGCGCACCTCGCAGAACGGCGAGACGTGGAATTGCTTGCGCGCCACCTGCTCGCGGCCCCAGGCCAGGTCGGGCCCCGCCAGCAGATAGGCATGGCGCTCGCCAAAGGTGTTGTTGACCTCGGCCAGCACGGCGGCCAGCGACCCGTCGGCGCGGTGCGCATACCAAAAGCTCACGGGCTTGAACACGTAGCCCAGCACGCGCGGAAAGGTGTGCAGCCAGACTTCGCCATCGGCGTCGCCAATGCCTTCGCTGTGCAGCAGCTGCTCGAACCAGGCCAGTGCGTCGCAGCCGCCCTCGCCGTGGTCGCCGTCATGGAAGCTCAGCCAGCCACGGCGGTTGCGCCTGAGCGCGGCGTCCGGCTGCGTGCGCAGGCTGCGCATGGGCAGCATGAGGAAATAGCCCGGGTAGCGGAAGGCATGCTCCACCGGCCGCAGGCGGCGGTGCCAGACATGGCCGAAGCCGATGAGCGGCCGGGCCGTCATGCAACCCCCTCGAAGGCCGCGCTGGCGGGCAGGACGGGCAAGGTCGGCAGGGCATGCAGCAGGCCGTCGGCCGCGACCAGGCCCGAGCGCAGGCCGTCCTCATGGAAGCCGTAGCCGCACCATGCGCCGCAGAACCAGGTCCTGCGCTGGCCTTGCAGGGCATCCACCCGGCCCTGGGCCTCGATGGCGGCCAGGTCGAACACCGGGTGGCTGTACTCGATGCGCGCGTGGACCTGGCTGTCATCGATGGGGCGCACCGGGTTCAGCGACACCATCACGGGCTGCTGCCACGGCAGGGGCTGCAGGCGGTTGAGCAGGTAGTGCAGGCAGACGCCGGCCCGGTCTTTTCCGGGATCGGCGGCGCGTTCGTAGTTCCAGGCGGCCCAGGCCACCGTGCGGCGCGGCAGCACGCCGGCATCGGTGTGCAGCACGGCCTGGTTGGGCTGGTAGCGGATGGCGCCCAGCACGCTGCGCTCGAGCGGCGTGGCATCGGAGCCCAGCAGTCGCAGGGCCTGGTCGCTGTGGCAGGCCAGCACCACGGCGTCGAACCGCTCCGTGCCGTGCGCCATCTGCAGCAGCACGCCGTGGGCGGCGCGGCGCAGGCCCAGCACGGGCGCGTTCAGCCGGACCTCGTGGCGGCCGTCCTTTTGCAGCGCGGCCACCATGCGCCGCACATACTGGCGCGAACCACCGCGCACGGTGCGCCACTGCGGCCGGTCCGTGACCTGGATCAGGCCGTGGTTGTGGCAAAAGCGGATCAGCGTGGCCACGGGAAAGCGCAGCATCTGGTCGGTGGGGCAGGACCAGATGCAGCCCATCATGGGCAGCAGATAGTCCTGGCGAAAGGCCGGCCCGAAGCCGTGGTCGTCCAGGAAATCTTCGATGCAGCTGCGCAGCCGCGCTTCATCGCCTTCCTCGGCGATGCGCGTGGTCAGGCGGTTGAAGCGCAGGATCTCGGCCAGCATCTTCAGGAAACGGGGCCGCAGCAGATTGCTGCGCTGGGCGAACACACCGCCCAGCGAACTGCCGCTCCACTCCAGGCCCGCCCGGCCGCCGGCCTGCGGCACCTGCACGGAAAACGACATCGCGGCCTCCGCCGTGGGCACCTGCAGCTCTTCGAACAGACGGGTCAGCAGCGGATAGGTGCGGTGGTTGAACACCAGAAAGCCCGTGTCCACCCCCTGGCTCACGCCGCCCAGCGCCAGATCGACCGTGTTGGCATGGCCGCCGAAATGGCTGCCTGCCTCCAGCAGGGTCACGCCATGCCCGCCCGGCGCGCCGGCCAGCCGCCGTGCTGCGGCCAGCCCCGCAATCCCCGACCCGATGACTGCAATGCGATGCATGGGAGCGTCCTTCCTGGTTGAATCGATCAGTCAGACCATGAAGATCAAACTGTGAACTGATGAGTTCAAACTATATACCAAACGTATTCGCTTTGCACTATTTGGTATCGGATATGACCTGTCGGGTCTAAAATATGGCTATGACAAGCCGCTCCTCCATCAAAGAACAGATACAGCGCGTGCGCGAGCAGGCCATCGTGGCGGCCGTCAACCGGCTGCTGGCCACCAAGGGCTACGACGCCATGACGGTGGACGAGGTGGCGGCCGAGGCCGGCATGGCCAAGGCCAGCCTGTACAAGCTGTTCACCTCCAAGGAAGAACTGGCAGGGGCCGCCATGGTGGGCGTGCTGGACCGCGCCCTGGCCTTCGTGGACGGCCTGCGCGACGAAGCCAGCCTGGCGGCCGAGGCCGGCACGCCCACGCGCCCGCTGGACCAGCTCAAGGCCGTGACGCGCTGGGCCATGCAGACCCAGCTGGAAGGCGAGATGCCCTCCCTGCCCGCGCAGAACTCCAACCTCAGCGCCTCGCTGCAATCCAACGACGACTACATGGACCGGCTGATCGCGCTGAGCAACCGCCTGAGCATCTGGATCACCGAGGCCCAGACCAGCGGCCAGATGCAGGCCACGCTGCCGGCCGAACTGGTGCTCTACACGCTGTTCGCGCGGGCCTGCGATCCGGTGGTGGCCCTGCTCAAGGAGTCGGGCCAGTACACGCACGCGCAGATCATCGACTGGGTGACCAGCACGACCTTCGACGGGCTGGCGGCGGCGGGCTGATCCGGTGCGCGGGATCGCACCGATCCCAATGCAAATGAGAATTCATATCAACTGGATAAAATGCCGGCAGTTTCTTGACGCACAAGAGGAAAGGCCCGGCACGTGCATCCATCCACCGACAGTGGCGCCAGCCAGGCTCTGGGCAGCATGTACGCGCAGCACAACCCTTGGCTGGTCGCGTGGCTGCAACGCAGGCTGGGCAACCGCTGCGATGCGGCCGACCTGGCCCAGGACACGTTCACGCGCATCTGGGTCAGCGCCAGGACGCAGGCCATCGAGGACATCCGGGAGCCCCGGGCCTATCTGACGACAGTGGCCCGGCGGCTGCTGGTCAATCACCTCGAACGCCGCTCGCTGGAGCAGGCCTACCTGGCGTCGCTGCACCTCCTGCCCCAGGCCACCGTGCCGTCCGTGGAGGCGCGGGCCATCCTGCTGGAGACGCTGCAGGAGCTCGATGCGCTGCTGGACGCCCTGCCCACCAGGGTGCGCACGGCCTTTCTCATGTCCCAGCTGGAAGGCCTGTCCTACGAGGACATTGCCGACCGGATGCAGCTGAGCGTGCGCACCGTGACGCGCTACATGGCCCAGGGCTTTCGGCAATGCCTGCTGGTGATGCTGGAGCGCTGAGCATGCAGGCCACAGACGCACGCATCCTGGACGAGGCCGCCCGCTGGCTGGCCCGCAGGCACGCATCGGACTTCAGCGCGGCCGAGCAGGCCGAACTGGCACGCTGGCGCAGCCAGAGCAGCCGGCATGAACAGATCTGGCAATGCGCCGAGCAGCTCAAGGGCCGCTTCAACACCGTGCCCGCCGCCGTAGGCATGGCCACGCTCAACCGCGCGCGCCCCTCGGCGGCACGGCGCCAGTTGCTGCGCTCGGCCGTGCTGGCCCTGGCCACGCCTGCGCTGGGCTGGCTGGCCTGGCGCCATCTGCCCTGGCAGGACTGGACGGCCGACTACCGCACGGCCAGGGGCGAGCGCCGCGCGGTCACGCTGGCCGATGGCAGCCGCGTGCAGCTGAACACGGCCTCGGCCATCAGCGTGCGCATGGATGGCACGGAGCGGCGCATCCGCCAGCATGCCGGGGAAATCCTGGTCGAGACCGCGCATGCGGCGCCCTACGCCTCCCAGCCTTTCATGGTGCAGACAGACGACGGCCAGATGCAGGCCCTGGGCACGCGCTTCATCGTGCGCAAGCTGGAGCACGGCACGGCGCTGGCCGTGCTGGAGGGCGCGGTGCGCGTCACGCCGGCAGCATCGGCCACGGCCGTGGTGGTGCATGCGGGCGAGCAACTGCAATTCGATGGACAAGGCGCCAGCGCCACCCGCCCGGTGGCGCCGCGGGACTCGGCCTGGACGCTGGGCGTGCTCTATGCCGAGAACCTGCGCCTGCAGGACTTCCTGGCCGAGCTGTCGCGCTACCGCGAGGGCCTTGTGCGGTGCGACGACGATGTCGCCGACCTGCGCGTCTCCGGCACCTACCAGCTGCATGACACCGACCGCATCCTGGCCCTGCTGGTCCAGACCCTGCCGGTGCGCGTGCACGAGCGCAGCCGGTACTGGGTGACGGTGGCGCGGCGCTGATTCGATTTTTTTCTGCCGTGGCTGTCCGGTTTTTCGCTCTCGCCTGTCAAGGCTTGCGAAGACCACTTTCATCGACAGCCCAGAGGACAGAACACCATGCACTCCCCTTCTTCCACCGCCGGACCACGCGCCAGCCTGCGCGCCACCGCCTTGGCAGCCCTGGCCGTCAGCACCTCGCTGCTGCTGCACGCGCTGCCAGTCCAGGCGGCCGAGCCGGCCGCCAGCGCCGCTGCCCGGAGCTACCAGATCCAGCCGGGACCGCTGGGCCCGGCGCTGATGGCCTTTGCCGCACAGGCAGGCGTGAACCTGGGCATGGACCTGCAACAGCTCGGCGGCATGGAGACACGCGGCCTGTCCGGCACGTTCTCCGTGGAAGACGGCTTTGCGCAGCTGCTGAACACGTCAGGCTGGACAGCGCGCCGCGTGGGTGCGGGCAACTACGCGCTGGAGAAGCTGCCTGCGGCGGCCCGCCAGGCGCCGTCTGCCGCAGCGGCCGTGCCCGCTGCCCAAGCCGCGGCACAGGCCACGGAGCTTGCCGCCATCACGGTGACCGCACGCACGCAGAACAACCTGGTCGCACCCTCGCGGCAGGTGACGATCCTGGAAGGCCAGGAGGTGGAACAGCTGCGCCAGGGCTCGGACAGCCTGGCCACCATGCTCAGCAAGGTGGTCCCCGGCATGGCGGACTCCAGCCACACCATCACCGACTACGGCCAGACGCTGCGCGGCCGCAACATGCTGGTGCTGGTGGACGGCGTTCCGCTGAACACCAACCGCGACTCGTCCAGGAACCTGGCCAACATCAACCCGGCCGACATCGAGCAGATCGAGGTGCTGCGCGGCAGCAGCGCCATCTACGGCAGCGGTGCGGCGGGCGGCATTGTCTCCATCCGCACCAAGCGGCCCTCGGGCGAGACGCGGGCCGAGACCATCGTCACCGGCTCGGCCCCGCTGTCCCGCCTGCGCGGCGCAGGACTGGGCGGCGAGGTGCAGCACTACCTGTCCGGCGGTGGCGAGGTGGTCGACTATTCGGTGAGCCTGGGCGCCAGGCACATGGGCGGCGCCTTCGACGCCAGGGGCAACCGCATTGCACCCGAGCCCAGCCAGGGCGACCTGTTCGACTCCAACATCTACAACGCCTCGGCCAAGATCGGCTTCAAGCTCGATGCCGACCAGCGCCTGCAATTGACCGCCAGCCACTACAACGCGGCCCAGGACACGGACTACGCCTCCGACCCGTCGGTGGCGCGGCTGCCGGCCGGAACGGCGGCGGCCCGCCCCATCAAGGGCCTGGTGCTGGCCGACCAGAACCAGATCAAGAACACCATGCTGGGCCTGGACTACGAGAACCGGGACATCGCAGGCAGCACGCTGGCCGCCCAGCTCTACTACCGGGACTTCTTCACGCGGTTTGCGCCCTTCGACGCACGCGCCGTGCCGGTGCGGGGCGCCAATGTCGACCAGTCCATGCAGAACTCCGAGGTCTTTGGCGGGCGCCTGACCCTGAAGACGCCGCTGGGCGCCGGCAAGAAGAGCCTGCTGATCTGGGGTGCGGACTTCAACCAGGAGCGCACCGACATGCCCATCGACATCTTCGATCCCCGGGCCTATGACGCCAGCGGCGGCCTGGTCTTTCACAAGACGGGCCAGCTGATCTACATGCCGCCCGTCACCACGCGCAGCATCGGCGCCTTCGCCCAGCTGCAGCACCGGTTCAATGCGCAATGGTCGGCGGAAGGCGGCCTGCGCTACGACCGCGCCCAGGCCAGCTTCAATGACTTCACGCCGCTGTCGCAGTCACGCGCCCCCAGCCCCCAGTCCGTGAACGGCGGCACCGTCAGGTACAACGCCTGGACCTACAACCTGGGCACGGTCTTCACGCCGGTCCCCGGCCAGGAGCTCTATGCCTCGTACAGCCAGGGCTTCGAGCTGCCGGACATCGGCGTGGTGGTGCGCAATGCCACGCCGGCCTTCAACCTGGGCAACTCCAACCTGCAGGCGGTCAAGACCAACACCTATGAAATGGGCTGGCGCGGCAAGTTCTCCAACGTGATGGCCAACCTCAGCGTCTTCCAGTCGCGCTCCAACCTGGGCGCCGTGCAGAGCTTCAACAATGGCCTGACCCTGCTGCGCACCCGCGAGAAGATCCATGGCATCGAAGGCGGCCTGGACTACTTCAGCGACGACGACCACTGGAGCGTGGGCGGCAGCTTCACCTGGATGAAGGGCCGCGAGCTGCCCCAGGCCGCCAGCGGCTACCAGGACATGACGGGCTTTCGCATCCCTCCGCTCAAGCTCACCGCCTATGTGGAGTACCGGCCCGACACGCGCTGGAGCCACCGCCTCCAGGCCACCGCCTATGCCTCCAAGGACTACCGCCTGGGCGGCAAGACCGGCTTCGGCCGCTATGACACACGGGGCTACACCACGGTGGACCTGATCAGCCAGTGGAAGATCGACCCCAAGAACCGTGTGTCCCTGGGCGTGGAAAACCTGTTCAACCGCCAGTACTTCCCGCTCTACAGCCAGCTGCTGCGCAGCAACAACAACACCAGCCGCCTGCCAGCGGCCGGCACGGTGCTGAAGATCAGCTACGCGCACACCTGGTGACCCCATAGGCAGGCACCGGTCGCCGCAGCCCGCCAACAACCGGCCGGGCAAGGAAAGGGCCGCCACCCGACGCAGCCGATCAACGACCATCGGCCATCGGCCATCGGCTGCGCCCGGACCTCAAGGCCCCTTGCGCAGCGAGATCGGCGTGCCCCAGATCGGATCGACGGCGCCCTGGCGGCCCAGGGTGGTGACCTGCATGGGCACCAGCCGCGCCATGAGTTTTTCCTGGTCAGGGGTCAGGTTGGCGCGGGAGGCCAGATAGGTGCGCGTGAATTCCATGGGCACCGGCAGCGTGTGGACGGTGAAGTCCTCCAGCGGGCATTCGACCTTCTCGGCCGCCACCTTGCGGCAGCCCGCCTGGCGGAACTGGTAGCTGGGCGTCTTCAGATACGAGCGCTGGCTCAGCACCAGCTGCCCGCCTTCCAGCGTGAAACTGGCCAGGGCCTGCCGGGGCGGCACGCGCACCTGGACCTTGAGCGCGGGGATGTCGCGCGAGTCCGTGTCCTGGTAGTAGCCCGCACCCATGCCCGGCGTACTGTCCGTGACCTGCCGCTCGCCCCAGGCCACGCAATGGCCCGAGGCACGGTGCACCGTGGTGCAGTACTTCTCGGTGCGGGTCTGCGTGTGCGTGGTGGCCTCCTTCCAGTTCATCTCGGTATAGAACTCGCGGTAGGTCTCGGGCGCCAGGGACACCGTGCCGCTGGCGCCGCGGCCTGCGCCCGCAGCGCCCGCCTTGGCCCCCAGCTGGTCGAGCCGGGCATTGAGCCAGTAGTCATCGCCGCCCGTCAGCAGGTACTTGCCGGGGGGCAGGACATGGACCTCGAAGGCCTTGAAGAGGTAGGTGGTCTTGGGATCGCGCTGCAGCGCGTTGTTCTGGAACTTGCGGCCGAACACGATCTCCGGCCTGTCCTGGTGGGTCCACAGCACGTTCGAGGTCCATTTGGACATGCCGTCGGCGTCGGCCAGCGACTTGTGCGGCGTCAGGTCAGCCACCAGCACCACGGCCATGTTGGCCTTCAAGGCCTCGCTGATCACCCACAGCGTCTTCGCCTGCTCCGCTTCCTCCTTCTCGAGCTGCCCGCTGGAAGGCGGCGCGGCACACCCCGACAATCCCAGGGCGAGCACCAGGGTCGGCAAAACGAAGCAGGGGCGCTGCAGTGTCATCGTTGAAATCCTTGGAGGTTGATGCTGGAAAGGCGTCATTGTGCGGGGAGATCTCCGGCGGCCCCGGCCAGGGCAGGCCCTCGACACGGAAAAGCCGCCCGAAGGCGGCCGGTTCCAGGGAGCGCTGCACCAGCGCTGGCTGCGATCAATCAGCGTTGCTGTGGCTGGCGCAAAGGCTGCCCTTGTTGGCGGACGTTCGCCTTGCACTGCATCTGGCTGTAGTTCCTGTCCGTGATGGGTTGCCCCATCTGCATGGGAACATAGGCCGGATGCTGCGGGCCTCTCGTGGGAAGAAGCTGTTTCATGGTTCCATCCTCACGTCAAACGGAACGCCGCCCAGCCTGTCAGCGGGGCTGATTGGGCTGCTGCTGGCCTGGCTGGTTTTGGCCAGGCTGCTTGTGCTGGGGGTTGTCCTGCTGCTGCTGTCCCGGGTTTTGCTGGTTCGGGTTCTGCTGCTGCGGGTTGTTTTGCTGCTGTTGCTGGTCGTTTTGCTGAGCCATGGGCATCTCCTTCACATGGTGGTCAAAGAGGCGCGTCAAACGAAGCGCCCGACTGCAGCGCAGATATGCACTGCGCTGGTAACCAGTGTGGGCCCGGACATGCGGCTCAGCCGTAGGACCGGCCAGAGCGTGCGCAGCCCCATGTTGCGACACCGCAGGTAGGCCAGCCGCCGGGTGTCCGACGGACATTTCGCACAGGGGGCAACGAAGGACCAGGGCAGGCCACGGCCCGCGCCCTACCCCTGCCCCCGCCTCACTCCACCGTCACGCTCTTGGCCAGGTTGCGCGGCTTGTCCACATCGGTGCCGCGTGCGCAGGCCGTGTGGTAGGCCAGCAGCTGCAGCGGGACCACGTGCAGGATGGGGCTGAGCGCGCCGTAGTTCTCGGGCATGCGGATGACGTGCATGCCTTCGCTGCTTTCGATGTTGGTCTTGGCATCGGCCAGCACATAGAGCACGCCGCCGCGCGCACGCACTTCCTGCATGTTGCTCTTGAGCTTTTCCAGCAGCTCGTCATTGGGCGCCACCGTGACCACGGGCATGGCGCTGTCCACCAGGGCCAGCGGGCCGTGCTTGAGCTCGCCGGCCGGATAGGCCTCGGCGTGGATGTAGCTGATTTCCTTGAGCTTGAGCGCGCCTTCCAGCGCAATCGGGTAGTGGATGCCACGGCCCAGGAAGAGCGCGTTCTCGCGCTTGGCGAAGTCCTCGGACCAGCTGATGACCTGGGGCTCCAGCGCCAGCACGGATTGCAGGGCCACGGGCAGGTGGCGCATGGCGGCCAGGTATTGCTGCTCCTTTTCCTCGCTCAGCCGCCCTTGCGACTGGGCCAGGGCCAGGGTCAGCAGGAACAGGCCCGCCAGCTGGGTGGTGAAGGCCTTGGTGGAGGCCACGCCGATCTCCACGCCGGCGCGCGTGATGTAGGCCAGCTCGCATTCGCGCACCATGGCGCTGGTGGCCACGTTGCAGACGGTCAGCGTGTGCTTCATGCCCAGGTTCTGGGCATGGCGCAGCGCGGCCAGGGTGTCGGCGGTCTCGCCCGACTGGCTGATGGTGACGACCAGGGTCTTGGGATGGGGAACGCTGGTGCGGTAGCGGTATTCGCTGGCCACTTCCACGCTGCAGGGCAGGCCGGCCAGCGACTCGATCCAGTACTTGGCCGTGCAGCCGCTGTAGTAGCTGGTGCCGCAGGCCAGGATGAGCACGCGGTCGATCTCCTTGAACACGCGCCAGGCTGAAGTGCCCGCCTTGCCGTCCGAGGCCACGCCGTCGAACAGCTCGGGCACGATGGCCTGCACGCCTTCCAGCGTGTCGGCAATGGCGCGCGGCTGCTCGAAGATTTCCTTTTGCATGTAGTGGCGGTAGGGACCCAGCTCGGCCGCGCCGCTGTGGGCGTGCACGGTGCGCACGGGGCGCTGCTCGGGCGCCAGCCGCTCGCCGCCCTTGCCCACCAGCCAGTAGCGGCCAGGCTGCAGGTCCACGATGTCGCCCTCTTCCAGGTAGACGATCTGGTCGGTCACGCCGGCCAGGGCCATGGCGTCGCTGGCCAGGAAGTGTTCGGCACCGTCCTGGCCCACGCCCAGGATCAGCGGCGAGCCGGCGCGCGAGCCCACCACGCGCTGCGGTTCGTCCTTGTGCATGACGGCGATGGCAAAGGCGCCATGCAGGCGCTGCGTGGCGGCCTGCACGGCCTCGAACAGGTCGCCGCCGTAGAGGCTGTCCACCAGGTGGGCGATGACCTCGGTGTCCGTCTGGCTGGCGAAGACATATCCCTTGGACTGCAGCTCGGCGCGCAGGGCTTCGTAGTTTTCGATGATGCCGTTGTGCACCAGGGCCACGCGGGCCGGCTGGTCGGTGTCGGCCACGGGCGAGACGCCAGGGCCGTGGCTGAAATGCGGATGGGCGTTGCGCACCGCCGGCTCGCCATGCGTGGCCCAGCGCGTGTGGGCAATGCCGGTGTGGCCGATGACCTTGTCCTGTTGCACCTGGTCCATGAGTTCGGCCACGCGCGCCGTGGAGCGGGCGCGCCGCAGGCCCAGGCTGTGCACGCCCTGTGCGTCCAGCGCCTGCACGGCCACGCCGCAGGAGTCATAGCCGCGATATTCCAGGCGCTGCAGGCCCTGGACGAGAACGGGGACGATATCGCGGAAGGAAACCGCTGCGACGATGCCACACATGGACAAGCTCCTTGTTTCGAGATGACGACGGATGCTACGCAGGTTGAAAAGAAATTTCTCTCCAGATTTCCTTATCTATTGAACTAATATTTCATCATCAGGCATTCAAGAAATATTATTTCAATATAAATAACAAAATGAACCAAAATTCCATTCAACTGGACGCTACCGACCTGCAGCTGCTGCAGCTGCTGCAAGAAGACTGCAGCCGCAGCAACCAGGCCCTGGCCGCGCTGCTGCAGCTGTCGCCGCCCACCTGCCTGCGCCGCGTGCGGCGGCTGCAGGAGTCCGGGCTGATCGAGCGGCAGGTGGCCATCCTGCAGCCCGAACGCCTGGCCGCCGCCCTGGGCCATGGGCTGCAGGCCATTGTGGAGGTCTCGCTGGACCGCCAGGACAGTGACGCGCTGGACGGATTCGAGCGCCGCGCCGTGGCGCTGGACGCCGTGCAACAGTGCTGGCGCGTATCGGCGGGGCCTGATTTCATCCTCGTGGTGGCCGCGCCCGACATGCCGGCCTACCTGGAGTTGAGCCGGGCGCTATTCACGGGCGACGCCAACGTGCGCAATGTCAAGAGTTTTTTCAGCGTCAGGCGCGCCAAGTTTTCCACCGCCATGCCGCTGCCGCCGGCAAATCCCGGAACAGGCGCCCAATGAGGCCAGGACGCTTGATTTTGCGAGTAATTGTGCGCATCAGGAAACTGCGCGGCGGCGGGACTGCGTAGGACAGCAAGCCTGCAATGTGTCCCGAACGCCAACTTTGGGCAACGTTGGACTTTAAGGCGTTGCGCACGCACGGGGACAATGATACAAATTGATGCAACAACACTTTCTGACGCGCTAGGCAATCGGCGCGCACTCGGCTCGCACCGCCATGTCCTTGCGCCAGCGCATCCATCGCCGCACCTATCCCTTGCGCGTCTCCAGCATGGCTTTGGGTGGCCTCGTCGTGGGCACGACCATGACCGAGCTGGGCGCCAGCACGGCTGTCTGGGGCTTTGTGCTGGTGAGCGCCCTGGTCTGGCCGCACATCGCCTTTCTCCACGCCCGCCACAGCCGTGACAGCCACCGCGCCGAACACGCCAATCTGAAGATAGATGCGCTGATCATCGGCAGCTGGATTCCCGTCATGCATTTCTGTGCATTGCCCAGCATTGCGCTGCTGGCCATCAGCATTGCAGACCGCAACCACACGGCCACGCGCGATGGCTGGCTGCAATCGCTGTTCGCCACCTTCCTGGCCGCCGCCGCGGGGGCCCTGCTGCTGCGGCCCGCGCCCGAGTGGGAGGCCAGCCTGGCAGTGCAGCTGAGCATGCTGCCCCTGCTCCTGCTGCACAGCGTGTTCTCCAGCTGGTCCACGCGCCAGCTGGTGCGCAAGCTGGCACGACAGAACGTGAAGCTGCAGGTGCTCAGCCGCATCGACCCCCTGACCACGCTGTACAGCCGCGACTACTGGTGGCAGAAGGCGCGCGCCGCGCTGCGCGACTACCGGCAGACGCAGACCTCGGCCTGCCTGCTGATCGTGGACATAGACCACTTCAAGCGCATCAACGACAGCTTTGGGCACACCGTGGGTGACGAGGTGCTGCAGGCCATCGGCCTGACCATCCGGCACTGCCTGCGATCGCATGACGCGGCCGGCCGCTACGGAGGCGATGAATTCGCCGTGCTGTGCATGCACACCCATCTGGACGATGCCTATGCGGTGGCCCTGCGCATACGCAACCAGCTGAGCCAGCTGCGCGTGCGCGAGCACCCGCATCTGCGCGTCAGCGCCAGCATTGGCGTGGCGGCGGCGGACCCCAGCTTTCTGTCGGTCAAGGACTGGATCAATGCGGCCGACAGCGCGCTCTACAGCGCCAAGGACGCCGGGCGCGACCAGGTGATACCTGCTGCGCCGCTGATGGCCGGCAGCGCGCCCACCAGGTCGGGCACGGACGCGGGCAGCGAGGCCTCGCGCCAGGCACACCAGCCCGAGCCGGATGACACGCTGATCTGAGGGCTGGCGCCAGCGGCTGGCAGACTCAGAGCCCGCGATCCGTGCGCCGCACTTCGCCGCCGGGCCAGTTCAGGCATACGCTGCAGCCGCCCGCCGGCGTGGCGCGGATGGTGGCCTCGCCGCCGTGGCGGCGCATGACGCCGCGCACCAGGGCCAGGCCCGTGCCCAGGCCCGGAAACTCCGACTCACGGTGCATGCGCTGGAAGATGCCGAACAGCGCGCCCGCACGCGAGGGGTCGAACCCCACGCCGTTGTCCGTCACGCTGAGCGTGATGCCGCCGTCGGCATGGCGCTCCACATCGATGGCAATGCGCGGCTGGGCCACGAGCTGGGTGAACTTGACGGCGTTGTCCAGCAGCGCCTCCAGCACCTGGCGCAGCAGGGCCGCGTCGGCACGCACGGCGGGACTTTGCTGCGGCAGGCTCCATTGCAGCCGCGCCGCCGCGCCGCAGGCCGCCCAGCGCGGCTGCGCCAGCACCGCCGTGCGCGCCTGCTCCAGCAGTTCCTGCAAGGCAATGGGCTGCCACTGCATGGGCGTGCGGGCGGCGCGCGCCAGGGCCAGCAGGCCGTCGAGCATGCCGCCCATGCGTCGGGCGGACTGGTCCATGGTCTGCAGGAAGCCGCGTGCCTCCTGCAGTTCCTGCGGCGAAGGCGCGGCCTGCGACAGCAGCTCGTCCACCAGGGGGCCGAAGGACAGCACATGGCGCAGCGGCGCGCGCAGGTCGTGCGACACCGCGTGCAGCCATTCCTGCTGCGCGGCGCGCAGGGCCTGCAGCTCCTGCTCGCGCTGGGCCAGGCGCTCCAGCGCGTCCTGCAGCGTGCGGGGCGGGCCTTGCAGGTCGGCGGCAGGGTCGGGCGGAGGGTGGGCGAAAGGTTCCGTCATGGCATGGACAGGGTCAGGAGATTCGGAAAATCGGCTTGCCCCGTACGGGACCCGCCGGCGATGCGGGCCCTCGAGCCCACGTGTCTCGGAAGTCTCAGGACTTGGGCAGTTTGACCGGGCGCTTCCAGCTGGTGATGCTCACCTGCCTGCCCCGCGATACCGTGAGCACGCCAGGCTCGGTGTTCTTGGTGACCGTGGAGCCGCCGCCCACCGTGCCGCCCGCGCCAATGGTGACGGGCGCCACCAGCACGCAGTTGCTGCCGATGTGCACGTCGGCCTCGATCACCGTGCGGTGCTTGTTCACGCCGTCGTAGTTGGCCGTGATGGAGCCGGCGCCGTAGTTGACGCGCTCGCCCACCGTGGCATCGCCCAGGTAGGCCAGGTGGTTGGCCTTGGCGCCATCGGCCAGCACGGAGTTCTTGACCTCGACGAAGTTGCCGATGTGCACTTCGCGGCCCAGCTGCGCCCCGGGGCGCAGGCGCGCAAACGGGCCCACCAGGGCGCCCTCGCCCACGCTGACGCCGGCCTTCTCGCCATCGACATGCGTGTACGGATGGATGACGGCGCCCGCCGCAATCGTGGCGTTGGCAATGCTGCAATAGGCGCCGATGCGCGCGCCTTCGCCAATCTCCACATGGCCGCTGAAGATGCAGCCCACGTCGATCTCCACATCCTGCCCGCAGACCAGGCGTGCCGCGCGGCCGGTGCGCGGGTCATCGCGCAGGTCAAAGCGCGCGGGGTCGGCCAGGCGCACGCCCTGCTCCATCAGCGTGCGGGCCTGGGCGCCCTGGTGGGCGCGCTCCAGCTCGGCCAGCTGCAGCGGGCTGTTGACGCCGGCCACCTGCACGGGGTCGGCAATGCAGTGCGCGACCACGGGCACGCCGTCGGCCACGGCCATGGCGACCACGTCGGTCAGGTAGTACTCGCCCTGGGCGTTGTCATTGGTCAGGCGGGCCAGCCAGCCGGCCAGGTGGCGGGCCGGCACGGCCATGATGCCGCTGTAGATTTCCTGGATGGCGCGCTGGGCGTCATTGGCATCCTTTTGCTCGACGATGCGCTGCACCGTGCCGTCTTCGCCGCGCACGATGCGGCCGTAGCCCGTGGGATCGGGCAGGCGCACGGTCAGCAGCGCCAGCCGCTGGCCATCGGCCGCATCGACCAGGGCGCGCAGCGTGTCGGCCTGCGTCAGCGGCACATCGCCCGAGAGCACGATGACCATGCCGTCGCCCGCCAGCGCAGGCACGGCCTGCTGCACCGCATGGCCCGTGCCCAGCTGCGGCTCCTGGCGCACGAACTTCAGCGCCATGGAGCCGCCCTGGCAGGCCGCCGCCATGGCGGGCTCCACCTGGTCCGCGCCGTGGCCCGTGACCACCACGGCCGAGCGCGCATCCAGCTGCGCCGCCGTGGAAAGCACATGGCCCAGCAACGGGCGCCCCGCCAGGCGCTGCAGGACTTTGGGAAGGCGGCTTTTCATGCGCGTGCCCTTGCCCGCGGCCATGATGACGAGATCCAGAGGTGCTGTCATAGGTGATTCATCCAAAACGCCAGAACCTGTGCCGGCAACGCCGCCGATTATCTGTCCGCCAAGGGCTGCGGCCGGTCACACGATTGACGTATGCTGGCGGCGCCATGCCCCATGCCACCACTGCACCCGTTCCCCTGCTGCGCACACGCGCCATCGGAGCCGGCCATCTGCGTGCCTTCCTGGCCGTGGCCCGGCACCTGAATTTCCGCGCGGCCGCCGACGAGCTGTCGCTGACGCAGTCGGCCGTGAGCCGCCAGATCCAGTCGCTGGAGGATGAAGTCGGCGTGCCGCTGTTCCTGCGTCACACGCGCGCCGTGGAGCTGACCGGGGCCGGCGCCCAGCTGCTGCGCTCGGTGGCGCCCGCGCTGGAGCAGATCGACGCCTCGGTGCGCCAGATCCGCCAGACCGTGGGCCGCAAGAGCGTGGCCATCACCACCTGGGCCAGCTTTGCCGCCATGTGGCTGATCCCGCGCCTGGAGTCCTTCCAGCGCGCCTGGCCCGATATCGACATCCGCATCGACACCAGCGACACCGTGATGGACCTGGACACCACCGACGTGGACCTGGCACTGCGCTACGGCCGCGCGGGCGACGGCTGGCCCCAGGCGCAGCGCCTGTTCGGCGAGCAATTGGCCGTGGTGGCCAGCCCGCGCCTGCTGGCCGGCGGCCCGCCGCTCAGGACGCCGGCCGACGCGGCCCGCTACACGCTGATCGAGACCGGCGACGCCCACCGCATGCCCCAGTTGGAGTGGCTGGGCTGGCAGCGCTGGTTCGGCGTGCAGGGCTGCGACCAGCTGCAGCCGCCGCGCTGGCTGTACTTCAACTACGCCCACCAGATCGTGCAGGCCGCACTGGCCGGACAGGGCCTGGCGATTGCACGCCTGCCGCTGGTGGCCGATGCGCTGGCGGCTGGCGACCTGGTCGAGGTGCTGCCCGCGCACCGGCTGGAATCGCCGCTGGCCTACTGGCTGATCGTGGGCCCGCGCAGCGCCGCGCGTCCCGAGGTGGCCGCCTTCTGCCGGTGGCTGCAGGAGCAGGCCGAGGTCACGCGCGAAACCGTCGAATCGCCCCCGGCTTGAAAAATGCCCCCCACGCTCCCCGAGGGGGCCGTTTTCATCTTGGGGCGGCCCGGCGATGAAAAAAGGACGCGGGCATGCCGGCGTCCTTCATTCCTGTGCAGCCGGGCGCATGGCCCGGCGCGGGCATCAGCCCAGCGTCACGCGCGCAAACTTGCGCTTGCCCACTTGCACCACATAGGTGCCGGCTTCGAGCTTGAGGCCCCGGTCGCTGATGGCCGAGCCATCCACGCGCACTCCGCCGCCGTCGATCAGGCGGTTGGCCTCGCTGGTCGAGGGCGCCAGGTTGGCCTGCTTGAGCAGGGCACCGATGCCCAGCGGCGCGCCCGACAGGCTGACCTCGTCGATCTGGTCGGGAATGCCGCCCTTGCTGCGGTTGTTGAAATCCTGCTCGGCCGCATCGGCCAGCGCCGCGCTGTGAAAGCGCGCCGTGATCTCCTTGGCCAGCAGCACCTTGGCGTCCTTGGGATTGCGCCCGCCTTCCACCTCGGCCTTGAGCGCGGCGATCTCGGCCAGGCTCTTGAACGACAGCAGGGTGTACCAGTTCCACATCAGCGTGTCCGAGATGCTCAGCACCTTGGCGAACATGGTGTTGGCGTCCTCGGTGATGCCGATGTAGTTGTTCTTGGACTTGGACATCTTGTGCTCGCCGTCCAGGCCCACCAGCAGCGGCATGGTGAGCACGCACTGCGTGTCCTGCCCGTATTCCTGCTGCAGGTGGCGGCCCATGAGCAGGTTGAACTTCTGGTCCGTGCCGCCCATTTCCAGGTCGGCGCGCAGCGCCACCGAGTCATAGCCCTGCAGCAGCGGGTAGAGGAATTCATGCAGGCTGATGGAGCTGCCCTCGGTGAAGCGCTGGTGGAAGTCGTTGCGCTCCATCATGCGGGCCACCGTGTACTTGGCCGACAGCTCGATCATGCCGCGCGCGCCCAGCTTGTCGCACCACTCGCTGTTGTAGCGCACCTCGGTGCGCGCCGGGTCCAGCACCTTGGCGGCCTGGGTGTAGTAGGTCTCGGCGTTGACCTTGATCTGCTCGGCCGTCAGCGGCGGGCGCGTGCTGTTGCGGCCCGAAGGGTCGCCGATCAGGGTGGTGAAATCGCCGATCAGGAAGATCACCTGGTGGCCCAGGTCCTGCAGCTGGCGCATCTTGTTGAGCACCACGGTGTGGCCCAGGTGGATGTCGGGCGCCGTCGGATCCAGGCCCAGCTTGATGCGCAGCGGCACGCCCGTGGCCTCGGAGCGGGCCAGTTTCTGCACCCAGTCGGCCTGGGGCAGCAGTTCATCCACGCCGCGCAGGGTGATTTCAAGCGCTTGGCCTACACCTTCAGTGACCGGGTATGTTGTAACAGCAGATTGATTCATAAGGGTTTTTCGCCAGGCCGCGTAGGACCGCGTCGGTATACTCCGGGGATTTTCCCGCTGCGGCGAATTCTAGACGCCCGCCTTTCCGCACCACAGAGCGCGGACTTGTTGCCCGTCTGGAGAGCGTATCCCGCCGCTGCGATGCTGTCCGGCCCCCAGGCCGGATGCGCGCAACCCAAGGATCTGATGTTGTGAAATATGGCTTGAACCATGCCAGCGGTGCTCTTGTTGCGCGGCTGACCTCCGTGATCCAGCAACACCCCCAGCGTGTCACCGCAGCACTGGCAGCCATCTTGCTCACGGGCGGCGGCGGCGCCTTCGCCGTGGCCAACCTGGGACCCGATCCGGCCGACCTGCCGGTGCGCATGCTCTCCACGCCCGTGGAATCGCTGGCAGAAGGCCAGACCCTGGCCGAGCTGACCGACAGTGTGCAGGGCATGTCCCTGTACCGTTCCGAATACACGCGTGGCAGCGACACGGCCGAAACCCTGCTGCAGCGCCTGGGCGTGGCCGATCCGGCCGCCGCCGCCTTCATGCGCGGCAACGACCAGGTGCGCCAGCATGTGCTGGGCCGCGCCGGCCGCCTGGTGACGGCCGAGACCACGCCCGACCACCAGTTGTCCCTGCTGACCGTGCGCTGGGCACCCGACGAGGACGGCAGCTTCCGCCGCCTCGTGGTCGAGCGCAAGAACAATGAACTGAGCACACGCATCGAGACGGGCAAGCTGACCGCCTCGCCGCGCCTGGCCGGCGGCATCATCCGCAGCTCGCTGTTCGCCGCCACCGATGCGGCCTCCATTCCCGACGCCGTGGCCATGCAGATGGCCGACATCTTCCAGGGCGACGTGGACTTCCGCCGCGGCCTGCGCAAGGGCGACCGCTTCTCGGTGGTCTACGAATCGCTGGAAGCCGATGGCGAGCCGCTGCGCGCGGGCCGCGTGCTCAGCGCCGAGTTCCACAACAACGGCAAGGTCGTGCAGGCCCTGTGGTTCCAGGACGAAGGCAAGGCCAAGGGCGACTACTACACCATGGACGGCAAGAGCCGCCGCCAGGCCTACCTGACCTCGCCCGTGGAGTTCTCGCGCATCAGCAGCGGCTTTGCCATGCGCATGCACCCCATCCACAAGACCTGGCGAGCCCACCTGGGAACGGACTTCGCGGCGCCCACGGGCACCAAGGTACGCACCGTGGGCGACGGCACCGTCTCCTTCGCGGGAGTGCAGAACGGCTACGGCAATGTGATCTTCGTGGACCACGCCAACAACCACACCACGGTCTATGCCCACCTGAGCCACATCGGCGTCACGCGCGGCCAGCGCGTGGAACAGGGCGACATCATCGGCAACGTGGGCTCCACGGGCTGGGCCACGGGCCCGCACCTGCACTTCGAGTTCCGCGTCAACGGCGAGCACCGCGATCCCATGACCATCGTCCAGGCCACCGATGCCGCCCGCCCCGTCTCCAAGGCCGGCCGCGCCGCCTTCGACAAGATGGCCGCGCAGATGCGCATCGAGCTGCAGGCATCGAACGAAGCACTGGCCCTGGCCAGCGAACGCTGAACCATCGCTGCGATCCCGCAAAGGCTGCCCTGGCAGCCTTTGTTGTTTCAGGCGCATCCTTTTGTGATCGTGGGTCCCAGGCCGCAGGGCTACCATTGCCGGCATGAACCAGCCCACCCCCTCCCCTATCGCCCACCGCTACTGCATAGGCCTGATGTCCGGCACCTCGCTTGACGGGGTAGACGGCGTGCTTGTGGACTTTGCCGAAGGCACGCAGGTGCTGTGGCATGCCAGCCGGGGGTTCGACGCCGCGCTGCGCGCCGAGCTGCTGGCGCTGAACACCCCCGATGGCCGCGATGAGCTCCACCGCGCGGCGCTGGCGGCCAATGCGCTGGCGCGCAGCTATGCCGAGGTGGTGCGGGAACTGCTGCAGGCCACGGGCATGGCGCCCGCGCAGATCGCCGCCATTGGCGCCCACGGCCAGACCGTGCGGCACCGGCCCCAGATGTTCGACGGCACGGGCTACACCTTGCAGCTCAACAGCCCGGCCCTGCTGGCCGAGCTCAGCGGCGTTGCCGTGGTGGCCGACCTGCGCAGCCGCGACGTGGCCGCTGGCGGCCAGGGCGCGCCGCTGGTGCCCGCCTTCCACCAGGGCGTGTTCGGCCGGCCCGGCGAGACGGTGCTGGTGCTCAACATCGGCGGCATCGCCAATCTCAGCGTGCTGGCCGGCGATGGCACGGTGCTGGGCTTCGACTGCGGCCCCGGCAATGCGCTGATGGACGGCTGGTGCCAGACACACACGGGCCAGCCCTATGACGACGGCGGCCAATGGGCGGCCACGGGCCAGGTGCTGCCCGCCCTGCTCGACCGCCTGCTGGCCGAGCCTTTCCTGCAGCAGCCGCCGCCCAAGAGCACGGGGCGCGACCTGTTCCACGCGGACTGGCTGGCCGACCATCTGTCCGCCAGTGCAACCAGCCCCGCCGATGCCCGCCCTGCCGACGTGCAGGCCACGCTCACCGAATTCACGGCCCGCGCCTGCGCAGGTGCCGTGCAGCGCTTCGGGCGTGGCGGCGGCGAACTGCTGGTCTGCGGCGGAGGCGCCTTCAACACGCAACTGATGCAGCGCATCGCCGCCCTGCTGCCCGGCGTGGCCGTGGACACCACGGCCGCGCGCGGCCTGCCTCCGCAGCAGGTGGAGGCCGCCGCCTTTGCCTGGCTGGCGCGCCAGGCCCTGCTGGGCCTGCCAGGCAACCTGCCCGCCGTGACGGGCGCACGCGGCCCGCGCATCCTGGGCGCCATCCACCCCGCATGAGTACCGCGGAAAAGCAGCGCCAGCAAAAAGGCCCGCGCAAGGCATTGCTGCCAGGCGCGGGCCCCCCACCAAAAACGGTGCGCTACGTCAGCCGCCGATATAGACGAACTTGAAGAGGAAGACGCCGCCGATCAGCCACACCATCCAGTGCACTTCCTTGGAACGGCCCGTGAACAGCTTGAGCACGGCATAGGTGATGAAGCCGAAGGCCAGGCCATTGGCCACCGAGTAGGTGAAGGGCATGAGCAGGGCCGTGACGGCGGCGGGGATGGCCTCGGTGGTCTCGCCCCATTCGATCTCGGTCAGCTCCTTGAGCATCAGGCAGGCCACGAAGAACAGCGCGGGCGCCGTGGCGTAGCCGGGCACCACGCCGGCCAGGGGCGACAGGAACAGGCAGCACAGGAAGAGCGCGGCCACGGTCAGCGCCGTCAGGCCCGTGCGGCCGCCAGCCTGCACACCGGCCGCGCTTTCCACGTAGGCCGTGGTGCTGGAGGTGCCCAGCAGCGAGCCCGCGAAGATGGCGCCGCTGTCGGCCAGCAGCGAACGGTTGAATCGTCCCATGCGGCTGGGCACCAGCAGGCCCGCGCGCTTGGCCACGCCCATCAGCGTGCCCGTGGCATCGAACAGCTCGACCAGGAAGAACACCAGCACCACGTTGAGGATGCCGCCCGTCAGCGCGGACTTGATGTCCAGCTGCAGGAAGGTGGGTGCAATGGAGGGCGGCGCCGAGAACACGCCGTGGAACTCGTTGCCCGCGAAGAAGAACGAGGCCACGGTGACCACGACGATACCGATCAGGATGGCGCCCGGCACCTTCAGGCGGTCCAGCACCACGATGATCAGAAAGCCCAGCGAGGCCAGGATGACTTCGGGCTTGTGCAGGTCGCCCAGGGTCACGAAGGTGGCCGGCGACGCGGCGACGATGCCCGCGCTCTTGAGCGCGATCAGCGCCAGGAACAGGCCGATGCCCACGGTGATCGCTATGCGTATGGACTGCGGTATGCCCTTGATGATCAGCTCCCGCAGGCCGAACAGCGTCACCAGCAGGAACAGGCAGCCCGAGACGAAGACCGCGCCCAGCGCGGCCTGCCAGGTGAAGCCCATGTGCAGCACCACCACGTAGGCGAAATAGGCGTTCAGGCCCATGCCCGGCGCCAGCGCAATGGGATAGTTGGCGTACAGCGCCATGATGGTCGTGCCCAGCGCCGCGATCAGGCAGGTGGCCACGAAGACGGCCCCCTTGGGCATCCCCGCATCCCCCAGGATCGAGGGATTGACGAAGATGATGTAGGCCATCGTCAGAAAGGTCGTCAGGCCCGCGACCAGCTCGGTTCTTACATTGGTGCCGTGCTCACTGAGCTTGAACACCCGTTCCATCCAGTTCATCGCATTGTCTCCGTGTTGTTTTCGCATGCGGGGCGCAACGGTTGTGAAAGCGCCCAGGGTTGAGCACCGGCTGTCCAGGCCGGCACAAGGCATGGCACCCTGCCGGGCGGCCATGGACTTGGTTGCGCGCATCGCTGCGCGCGGATTCAAGGAATGAGGGGGCGGCGCCGGTCCGCTCAGCTCCCGGCGGCCTGCACGGCCTCGATGGCGCGCAGGATGGATTCCGGCGTGGCCGGCGATTGCAGCGGCGGGTTGCTGCGGTGCCCGCCCGCGGCCGAGATGGCATCGCGGATGGCGAAGAACACCGAGAACGGCAGCAGCAGCGGCGGCTCGCCCACGGCCTTGCTGCGGTGGATGGAGTCCTCGAAGTTGTCGCCCTCGAACAGCCGCACGTTGAACACGGGCGGGCAGTCGTTGGCCGTCGGGATCTTGTAGGTGCTGGGCGCGTGCGTGGTGAGCTTGCCGCTTTGCGGATGCCAGACCAGCTCCTCCGTGGTCAGCCAGCCCATGCCCTGGATGAAGGCGCCCTCGACCTGGCCCACGTCCACGGCGGGGTTCAGCGAGCGGCCCACATCGTGCAGCACGTCGGCGCGCAGCAGCTTGAACTCGCCGGTCAGCGTGTCCACCACCACCTCGCTCACGGCGGCGCCGTAGGCGTAGTAGAAGAAGGGCCGGCCCTGCATGGTGTCCTTGTTCCACGACAGGCCGGGCGTGGCATAGAAGCCGTCGGACCACAGCTGCACGCGCTCGATATAGGCCTCGCCCACCACGGCCTTGAAGTCCAGCACCTTGCCGTTGACGTGGACCTGGTCGTTGGCGAAGCGCACGTCCTCGGCGCGGCCGCCATGGCGCTCTGCGGCGCAGGCGGCCAGGCGCTCGCGGATCTGGCGCGCCGCGTCCTGCGCGGCCTTGCCGTTGAGGTCGGCCCCCGTCGATGCCGCCGTGGCCGAGGTATTGGCCACCTTGGTGGTGTCGGTGGCCGTGACGCGCACGCGCCCGAAGCCCACGCCCAGCTCATGCGCCACGACCTGGGCCACCTTGGTGTTCAGGCCCTGGCCCATCTCGGTGCCACCGTGGTTCACGAGGATGGAGCCGTCGTTGTAGACATGGACCAGGGCGCCGGCCTGGTTGAAGTGCTTGACGTTGAAGGAGATGCCGAATTTGAGCGGCGTCAGCGACAGGCCGCGCTTGAGCACGGGGCTGGCCGCGTTGAACGCGGCGATGGCATCGCGGCGCGCGCGGTAGTCGCTGCAGGTTTCCAGCTCGGCCACCAGCTCGTGGATGATGTTGTCGGTCACGACCTGGCTATAGGGCGTGACGTTGCGCTCGGTCTTGCCGTAGAAGTTGACGCGGCGCACATCGAGCGCGTCGCGCCCCAGCTCGCGCGCCACCGTCTCCATGATGTTCTCGATGGCGATCGCGCCCTGCGGGCCGCCGAAGCCGCGGAACGCCGTATTGCTCTGCGTATTGGTCTTGCCGGAGTAGCCGTGCATGGACACATCGGGCAGCCAGTACGTGTTGTCGAAGTGGCACAGCGCGCGCGTCATCACGGGGCCGGACAGGTCGGCCGAGTGGCCGGCGCGCGAGACCATGGAGATCTCGGCGCCGAGGATGCGGCCCTCGTCGTCGTAGCCCACCTCGTACTCGTACCAGAAGCAGTGGCGGCGGCCCGTGATCATGAAGTCGTCATCGCGGTCCAGGCGCAGCTTGACGGGGCGGCGCAGCCGCGTCGCGGCCACCGAGGCCACGCAGGCGAACAGGGCCGACTGCGACTCCTTGCCACCGAAGCCGCCGCCCATGCGGCGGCACTCCACATGCACGGCGTGCGAGGCCACGCCCAGCGCATGGGCCACCAGGTGCTGCATCTCGCTGGGGTGCTGGGTGGAGCAGTACAGGTGGACGGCGCCGTCCTCCTTGGGAATGGCGTAGCTGATCTGGCCTTCCAGGTAGAACTGCTCCTGGCCGCCCACGTAGAACGAGGACTTCAGGCGGTGCGGCGCCTCGTCCATGGCGCGGCGCGCGCCGCCTTCATTCGTGCTGCGCGCCAGGTGCATGGGCGGCAGCACGTACTGGCCCAGCTCATGCGCCTGCTGGGGCGTGAGCACGGGCGGCTCGGCCGCGATGTCGGCCGCCGCCTTGGCCTGGGCCGCAGCCAGACGCGCCGCCTCGCGGCTTTCGGCGATCACGGCGAACAGCGGCTGGCCCAGGTAGCGGATCTCGCCGCTGCACAGGATGGGGTCGTCGTGGATGATGGAGCCGCAGTCGTTGACGCCGGGAATGTCCTCGCCGGTGAGCACGGCCACCACGCCGGGCATGGCGCGGATGGCATCCAGCCTGAGCGCATTGAGCCGGCCATTGGCCACGGGAGACAGGCCCAGCGCGCAGTGCAGCGTGCCGTCCAGCTCGGGCAGGTCATCGATGTAGGCGGCCTCGCCGGCCACATGCAGATGGGCCGATTCATGCGGGCGGCTGATGCCCACGCGCTGGCCCTGGGTGTGGGCGCCGGCCTCGGCACGCTCGTCCACGCGGAAGGCGGCGTTCTTCAGGTAATGCGCAAAGGCCTCGGACGAGTGCAGCAGGGAAGGGTCGATGGGGCGGTTCATTTCAGGCTCCTTGGTGCACTGCGTGGGGCATCACGCTCCAGACGCTGGTGGCCTGCAGCGGCAGCGGCTGCTGCAGACGTGTCTCCAGCCACAGGCGCTGCAGCAGGTTCTGCGCCACCTTGAGCCGGTAGTCGGCGCTGGCGCGCATGTCGGACATGGGCTTGAAGTCCTGGGCCAGCGCGGCCTGGGCGGCCTTCACTGCGGCCTGGTCCCAGGGCTGGCCCACGATGGCCGCCTCCGCCAGGGCCGCACGCTTGACCACGGCGGCCATGCCGCCAAAGGCCAGGCGGGCGGACTTCACCACCTCGCCATCGAGCTCGATGGCCAGCCCCGCGCACAGCGCCGAGATATCGCAGTCAAAGCGCTTGCTGATCTTGTAGGCACGGGTCTGGCGCCGTGCAGCGTCCAGCGGCACGGCCAGTGCCTGCACGAACTCGCCCGGTTCCAGCTGGTTCTTCATGTAGTCCAGGTAGAAGTCATGCAGCGGCATGCGGCGCACGCGTGCGCCCTTGCGCAGCTCGATCTGCGCGTCCAGCGCCATCAGCACGGGCGGGGAGTCGCCAATGGGCGAGCCATTGGCCACGTTGCCGCCCATGGTGCCCGCATGGCGGATGGGCACGGAGGCAAAGCGCAGCCACACATCGGTCAGCCCCTCGAAGCGCTGCGACAGCGCCGACCAAGCCGATTCCAGCGAGGCACCGGCGCCGATGTACAGCTCGCCGCCGTCCAGGCTGCCTTCGCCGTGGCGTTCCTCGACACGCTTCATCTCGGCCACGTCGCCCACATAGACGATGTCGCCCAGGTCGCGGAACTGCTTGGTCACCCACAGCCCCACATCGGTGGAGCCTGCCAGCAGGCGAGCGCGGGGCTTGGCCTCGCACACGGCGGCCAGCTCGTCCAGCGTGCGCGGAGCGTGGAAGCTGTCCACACGGCCGCCCTGGGCGGCGTTGGGCGCAGCGTAGTCCAAGCCGGCATCCTGCGCGCGCAGGCCCTGCAGCGCCTGCACCACGGGTTCGGTGGCCATGCGCGTGGCGGGCAGGTCGAACATGCGCTGGCCTGCGTCCAGGATGGGACGGTAGCCCGTGCAGCGGCACAGATTGCCCGACAGCTCGTCGGCCAGCTGCTGGCGCGAGGGACGCGTGCCGGCCTGCTGGTGGTGCTCGTAGGCCGACCACAGCGACATCACGAAGCCCGGCGTGCAAAAGCCGCATTGGGAGCCGTGACAGTCCACCAGCGCCTGCTGCACGGGGTGCAGCTCGGCACCGCCTGCGGGCTTGCCCGTGGCACAGCCCTGCTTGCCGGCGCACTGGCCCTTGACGTCCTCCACCGTGAACAGCGCCTTGCCGTGCAGCGTGGGCAGGAACTGGATGCAGGCATTGACCGTCTGCAGCTGCAGGCCGCCCACGGCGTCGGGCGCGCCGTCTTCGGCCAGCTCGGCGATGACCACGGTGCAGGCGCCGCAGTCACCTTCGTTGCAGCCCTCCTTGGTGCCGGTGCAGCGCGCGTCGCCGCGCAGCCAGTCGAGCACCGAGCGCGTGGGATGCGGCCCCTGTACCTCGACGATCTGGCCGCGGTGATAGAAGCGGATGGGTTGGGAACTGGGGCTCTGGCTCATGCTCGTGGGGGCAACTGCTGGTGCGTGGACTGTTCGGATCACGACTTACGCAAATTCCGAGGAAGAAAGCCGCTGGCCCTGTGGCGATGGCGTGTTTGCGTTCTTGCTTGCGTAAGTCCTGCGGATGTACGCGAGATTAAGTCCAGCCCCGCCCAAACGCATAAGACGGCCTCGATATTTCCTATGCGGGCTGCCATATATCCTTGCCAAAAACAAGGGTAAACCCGCAACAAAAGTGTGGATTGCAGCGGTTCAGGGTGCAAAAGGCATGCACAGCCCTCACTCGTGCTCGGCCGGCACCAAAGGCTTGGGCCGCACATCCTCATCGTCGCCCAGCTGCGAGAAGATCATGGTCGAGGCCAGCGTCACCGCGCCCATGCAGACGAAGGTGGCGCGGAAGGCATTGAGGGTGTGCTGCGGCGTATCGCCGCCGAACCATTCGCTGAAACCGGCCAGCACCGCACCTGCGGCGGCCACGCCCATGCCCATGGCCAGCATCTGCACCATGGACAGCAGGCTGTTGCCGCTGCTGGCGTTGCCGGCATCCAGGTCCTTGAGCGTGACGGTGTTCATGGCCGTGAACTGCATGGAGTTGGTGGCGCCGAAGATCAGCAGCTGGACGATGACCACCCACAGCGGCAGCGCCGTGGAGACCGTGCCGAAGCTGGCGATCATCAGCGACAGCACCAGGGTGTTGCCCATGAGCACGCGGCGGTAGCCGATGCGCTGGATCAGCGTGGTGGTCTGGCGCTTCATGGCCATGCTGGCCAGCACCGTGGGCAGCATCATCATGCCGGCCTGCAGCGGCGAAAAGCCCAGGCAGACCTGCAGCACCAGCGGGATCAGGAAGGGCATGCAGGAGCTGCCCAGGCGCGAGAACAGATTGCCCAGCAGGCCCACGCGCAGGCTGCGCACGGCGAACAGCTCGGGGGCGAACAGCGGGTCGGGCCGGCGCAGCGCATGCAGCCAGTAGGCGGCCAGGCTGGCCAAGCCGAAGATCAGCAGCACGAAGACCATGGCGCCGTGGATGCCCTTGCCCGACATGCTGTCCAGCGCCAGCGACACGGCCACCATGCCGAAGGCCAGCAGCGCATAGCCCACGCCGTCGAAGCGCTTGACGGCGAAGCGGTCGCCCACGGGCATGAAGCGCAGGGTAGCGGCCAGGCCGATCAGGCCCACGGGCACGTTGACCAGGAAGATCCAGTGCCAGCTCACGTACTCCACCATCCAGCCTCCCAGCGTGGGGCCGATCAGCGGCCCGACCAGGCCGGGAATGGCCACGAAGCTCATGGCCTTGAGGAACTGCTCGCGCGGAAAGGCGCGCAGCACGGCCAGCCGGCCCACGGGCATGAGCAGCGCACCGCCCATGCCCTGCAGCACGCGTGCGGCCACCATCAGCTGCAGGTTGGGAGCAATCGCGCACAGCACCGATCCCAGCACGAACAGCGCAATCGCCCACAGGTAGACGCGCCGCGTGCCGAAGCGGTCGGCCATCCAGCCCGATGCCGGGATCAGCATGGCCATGGTCAGCGAATAGGCGACGATGACGGACTGCATGCGCAGCGGGCTCTCGCCCAGGGCCTCGGCCATGGTGGGCAGCGCGGTGTTGACGATGGTGCCGTCCAGCGTCTGCATGAAAAAGCCGATGGCCACGAGCCATAGGAGCACCGAACGCGAGGAGGATGTGGTGGAGGCGGAAGCGCTTTTGTCTTCAGGAATCATGGCAAGGCAGCAATGCGCAGGCGTTAAAAAACCGCCTGCGCATTGCTGCGCGGCGGTTGGTGGCGTGTTGTGCGGCGGGCTGCTGCGGGCTTCACTGCAGCGCGGCCGACAAGGCTTACACCGAGAAGCTCGATCCGCAGCCGCAGGTGGTGGAGGCGTTGGGGTTCTTGATCACGAACTGCGCGCCCTGCAGGTCTTCCTTGTAGTCGATCTCGGCACCCACCAGGTACTGGTAGCTCATGGCGTCGATCAGCAGCGACACGCCATTCTTGGTCATGGTCGTGTCGTCTTCGTTGGTGATCTCGTCGAAGGTAAAGCCGTACTGGAAGCCCGAGCAGCCGCCACCTTGCACGAACACGCGCAGCTTCAGGTCAGGGTTGCCTTCCTCGGCGATCAGATCGGCCACCTTGGCAGCTGCGCTGTCGGTGAAGACGATCGGGGTGGGCATTTCGGCGGTGGTGGTTTCGGTGATTTCTGCGACGGCGCTCATGGGGATACTCCGAAGTTCTCAATTGGCCCGAATGGTACAGCAAAGGGCTCGGGAATTCCCGGGGCTGCCGGCTTGACGACAGTGCAAGTGGGGGCATTGCCCACTGAATGAGAAAGGTTTGCATCGCCCAGAAAAAAACCGCCGGCAAAGGCGGTTTTTTTCTGGGGAAAGCCCCGGGGGACTTTCCTGCAGTGCCAGCGGATTAACGCTTGGAGAACTGCTTGGCGCGGCGTGCGGAGCGCAGGCCGACCTTCTTACGTTCGACTTCACGAGCGTCACGCGTCACGAAGCCGGCTTGGCTCAGGACGGGCTTGAGCGCTGCGTCATAGTCGATCAGGGCGCGGGTGATGCCGTGGCGGGTAGCGCCGGCCTGGCCGGATTCACCACCACCGTGGACGTTCACTTGAATGTCGAAAGCTTCCAGGTTGCTCGTCAGAGCCAGGGGCTGCTTTGCGATCATGATCGAGGTTTCGCGGCCGAAGTATTCCTGAATGTCCTTGCCATTCACGGTAATCTTGCCGGAGCCCTTCTTCAGGAACACGCGTGCGACGCTGGATTTGCGACGGCCGGTGCCATTGTTCCAATCACCAATCATCTAGGTCTCCTTAGATTTCCAGAGCCTTGGGCTGCTGGGCGGTGTGGGGATGCTCAGCACCGCCGTACACCTTGAGCTTCTTGATCATTGCGTAGCCCAGGGGACCCTTGGGCAGCATGCCCTTGACGGCCTTTTCCAGAGCGCGGCCGGGGAACTTGGCCTGCATGTCGCGGAAGTTGGTGGCAGTGATGCCGCCGGGGAAACCAGAGTGGCGGTAGTACACCTTGTCCAGGTTCTTGGTGCCGGTGACCTTGAGCTTGGAGGCGTTGATGATGACGATGAAGTCGCCGGTGTCAACGTGAGGTGTGTAAATGGCCTTGTGCTTGCCGCGCAGACGGAGTGCCACTTCGCTGGCGACACGTCCGAGCACCTTATCGGTGGCGTCAATCACAAACCACTCGTGTTGCACCTCAGCGGGCTTTGCGCTGAATGTAGACATGAGTTTTCTCTTTCAAGAAAGGTTTGGCGGGCCCTTTTCCGCGGTCGGTGCTTCTTCAAAAAGGAAGCCTCTTAGGCGGGGATGTAAACTTCGCCGCGGGACCCATAAAATCGCTGCGAAGCCCGCCATTATACAAAACTGGCGCAACCGCACCATCCCCCCGATCCGCAAGTCCCCGGCAGCCCTCGCCGCGAGGCGCCAGCGCCGGGCAACCTTGCAGCCGCCATGGGTGTCCACCCGCCAGCGCGGCTGGTTACCATCACGCCTATGTTCAGTTACCGCCACGCCTTCCATGCAGGCAACCATGCCGATGTGCTCAAGCACACCGTGCTGATCGCCACCCTGCAATACCTCCTCCAGAAGGAGGCCGCCCTTACGGTGCTGGACACGCACGCCGGCGCCGGCCTGTACCGTCTGGACGGCGACTATGCCAACAAGAGCGGCGAGGCCGCAGACGGCATCCTGCGCCTGGCCCAGGCCAAGGAGTCCGAGCTGGCCCCGGTGCTGCAGGCCTACATCGCCTCGGTGCGTTCCTTCAACCAGGGAGCGCAGCTGCGCAACTATCCGGGCTCGCCGTTCATCATCCAGTCCCTGCTGCGCGTGCAGGAGCGCGACAAGCTCAAGGTCTTCGAGCTGCATCCCACCGACATGCGCTCGCTGGCCGGCAACATTGCCCAGCTCGAAGCGGGCCGCCAGGTGGCCGTGCTGCACGAGGACGGCTTCGAGGGCATCAAGAAATTCCTGCCGCCGCCGTCGCGCCGAGCCCTGGTGCTGTGCGACCCCAGCTACGAGCTCAAGAGCGACTACGCCAAGGTGCTGGACATGGCGGCCGACAGCCTCAAGCGCTTTGCCACAGGCACGTATGCGTTCTGGTATCCGATCATCCCGCGCCCCGAGGCGCACGATCTGCCGCGCCGCCTGAAGACCATGACCACCAAGGCCGGCAGGAGCTGGCTGCATGTGGAGCTCACGGTCAAGAGCAACAAGACCTCGGAGCGCGGCGGCCTGCCGGCCAGCGGCATGTTCCTGATCAATCCGCCGTTCAATCTCAAGGAACAGCTCAAGCCGGCCATGCCGCAACTGGTCAAGCTGCTCGGTCAGGACGAGAACGCGGCCTTCACGCTCGAATCCGGCGGCTGAGCCCGTTCAGCGCGCGTTCGAGGCCGCAGAGGCCACTGCGGTGGACGGGGCAGCGGCGGGCGCCGCAGCCTTCGCCACCGGCTTGGCGGCAGGGACGGCACGGCTGGCCACGGCCGTGCGTGCATTGGGCCTGGGGGCAGGCGCCTTGGCCTGGACACGCGGACGCACTGGCGCCTTGGCCTGAACCCGGGTCCGTGCCTGTGTTGTCTGTGCCTGTGCCTTGGCCTGCTGCGTCTTCTCGATGGACTTGGCCTTCCTGGCCGTGACCAGGGTTTCGGGGCATTCCTGCTCACCATCGTCGAGCTGCCACAGCTCCACGGGCTTGATGCCCAGGCCGACCATGCCCAGCTCCTGCGCTGCGGCCTGGCTCAGATCGATCACGCGGCCAGGCGCAAACGGCCCGCGGTCGTTGATGCGCACCACCACTGTCTTGCCCGTGGCGGCGCTGCGCACGCAGACGCGGCTGCCGAAGGCAAAGCTGCGGTGCGCGGCCGTCAATTCTTCCTTGTCGAAACGCTCGCCGCTGGCGGTCAGCCGGCCATGCAGGCCCGGGCCATACCAGGAGGCAAGGCCTTGCTGGTCGCTGTCGCGCGAGGGCACGAGGGCGAAGTCGGGATTGGAGGGAGCCTCGGCACTGTCTTCGGGCGAGGCCGACTCGGAGGGCTTGGCATCCGGGGATTTGCTGGCCGGCTGCGCGGCCCGCGATGTGCGGCCACCGCGCTTGCCGGCCGAGGGCACGGCCGCTGGCGTCTGGCCTTCATCCATTGCCGCCGCACCTGCGGTCAGGGCGCCGGACTCGGCATCGCTTTGTGCCACGGGAGCCGGCGCGCAGCCGGCCAGGGTGGCGGTGATGGCGCACATGGCCAGCCAGCGCCAGTGCAGGCGTCGAAAACCACGATCCATGGGCAAAAACCTCCAGGGAACGCCTGACCGTTCCCAAGTTCTAGAGGGTCGCCCGGGGCCGGCGCAGTGGCTGCGCGCTCAAAGGCCCAATCGATCGCAGATTTCCAGCGTGGCGACGCTCTGGTTCATCGTATAGAAGTGCAGCCCGGGAGCGCCCTGGCTGCGCAACTGCTCGCATAGACGGGACACGACATCAAGGCCGAAGGCGCGAATGGACGCCGTGTCATCTCCGTAAGCCTGCAGACGCAGGCGGATCCAGCGCGGGATCTCGGCGCCGCAGGCGTCCGAGAAGCGCATCAGCTGCGTAGAGCTGGTGATGGGCATGATGCCGGGAACAACCGGTGCATCAAGCCCCATGCCGCGCGCCGCATCAACGAAACGGCAGTAGGCGTCGGCATTGTAGAAATATTGGGTGATCGCGGAATCCGCGCCAGCGCGCACTTTAGCCGCAAACGCATCCAGATCGGACTGTGGGGATTTCGCCTGCGGATGGACCTCCGGGTAGGCCGCCACCTCGATGTGGAACCAGTCGCCGAACTCGCGGCGGATGAATTCCACGAGATCGCTGGCGTACTGGAATTCGCCACCCAGGCCATAGCCGCTGGGCAGGTCGCCGCGCAGCGCGACGATGCGGCGCACGCCCATGGCCTTCAGCTCCTGCAGTTCGGCGCGCACCTTGTCGTGCGTGGCGCCCACGCAGGAGAAATGCGATGCCGCGCTGACGCCTTCGTTCTGGATGTCACGCACCATGGCGAAGGTGCCCGTCTGCGTGGAGCCGCCCGCGCCATAGGTGACGGAGCAGAACTGGGGCTTGCGCGCATAGAGGTTCTTGCGCACCTGCACATGCTTGGTCGCGCCCTCGGGCGTCTTGGTCGGGAAGAACTCGAAGCTGATCGGAAAGCTCATGTAAGACTCGCTGCTCAGTGTTTCATTCGTTGCGCTTGCGCAGCTTGGCGCGGCCCGGACCGGGCACGCCGAACTCGGTACTGGTGTCGATCACACGCTCGTTGCGCTGCTCGCGCAGCACGGTGCGGGACACGCGCTTAGGCGCGGCCGGCTTAGGAGCGGCCTTCACGGCCGAGCGGGGCTCGTCGTCGTCCTGCGTTTCAGGCTGCTCTGGCTCCTTCACCACGGCCGCCTGCTGGGCATGCACGAAGAATTCGCGGTTGCCGTCGCCACCTTCGATGGCCGACTCCATCCAGCCCTTGACCTCCAGGCCCAGCTCGCCCAGGCAGGTGCGGATGCGCTGCTCCACCTCGGTGAACAGGGCCGCATCGCGCACGATGCCACCCTTGCCGACCTGGCCCGGCTGCAGCTCGAACTGCGGCTTGACCAGCATCAGCAGCTGGCCATGCGGCTTGAGCAGGCGCGTGACGGCCGGCAGCACCAGGGTCAGAGAGATGAAGGACAGATCGCCCGTGACGAAGTCGAACTGCGGCGTGATGTCCACGTCGGCAAACTCGGCGCGGCGGCGGCGCTGCGTGGCCACCGTGCCCTCATCGCGCGCCTTGCCCTTGGCCGCGCGCTCGGCCTTGAAGGCCTCGATCTCGTTTTCCTTGGCGTCGTCGCTGTCGTCGTAGTCTTCGTCAACCACGCCGCCATTGCGCATCCAGGCATAGGGCGCCACGGGCTGGGTGTCGTTGTCGTCGGGATCTTCTTCCCAGCGTTCGGACAGCACTTCCTCGCAGGCCTCCTGCAGGCCCTCTGCCGTCACCGCGCGGGCATTGACGCCTTCGACGCAGATCACGCGCGCATCCGAGCGCAGCCGGTCATGCAGCTGGCCATGGCCCACGTCCACGCCGATGACCTGGGCGGCGCCTGCCTGCAGCAGGCAGTCGGTGAAACCGCCCGTGCTCTGGCCCACGTCCAGGCAGCGCAGGCCGTCCACCGACAGCTTGGTGGCCGCCAGCGCGCCTTCCAGCTTCAGCCCGCCGCGCGAGATGAACCGGGCCTCGGCCCCGTCCAGCAACTGCAGCTCGGCACCTGCGGGAATCTCGTCACCGTTCTTGGCGACCTTCTTCCACGGCGTCAACGGCGTCATGCGCCACTGCACGCCACCCGCAATCAGCCGCTGCGCCTGCGAGCGCGTGGCCGCATGGCCGGCTTCCACCAAAAATACATCTGCGCGCATAGCGTCGTTCCCAGGAAATCTCTAAACCAATGACGCCAAGCGGCGCCGCACTCCACCCTGGCAGGGCCCAACTCAGGGACACCGAGCAAGGGCCGCCCCGCCGCGAGGGTGTCGTCCCCCTCCCTTGCGAAGCAAGTAGAGAGGGGGAAGCGGCGCAAGCCGCTCAGGGGGTGCTTAGTAGCGGTAGGTTTCGGGCTTGTAGGGCCCCTGCTTGCTCACGCCGATATAGGCAGCCTGGCCGTCCGTCAGCTCGGTCAGCATGGCGCCGACCTTCTTCAGGTGCAGGCGGGCAACCTTCTCGTCCAGGATCTTGGGCAGCACGTAGACCTTGCCGACCTCGTAGGCATCGGGCTTGGTGAACAGCTCGATCTGGGCGATGGTCTGGTTGGCGAACGAGGCGCTCATCACGAAGCTGGGGTGGCCGGTGGCGCAGCCCAGGTTCACCAGGCGGCCCTTGGCCAGCAGGATGATCTTCTTGCCGTCAGGGAAGGTGATGTGGTCCACCTGGGGCTTGATCTCTTCCCACTGGTACTGCTCGATGGAGGCGACGTCGATCTCGTTGTCAAAGTGGCCGATGTTGCAGACGATGGCTTCGTTCTTCATGGCCACCATGTGCTCGTGGCGGATGATGTCGCGGTTGCCGGTGGTGGTCACGAAGATGTCGGCCTTGTCTGCCGCCCACTCCATGGTCACGACCTTGTAGCCTTCCATGGCGGCCTGCAGGGCGTTGATGGGATCGATCTCGGTGACCCAGACCTGGGCCGACAGCGCGCGCAGCGCCTGGGCGCAGCCCTTGCCCACGTCGCCGTAGCCGGCCACCACGGCGACCTTGCCGGCGATCATCACGTCGGTGGCGCGCTTGATGCCGTCCACCAGCGATTCGCGGCAGCCGTAGAGGTTGTCGAACTTGCTCTTGGTGACGGAGTCGTTGACGTTGATGGCGCGGAACTTCAGCGTGCCCTTGGCCGACATCTCGTTGAGGCGGTGCACGCCGGTGGTGGTCTCTTCGGTCACGCCGATGATGTGGGCGCTCTTGCGCGTGTACCAGGTGGGGTCCTGGGCCAGCTTGGCGCGGATGGCGGCGAAGGCGATCTTCTCTTCCTCGGAGGCGGGGTTGTCCAGCACGGACAGGTCCTTTTCGGCGCGCATGCCCAGGTGCAGCAGCATGGTGGCATCGCCGCCGTCGTCCAGGATCATGTTGGGGCCTTCGCCTTCGGTACCGGCGGCGCCGAATTCAAAGATGCGGTGGGTGTAGTCCCAGTAGTCGGCCAGCGATTCACCCTTGATGGCGAACACGGGCGTGCCCGTGGCGGCGATGGCGGCGGCGGCATGGTCCTGCGTCGAGAAAATGTTGCACGAGGCCCAGCGCACGTCGGCGCCCAGGGCCTTGAGCGTCTCGATCAGCACGGCCGTCTGGATGGTCATGTGCAGCGAGCCGGCGATGCGCGCGCCCTTGAGGGGCTGTGCCGCGGCGAATTCCTCGCGCGTGGCCATCAGGCCGGGCATTTCGGTTTCGGCGATCAGGATTTCCTTGCGGCCCCAGGCGGCGAGGGAAATGTCAGCGATGGCCGTGTCGGCGGAAACGGGACGAACAGCAGCGTTCATGGTTTTCTCCAAAAGATGAATGAAAAACCACGTTCTGCGGGAGACGAAAAAAAGCTCACCGCACAGAAAGCGTGGGCGAGCGTCGTTGCAGGTATGACTCCGAGCCTCGCAGACCGCATCTGGTGAATGGGCCTGCTGCAACGCTCCTCGGAGAGGCGCTGATTATACCGATCCCGGGGATGCCTCACCGCCCAGCCCCACAAGCCGGTAGCCCACCTGCAGCTCGGTCACCAGGTGGCGCGGCTGGGCCGGCTCGTCCTCGATCTTCTGGCGCAGATTGGCCATGTGCACGCGCAGGTAATGGGCACGGCCCAGGTATTCGGGTCCCCAGACCTGCAGCAGCAGCTGGCGGTGGGTCATCACACGGCCCTGGGCGGCGATCAGCGCCGCCAGCAGGCGGAATTCGATGGGCGTGAGGTGCACCGGCTGGCCCGCACGCCGCACCTCGTGCGTGGCCAGGTCCACCTGCACCTGGCCGAAGTGCACCTGACTGGATGCAACTGCGCCGCCTGCGGCCCCCAGTTGCTGGCGGCGGCGCAGCATCACGCGCAGCCGGGCCAGCAGCTCTGGCACACCGAAAGGCTTGACCAGGTAATCGTCTGCGCCGGCGTCCAGGGCGGCCACCTTCTCGTCCTCGCGCTCGCGCGCGGAGAGCACGAGCACGGGAACGGAGGACCATCCGCGCAGCTCGGTGAGAACCTGCTTGCCGTCGGCATCCGGCAGGCCCAGGTCGAGGATGACCAGATCGGGCTGGCGGCTCGCCGCCTCGATCAGGCCGCGGCGCGCGCTGTCGGCCTCGAAGACCTGCCAGCCCTCGTCCTCCAGCACCAGGCGCACGAAGCGGCGGATGCCGGGGTCGTCCTCGATCATCAGGATGCGGTTGGTGGGCGTGCTCATGGCGCAAGACTCTAATCGAGCAATGGCTGCTCCGGCACCGGAAAGCGCAGCGTGAACACGGTGCCGGGGCCTGGGCGCGCGGCAGCGGCCTCGATGCGCCCGCCATGGGCCTCGACAATGCTGCGCACCAGCGCCAGCCCCAGGCCTATGCCCGAGACGGTGGACTCGGCCGTGCCGCGCGTGAAGGGCTCGAACAGCGTCTCCACGGGCAGGTGTGGCGGCAGGCCGGGCCCGCCATCCTGCACGGCCACAAGCACCTCGCCGTCCTGTTCGCGTGCGTGGATGGTCAGCGGCGTGCCGGCCGGCGTGTACTTGGCGGCGTTGTCCAGCAGGTTGACCAGCACGCGCTCCATGAGCACAGGATCGAGCTGCAGCAGCGGCAGGCTGGCGGGCACGTCGGTGCTCACGGGATGCTCGTGCAGGCGCGCGCGCATCTGGCGCAGCGCGCTGCCGACCACTTCATCCAGCGGCAGCCATTCGCGCTGCAGGTGCACGCCGCCTTGCTGCAGGCGCGCCATGTCCAGCAGGTTCTCCACCAGTCGCTGCATGGCCTGGGCCTGGATGCGGACCTGCTCCAGCATGTCGGCTGCGCCGCCCGGCGGCACATGGCGCTGCGCGGCCTCGGCCGCGCCCAGGATGGTGGTCAGCGGCGTGCGCAGGTCGTGCGAGACGGCGGACAGCAAGGTGTTGCGCATGCGCTCGCCCTCCATGGCGATCTGGGTCTGCTGGGCCACGGCCACGAAGTGCTGACGCTCCAGCGCCAGCGCCACCTGGCTGGCACACGCCTCCAGCAGGCGCTGCTCCTCGGGCACCTCCAGGCGCTGGGGCGCACGCAGCTGCAGCACCAGTACGCCCCGCATGCGCACGGGCGCCGCCAGCGGCACGTAGCGGGCCGGCGCGGCCGGCAGCGTGTCCGTGCCCTGGCCGGCCTGCTGGCCGTGGTCCATGGCCCAGCGCGCAATGCTGTCGTCCATGGGGCAGGAGCCGCCGCCGGCGGGGCGCAGGCGCTCGTCGGCATCGGGCAACAGCAGCCCGGCCTGGGCGTCGAACACGCCCGAGACCGTGCTCAGCGCAATCTCCACCACCTGCTCCTGCGTGAGCGCACCCGAAAGGTCGCGCGCCAGCCGCGCCAGGGCGCCCGCGCGCCGCTCGCGCTCGGCCGCCACGCGCGCCTCGTGGCGCAGCCGCGCCATGAGCTGGCCGCAGACCAGGGCCACGCCCAGCATCAGCACGAAGGTGAACAGGTACTGCGTGTCGTTGACATGGAAGGATCCGCGCGGGGGCACGAAGAAAAAGTCGAAGCACAGTACCGACAGCAGCGCCGCCCAGGCGCCCGGGCCACGCCCCCAGCGCAACGAAGACAGCACGACGATGAGCAGGAACAGCATCACCACGTTGGCCGGGTCGAAGATGCGCAGCAGCTGCTCGGCCAGCACCGTGGCGGTCAAGCAGGCCAGGGTCACGCCGGCATAGCCCTTCCAGGGCAGCGGCCTGCGCCGCAGCGGTGCGGCAGGCGCGGCCTCGGTCCGGGCCGCGCTGGAGCCCCCGGAGAGCACCAGCACGTCGATGTCGGGATGCAGCTGGACGATGCGGTCGGGCAGGCTGCGGCCCCACCAGCGCCAGGGCGACCATGCCGGGCGCGGCGGCTGGGCCAGCACCAGGCGGCTGGCGTTGCGCTCGCGCGCGAAGGCAACCAGGGCCTCGGCCACATCGGCGCCCGGCAGCGTGGCCGTCTCGGCCCCCAGGCGCGCGGCCAGGGCCAGGGTCTTGAGCACGGCGGCCTGCACGCTGCGTGGGCGGTGCTGGCGCTGGGGCGCGTCCACGTACACCACCATCCAGCCAGCATCCAGCCGGCGTGCCATGCGCGCCACCTGGCGCACCAGGGCGTCGTCGCCCGCATGACCTGCCACGGCCACCAGCAGGCGCTCACGCGCAGGCCAGACCGTGCCTATGGAGCGCTCGCGCCGGTAGTCGCGCATGTCCTCGTCCACGCGGTCGGCCGTGCGGCGCAGTGCCAGCTCGCGCAGCGCCAGCAGGTTGCCGCGCCTGAAGAAGTTGCGCGAGGCCCGCTCGGCCTGCTCCATCATGTAGACCTTGCCGTCCTTCAAGCGGCGCAGCAGCTCGTCGGGCGAGATGTCGACGACGATGACCTCGTCGGCATCGTCGAAGATCTGGTCGGGCACGGTCTCGCGCACCGTGATGCCGACGATGCCGCCCACCACGTCGTTCAGGCTTTCCAGGTGCTGCACGTTGATCGTGGTCCAGACATCGATGCCTGCGTCCAGCAGCTCCTGCACGTCCTGCCAGCGCTTGGGATGGCGTGATCCTGGCGCATTGCTGTGCGCCAGTTCATCGAGCAGCAGCACGCGCGGACGCCGCGCGAGCGCCGCATCCAGGTCGAACTCGCGCAGCGTCCGTCCCTGGTGCGGCAGCTCGCGCAGCGGCAGTTGCTCCAGGCCATGCAGCTGCTGCGCCGTTTCCTTGCGGCCATGGGTTTCCACGAGTCCCACCAGAACCTCGCGGCCCCCCTGGCGTTCGCGCTGGGCGGCGGCCAGCATGGCGTAGGTCTTGCCCACGCCTGCATTCGATCCGAAGTAGATGCGCAGCTTGCCCCGCCCCTCCTGCGCCCGCTCATGGCGCAGGCGCGCGACCAGGGCGTCGGGATCGGGACGCGGCAGACCGGGCGGCGCCGGCTCGGCAGAGGACGAAATGGGCATGGTTCTCAGCCTAGCACCAGAGCGTGCTCCCACACTAGAACGCCGCCGAAAGCGACAGCACCCAGCCGCTGCGGCCCAGGCTTTGCATCTGGCCTGCCGCATTGGCCGCGCGGTAGTAGCGCGTGTCGGCCGAGGTGCCGGCCCAGGCCAGCGTGGCCGTCCATGGCCCCCAGCTGCGGGCCAGCGAGACGCGCCAGTCGGCGTACGACAGTTCGCTGTAGTTGCGCACTTGCGTGTGGCCGGCATGCAGGCCCAGCACCGCCCAGTCGCCCAGCGGATGCTGGTAGTTCAGGTCCAGATAGCTGCTGCCGCGTGAGCTGCCGCTGCCGGGAAGTGCCTCGGCAAAGGCCGTGGCCGCCGTGCTGTCGCGCAGGCCGAAGTAAGGCGTCAGCGCCAGCGACCATTTGGCGCTGAAGCCGCCGTGGGTGACGCCCAGATAGGCCTCGGTGGTGTCGTAGCGCACGCCGCCGCTGCCATCCCCGCGGGGCACGCGCGCGCCGGGGTAGTTGTAGTGCAGCAGGCCGATGTCGCCCGTCCAGCCCGGCAGCAGCTCGGTGCGCCAGCCGCCGTACAGGTCCAGCTCCAGCGCGCGGCCGTCCAGATAGCTGTGGCGCGACACGCTGGAGCCGGACACGCCCAGGTAGGCGCCGCGCGGCAGCGACAGCTCCAGCCCGCCCTGCAGCGCCGGCCCCATCCAGCTTTGCGAGATGCCACGGAAACGGTAGTCGCTGAGCAGCGCCACGCTGCCGGTGAGCGCGTAGGCGGGTGCGGGCGATTGCTGGGCATCGGCACTGGCAGCGTTGACGGGGGAGGTCTCGGCCTGGGCATGGCAGGACGCAGCCGCCAGCGACAACAGTGCAGCCAGCGAGGCACGGGGGAAGAAACGGGGGACGGCACAAGCGGCCGTCATGGAAGAAACGGATTTCATCTTGGTTTTTGTACAGAGAAAGCAAGGCGGTGCCTGCCCGGGCGGGCAGGCTTGCCGCCAAAGATCAGGCCAGGCCGAAAGCCACCAGCAGCATGTCGATCAGCTTGATGCCGATGAAGGGGACGACCAGCCCCCCCAGTCCGTAGACCAGCAGGTTGCGCCGCAGCAGGGCCGAGGCGCCGATGGCGTGGTAGGGCACGCCACGCAAAGCCAGCGGTATCAGGACGATGATGATCAGCGCGTTGAAGATCACGGCGCTCAGGATGGCCGAGCCCGGGCTGGCCAGTCCCATGACATTGAGCGCCGACAGCTGCGGATACGTGCCCACGAAGGCGGCCGGGATGATGGCGAAGTACTTGGCCACGTCGTTGGCCACGCTGAAGGTGGTCAGCGCGCCGCGCGTCATCAGCATCTGCTTGCCGGTCTCCACGACCTCGATGAGCTTGGTCGGGTTGCTGTCCAGGTCCACCATGTTGCCGGCTTCCTTGGCCGCCTGGGTGCCGCTGTTCATGGCCACGGCCACGTCGGCCTGGGCCAGTGCGGGTGCGTCATTGGTGCCGTCGCCGGTCATGGCCACCAGCCGGCCGGCGGCCTGGTGTTCGCGGATCAGGCGCAGCTTGTCCTCGGGCGTGGCTTCGGCAAGGTAGTCGTCCACGCCGGCCTCGGCCGCAATGGCGGCGGCCGTGAGCGGATTGTCGCCCGTGATCATCACGGTCTTGATGCCCATGCGGCGCAGCTCGGCAAAGCGTTCGCGTATGCCGTGCTTGACCACGTCCTTGAGCTCGATCACGCCCAGCACGCGGGCGCCATCGGCCACCACCAGCGGCGTGCTGCCGCGCCGCGACACATCCTCCACCACCTTGAGCATGGCGGGCGGGAACTTGCCGCCCATGGCTTCGACGTGGCGGCGCACGGCGTCGGCCGCGCCCTTGCGCAGGCTGCGCGTGCCGCCGTCGGGCTGCGGCATGTCCACGCCGCTCATGCGCGTCTGGGCCGTGAAGGGCACGAAGACGGCATGCAGGGTTGCCAGGTCACGCTCGCGCAGGCCATGCATTTCCTTGGCCAGCACGACCACGCTGCGGCCCTCGGGTGTCTCGTCGGCCAGTGATGCCAGCTGCGCCGCATCGACCAGCTGCGCGGCCGTCACGCCGGGAGCGGGCAGGAATTCGCTGGCCTGGCGGTTGCCCAGCGTGATGGTGCCGGTCTTGTCCAGCAGCAGCACGTCCACGTCGCCGGCCGCCTCCACGGCGCGGCCCGAAGTGGCGATCACGTTGGCCTGCATCATGCGGCTCATGCCTGCCACGCCAATGGCCGACAGCAGGCCGCCGATGGTGGTCGGGATCAGGCACACCAGCAGGGCGACCAGCACCGTCAGTCCCACGACCTGCCCGCTGCCCGTCAGCTCCACCGCAAAGGCCGAATAGGGCCGCAGCGTGACGATGACCAGCAGGAAAAGCAGCGTCAGTCCGACCAGCAAGATGGTCAGCGCCAGTTCGTTGGGCGTCTTGTGGCGGCGGGCCGACTCCACCATGGAGATCATGCGGTCCAGGAAGGACTCGCCGGGGTTCACGGTGATCTGCACCACCAGCCAGTCCGACAGCACGCGCGTGCCGCCGGTGACCGAAGAGAAGTCGCCGCCGGCCTCGCGGATCACGGGGGCCGATTCGCCGGTGATGGCGCTCTCGTCCACCGAGGCCACGCCCTCGATCACCGTGCCGTCCAGCGGTATGGTGTCGCCGGCCTCGACCAGCACCCACATGCCCGAGCGCAGTTCTTCCGCACCCACGGGATGCCAGCGGCTTTGGTAGCTGGCCTGCTCCAGCTTCTTGGCGACCGTGCTGCGCTTCATGCTGCGCAGGCTCGCGGCCTGGGCGCGGCTGCGCCCCTCGGCCAGCGCCTCCGCAAAATTGGCGAACAGCACGGTGAACCACAGCCACAGCGCAATGGCCAGGATGAAGCCCGCAGGCGCCTCGCCCTCGCCCGCCAGGGCCTGGGCCCAGAGCAGGCTGGTGAAGATGGCGCCCAGATAGACCACGAACATCACCGGGTTGCGCCATTGCGCGCTCGGTGCCAGCTTGCGGATGGAGTCACCCAGCGCCTGGCGCACCAGCGAAGGATCGAACAGGGACAAAGCAGTTTTGCGCGACATGGCTTACTCCTTGGCGGCATTGGCTGCCGCAGGCTGCAGCGTCGCGGCCGAGAGATCGTCCAGCGCCAGATTCAACTGCAGCACGTTCACGCGCGGCTCACCCAGCAGGCCCAGAACGCGCGGCTGCATCTGCTGGCGCAGCAGTTCCTGGACCTTGGCCACAGGCAGCTGGCGCTCGCGTGCCACGCGCGGCAGCTGCAGCTCGGCATTGGCCACAGAGATGTGCGGATCCAGGCCGGAGGCCGAGGCCGTCACGGCATCCACAGGCACAGCGGCATCTGCCGCAAGACCATTGAGTTCGCGGTAGGCCGCCACGCGCGCCGCCACGGACTCCTTGAGCGCCGCGTGGGTCGACCCCTGGTTGGTGGCAGCCGACAGCGCGGCGTTGTAGGGCGCGGCCACTGTGGCATCGGCCTTGTCGGGATCCGGCGCCGTGGTGGCGCTGGGCCGACCCTGGAAATAACGGGGCGAAGCGAACTCCTGCCCGATCAGGGCCGAGCCCACGACCGAGCCCTGGCGCGTGATCAGGCTGCCATTGGCGGCCTTGGGAAACGCGGCCTGGGCCACGAGCGTGGTGACCAGCGGATACGCCAGGCCCGTGACCACGGCGACGAACAGCGCCGACCGCAGGCTGGGGCCGAACAGCGAGCGCAGCCCGCCGGCATCGGTCTGGGATGGAACCTGCGCATCGGTGCGCAGCACCGGCAACGGGCCGGAAGTGTGTGTTTGAACTTGCATTTCGGAAACCTCCGCCGCGCTGCTGTGTCAGGCACAGCAGGCGGCCAGGAAAAAAACGGGCTCAGGGGTGCTCAGGGATAGACCTGTCCTGACAGCATCTGCAGTTGCTCGACCACAGGACCCAGGGCCAGCGAAGGCAGGAAGGTCAGTCCACCGACCACTACCACCACGAAGACCAGCAAGCCCATGAACAGCGGCGTGGCCGTCGGGAAGGTGCCCGGCCCCGCAGGCACGGTGGGCTTGGCCGCCAGGCTGCCGGCCAGGGCCAGCATGGGCAGCAGTGTCAGATAGCGGCCAGCCAGCATGGCCAGGCCGATGGTGGTGTTGAAGAACGGCGTGTTCGCATTCAGGCCCGCAAAGGCCGAACCGTTGTTGGCCGTGCCCGAGGCATAGGCATAGAGCACCTCCGAGAAGCCGTGCGGCCCCCGGTTGGTCAGACTGGCCATGGTGTCGGGCCAGACCGCAGCCAACGCCGTGAAGCCCAGGATGGAGATCGGGTGCGCCATCACGGCCAGCATCACCAGCTTGATCTCTCGCGCCTCGATCTTCTTGCCCAGGAACTCGGGCGTGCGGCCGATCATCATGCCGGCCAGGAAAACCGTGAGGATGGCGTACTGCAGCAGGTTGATCAGGCCCACGCCGTCGCCGCCGAACACACAGTTGAGCATCATCTGCGCCAGCGGCACCAGCCCGCCCAGGGGCGTCAGCGAGTCATGCATGGCATTGACCGAGCCCGTGGTCGCGGCCGTGGTCGTGGTCACGAACAGCGCCGTATCGGCGATGCCGAAGCGCAGCTCCTTGCCCTCCATGTTGCCGCCCGGCTGGGTGGCGCTGATCTGCTGGTCGGCACCTGCGGCCGTGAGCAGCGGATTGCCGGCCTGCTCGGCCGTGAACACCAGCGCCAGAAAGCCAACGAACATCACCAGGCAGGCGCCGAACAGCACCCAGCCCTGGCGACGGCGCAGCAGCATGGAGCCAAGCGCATAGGTCAGCGCCGACGGGATCAGCAGCATGCCCAGGATGTGGAATGCGTTGGTCAGCGGCGTGGGGTTCTCGAACGGATGGGCAGCATTCATGCCGAAGAAGCCGCCACCGTTGGTGCCGATGTGCTTGATGCTCTCCAGGCTGGCCACGGGGCCGAGAAGAATCTGCTGGCGAGCGCCCTCCAGCGTCGTCGCCCAGACCTGGCCATCCAGCGTCTGAGGCACACCCTGCCACACATAGACCAGGGCCACCACAAAGCTCAGCGGCAGCATCACGCGCCAGAGCATGCGCACATAGTCCACCCAGTAGTTGCCCAGGTCCGAGGCACTGGAGCGCGCCAGGCCGCGGATGACACCCGCCGCGGCGACCACGCCCGTGGTCGCGCCAGCGAACATCATGAAGGTGATGGCCACCATCTGCGTGGCGTTGGACAGGCTGCTCTCGCCCGAATACGCCTGCCAGTTGGTATTGGTCACAAAGGACACGGCCGTGTTGAAGGCCAGGTCCGGTGTCTGCGCCGCATTGCTCAGCGCATTGAGCGGCATCCAGCCCTGCAGGCGCAGCAGCGCATAGCCCAGCAGCAGCATGGCGCCGTTGGACAGCAGCAGCGCCAGCCCGTAGCGCTGCCAGCCCATGCGCTCGGCCGGGTTCACGCCCAGGGCGCGAAAGCTCAGCCGCTCGATCCAGGCATGGTGCTCACTCGTGAAGCAGCGTGCCAGCCACTGCCCCATGGGCACGGCCAGCGCCGTCATCAGCAGCAGCACCAGTGCATATTCCATCCAGGTCAACCACATGGCGGTCTCCTTTCAGGCAGTCAAATCCGGCCCAGCGCCGCCACGAAGGCCAGCAGGCCCCCGAAGCAGCCCAGGCTCAGGGCGATAAAGATCAGGTCTTGCATCTGCGCCACCTCAGAACTGTTCGGGCCGCAGCAATGCGTATCCGAGGTAGACAAACACAGCCAGGGCGCCCAGGGCGCCCAGCCATCCGGTGATTTCGGTCAGGGTCATAGGGATTTCTCCCGCATCGGCGCCGCATGGCGGCACCTGTTGTTGCGATGGGGAAAACTCTAGGGCCGGGGCTGTCAAAAGCGGATTGAGATTGCGACGTGCCGTATCAAGACGGCATCAAGAAACCAGGGACACGACTTACATCCCTGTTCGCCGATATTCCCGGTGCGAAAGTAGAATGGCGGCCATTTGCGGCCTCGCTTGGCTCCATGCCCCAATGGCCGCCCGCGACAGACATTACGTCTCCCTTTTCTGGCAGGCACCGCCCTGCCTCTGCGCTTTCAATACTGTGTCATACGCCTCTGAAACCCGGCGCCGCCGGACTTTTGCCATCATTTCCCACCCCGACGCGGGCAAGACCACGCTGACCGAGAAGCTGCTGCTGTTCTCGGGCGCGATCCAGATCGCGGGCGCCGTCAAGGGCCGCAAGGCCAGCCGCCATGCCACCTCCGACTGGATGGAAATCGAAAAGCAGCGCGGCATCTCGGTGGCCAGCTCGGTCATGCAGATGAGCTACCGCGACCATGTGGTCAATCTGCTCGACACCCCGGGCCACAAGGACTTCTCGGAAGACACCTACCGCGTGCTCACGGCCGTGGACTCGGCGCTGATGGTGATCGACGCCGCCAACGGCGTCGAATCGCAGACCCGCCGCCTGATCGAGGTCTGCCGCCAGCGTGACACGCCCATCATCACCTTCGTCAACAAGATGGACCGCGAAGTGCGCGATCCGCTGGACATTCTTGACGAAGTGGAGCGCGAGCTGGGCATGCCCTGCTGCCCCGTCACCTGGCCCGTGGGCCAGGGCAAGCAGTTCGGCGGCATCATCAACCTGCTCACCCAGACCATGACGGTGTTCCAGCCCGGCAGCGAACGCCGCCCCCAGGACTTCGAGGCCATTCCCCTGGCCGAGGCCGACAAGCTGCGTGCGCGCTTCGGGCAGGCCTTTGACGACGCGCTCGACAGCATGGAACTGGCCCAGGGCGCCTCGGCCCCCTGGGACCATGAGGCCTTCCTGGCCGGCAAGCTCACACCGGTCTTCTTCGGCTCGGGCGTGAACAACTTCGGTGTCATGGAAGTGCTGGATGCCGTGGTCGACATGTCGCCCCCGCCCGGCCCCCGCAAAAGCTCGCTGCTGGTCAACAAGCAGCCTGTGGAAAAGATCATCCACCCCGAGGACGAAGGCTTCTCCGGCGTGGTCTTCAAGGTCCAGGCCAACATGGATGCCAACCACCGCGACCGCATCGCCTTCGTGCGCGTAGCCTCGGGCAAGTACACGCCCGGCATGAAGATGAAGGTGCAGCGCACCGCCAAGGAACTGCGCCCCACCTCGGTCGTGACCTTCATGAGCCAGCGCCGCGAAGCCGTCGAAGAAGCCTATGCGGGCGACATCATCGGCTTCACCACGCATGGTGGCGTGCAGTTGGGCGACACCATCACCGACGGCGCGAGCCTGCAATTCACGGGCCTGCCCTTCTTCGCCCCTGAAATGTTCATGACCGTGGTGCTCAAGAACCCGCTGCGCACCAAACAGCTGCAGCAGGGCCTGATGCAGCTGGGCGAGGAAGGCGCCATCCAGGTCTTCAAGCCCGAAGCCGGCGGCAACATGCTGCTGGGCGCCGTGGGCCAGCTGCAGTTCGAAGTGGTGCAGCACCGCCTGAACACCGAATACGACTGCGACATCCGTCTGGAAGGCTGCCAGTACACGGCCGCCCGCTGGATCACGGCCGACACGCCGGGCGAACTGCGCGAATTCGAGAACGCCTACCCGCTGCGCATGGCGCGCGATGCGGCCGACACGCTGGCCTATCTGTGCACGTCACCCTATGACGTGCGATTGGCGCAGGAGCGGTTTCCGAAGATCCATTTCCATCCGCTGCGCGAGCATGCGGGGTTGGCGTTGCAGCGTGGCTAAGACAGCAATCCCCATGAACTGCATGGCGGCCTACCAGGCCATCAAGCTCCCCTGAAGGCCAGCCCCCGATTCAGGGGCACAGGCCAGTAGCCGGGCAAAGTCCGAATTCGGTTCGAGCAAAAGCCCCGACCTGCGCCCAGAAATTCACGATCTTTGAAGGCAAGGGAAGGGCTTGGTGCAGCAGGATCTCCTGATGCATCGGACCCAAGAGCCTTGCTCGGCAAATCCGTAAAGATTTCTATCGCCCCTCTTTTTTGATGGCAAACCAGTGCAGGCGCCTGTACTCGCCCATCCATGTCAACGAGGCATTGGAACGCAGATCGTTCGCCTGTGCAGCTTCCACAACCACGCGCTGAGCACCTGTCTTGGAGAAGTCAAACCGTTGTGGATGGATATCGACGCGTACATAGTCGACCGATGCTGCAGACGCACGGTAACCTGAGACATTTTCAACACTGGCGTCCGTGTAGAAACCAAGATGCTGATAGCGATTAACCACGGGCCATTCTTTTTCGGGCAACCCCATTCTGGACCACAGCTCCTTGTGCGGGTAGTACAACACACCATTGGAAATTGGAAATCCTGCTGCAGCGAGCATGTGCGGCCCTATGCCGTCGCCATTGAGCAAAATGGTCCTCAAGTGTCTGCCCTCTGAGTTGATGACATAGGGGATACTCCCTTCTGCTAGGCTCACGCTCTTGGGCGCCCGCAGCACAGGATTGAAAGTCAGTGTTGCAAGCAGATGCACGGCGATCAACATGGCAACGGCGGCGCCCACTTTGCCCCTCAGCATCCACCAGCACATCATCGTTCCGACAATGACCATGGCCGATGTATAGACCCAACTGCCCTCCGGCATGAAAAACAGTGGTGTGCGATAGAGCATCCATGCAATCACCACTGCGCTGCCGAGAGCAGCCAGTGCCGGCACAAGCCAGCTCGTCCACCAACCGGGCGCTGGTTTATCGGCCAGCACCCCCTTCTCGGCCGCCAATGTAATCAAAACGACGCTCACCAGCCCCATACCCACATCCATGCGGAACGTGGGCATATTTCCCCAAAGTGTGTATTTGGCCAGCCAGATCGGCACGCCGACAAAGCCGTAGATCCAGTAGCAGGCAATGAAGGCCGTGCATGCTGCGACAGCCCAACGCCGCTCTCGCCGCTGCACCAGATGGCTAACGCAAAGCACAAGCAACATCAAGGGCAACAGGAAATAGGAACTGGCGGAAGACTGGTCGGTATGCGCTCCAGAAGCATGTGTCACGATATCCGCGTTGTTGTATCCACGCAGATGCCACAGCCAGTCCAGATCCCCCCCGGGCAGCGCGCCTCGCTTGCCGGGATATTCGGTTGCCCGCATCAATGCAACGGCGTCGTGCGTATCCATCCACCAGCTGCCTAGCAGGGCCGCGGCAACCACCCCCGCCGCCACGGCGCCTAGCACCTGCGGCATGCCCCAATGCAGCCGATCACGATTGTCTAGGCACCAGCCCACACCGACGAACAGCAGCAAACTGCCAACGATGATGAGCCAGGTGGGATACAACACTAGGAACCAGCACGCCATCAGCCAGCCAAGACCGAGGCCTAGCAATAGCGCATGCCCGCGACGTGTGGTCTGCATCAGCTTGCATGCGAGCACAAAACCCAGTGCCGGGAACATCGTGGCGTACAGGGGCCAGTTGGACCAGGCGGCAGCGTAGGGGGCCACGCAGAAAGCGAACGACAAAGCCAGATTGAGCCCGCGCCTGTCAGGCCGCAGCACGTTGAGCAGCAGCCAGACCGAAAGCAGGCCACCCCAGAACGGGAGCTGCCATTGCCAGCTCATGGCCTGGCGCAACGGCAGCAGGAAATATCCCCAGGTCGCAGGCTTGGCCAAAGCGGCCCAATTAGCGATCGGAACACCCGTCATGCCGATCACACCCATGTTCTGCCCACTCAAACCGATATTGGTATTCACGACCGGAAACTGCGGCTCATGATTGACCTGAGCCAGCACGTTCGGCATAAGCACGCCCCACTCGTCTCCACGAATGTCGCGCAGGTCGAACAGGCGCGCCTGGCTCCCCTTCGCGCTGAGCAGACTTTGCCCTATCGGGCTCTCCAGAAGCAGATTCATCGAACTGCCGGTAATGCCAGCGGTCACCAGCACGGCGAAGGCACCGACGATCAGCAGGTAACCCGTTCGCTCCTGCGTCCACTGGGACAGACGGCGCGCCAGCCTTGTGCGCTCAAGCCTGCCGAAACGGATGAGCAGCACGACGACCAGCACGATCCCCAGCGCCCACCAATGGCTTTTTTTTATCCTCTTGACGATCAATTCGGGGCTGCCACCCAACGAGCTTTGCAGCAAGAATGTCTGGCCCCCCGGGTAGACGACCTCAAGCCGGATGACATGCACACCGCCAGGAGGCTTCGCAGGTAATGTCACCGTCCAATCGAAGCCCACGCCCACCTGACCACCGGTGTAGGGGCTGTCCGCCGACAGCTCCGGCCTCGCAGTCCACGCCGCATCCTTCGCCTGGAATTCCGTCCCCAAAATGGAAAGCTTCATCGCAGGTGGAGCCGTCCCGTCCTGACCTGCCAGCACCCACCCTGTAAGCGACAGCTTGCTGCTGGGCTCATCGAGCGACCAATGCTCCAACGCACCCGATACTCGTGTCTTCTCCGGAGCCTGGGCGTGCCCCCCCACCGACACAAAGAGAAAAATGAGGGCAAAAAGGAAACGAAACATCAGTATTACGGCAATCTGTGAAGTCAGCACAGGCAACATCCCTCGACTGCGGCGAGGCATCGCCAGAAAGATGGCTAATTTACTCGACTGCGGCAAAGTAGCTCGTGGGAAAAGGCCGCAGTCGATGGCACCTAATGCATGGGCCGGCCAACGCAGTACGGCATTTCCACTAGCTGTACCTCGCGGCCGCCGCGGCCGCCACAGGCCATGCACACTGCACGCGCGCGGCCTGCCGTACCTGCATAATCAGCAACGCCTACCGTACCGGGCGAGCTGGCGACTGCCTGCTCCATCAATCCTCGCCCTAGTCTGACATCCGCATCAATGGGACCTCACTCGCAGCCGATCCAGATTTCCGCAGCATTTTGCAACCAGCGCCCTAAGTGCAGCCGAGCCGCAAGGAAAGCTCCTCAGCCATCCCGGCCCGTCATGTTTGCCTTGGCAACACCGGGCAGCACGCCTACCAAGACAACACACCTTCCAACACATGACACCTTTTCTCACCAGTCTAGCTGTTATTTGCGTCCTCGGCATTTCGCTGGGGCAGCTGCTTTTCAAGAAGGCAGCAGCCGCTATTCCGCTTTCCCCCTCTCTGATGGATATTGCCCTCAATGGCTGGCTGCTTGTGGCTTTCGCGCTTTACGGAGTCACCACGCTGGCCTGGGTGTGGATTCTGAGAAGTGCACCTCTGTATCTGGCATATCCGATTATGGGACTGGCCTTTATAATTGTGCCCAGTCTGGCCTGGCTATTTCTGAACGAGCCAATGCACCCTAAAACTATTATCGGAGGCATCTTCATTGCAACAGGGATAACCATTGCATCCCAAGCACCCAATTAACAAAACAGATCACATGAAAATTTCAGTTGCCATCCCTTGCTACAAAGTCACACAGCATGTCATAGAGGTGATAGAAAAAATACCCGATTGCGTAACAACAATATATGCCGTAGACGATTGTTGCCCTGATGGCAGTGGAAACTGGATTCTGCAGAATTGCAAGGATCCTCGGGTGAGGGTACTTTTCCACACAAAAAACCAAGGCGTGGGAGGAGCGGTAAGCACGGCTTATGGTCAAGCGATCAAGGATGGAATGGATATCGTAGTCAAAATAGATGGCGATGGACAGATGAATCCTAAACTACTTCCGCTTTTTGTCACCCCCATCATCCAAGGAAGAGCAGACTACACAAAAGGCAATCGATTTTTCAGGCTTGAATCAGTGCAAACCATGCCAAAAATCCGCATTTTTGGGAATGCTGCACTTTCCTTCATTACCAAAATCAGCTGCGGATACTGGAACATCATGGACCCGTCCAACGGATATACAGCCATCCACACGAGCGTCTTACGAGAACTACCCATCAGCAAGCTGGAAAAACGCTACTTCTTCGAGACCGACATGCTCTTTCGGCTGAACACCATCCGTGCTGTCGTCAAAGATATACCCATGGACGCAGTCTATGCAGATGAGGAGTCCAATCTCAAGATAAACAAGATCCTCCCGGAATTCCTGAAAAAGCATGCCATCCGCATAGGAAAACGCTATTTCTACAATTATTTTCTAAGAGATTTTAACGCCGGAACCATATATAGCATCTTTGGCATTCTTTTTTTATCCTTCGGAATAATTTTCGGAGGAATTCATTGGATCAGCAGTTTATTGGACAATCTCCCGGCAAGCAGCGGAACAGTTATGCTCGCTGCCTTGCCTGTCATCATTGGAATCCAGTTCCTCATCGCCTTTCTGCACCACGATATTAGCAGCACCCCTCAGGAGCCGCTTAGCGGGCTGCTAATGGACGCATGCATACTCAAAGACTTCAGAAAAGATAGATTATCCTCTTGAGGAACCCCAATGTTAAAAAACGTGCAGACTTTGCGATTCTTTGCCGCATTCTGGGTGGTACTCCACCACATGAGTCCACCCGTGACGCCATTCACACTGACAATATTGCCAGAAGCGGTCACTCGACTGGGTTTTGCTGGGGTTGATTTATTCTTCGTAATCAGCGGACTGATAATGGCTGAAACCACGAGGAATCTAAAACCTGGATGGCATTCATTCGCACGTTTTTTAACGCAGCGATTTGGCCGAATCTACATTGGCTGGTGGCCATTTTTCTTTGTTTACCTCATCGCTGCATGGCATTTCCAAAATATCAAGCCTCAGACAAGCCTGTTGGGATCTTTCTTCCTGTGGCCTCAGGATTTAATGCTCTACCTTCTCCCCATTACTTGGACGCTGAGTTTTGAGTTGTATTTCTATGTCGTCGTTGCCTTGATTGTCCTCTGGCAAAGACGCTATGCGGCAAAGATCCTAGGGATCTGTGGCCTTGGCATCATCATTTTCAATGTCTGGCTGTACAAGAACGGGATGTACCTCCCTCAAAATGAAGGGAAGGCCAAGGCGAGCCTGCTGATTCCCTTTTACGCATCTCCGCTTGTCGTGGAGTTCATCGCAGGCTTTCTGCTATCGGAATTCGTCCGTCGACGGCCACAGCAATATATCTCTATCTGGGCGACTGCTGCCATTGCCTTTCTAGCTGCCGCATACTTCTATCAAATTCATGGGAATTTGAACGCCAGCGGGATGGCCGGATTTTTCCACGCCGGAGAAAGAGCCGTTCTTTTCGGCGGGTTCTCCTGCTGTCTTGTGGCCTGCGCCATGGAGTTTGAGCGAAAAAACATCACCCCGTGGAAATTGCTGCAATCCCTGGGAGATGCCTCATACAGCATATATCTCAGCCATATCATGGTGCTCGTTGCGATGAGCATCATCTATTTCAAATCACCCGTGCGAATTCCCAATACCATCTGGGCTCTTGCAAGCATATTAGCCACACTGGTATTTTCCTGGCTTTGCTACCGCCTCGTTGAATATCCGCTCTATCAGATATTCAAGAAAAAAGTCTCCACCTGGTTCGGATTCTCCTCGCGCAAAGGCGCTTGACAGCAGGAACTTCCTCTTTTATCGAATCTCCAACTCGCGACAGTAGTTCCCCCCAGATACTCCCCTACACGCTGGGAAAATATAATCCAGAAAATCATGAATGAGGCCAGGGGCATCTTTTAAGAGCCCCTGCTTTTTATCATAACCCAAGCCTCTGCAATTCCTGCGTCTTCCCAAATGACCCCAACCCGTATTTCACCAAAATCATTCCATCTTTCCGCGCTGAACTTGGTGGGACTGGTGATGTTTGCCACGGCCAATTTTTCACAGGCAGGAACTGCTGCAAGGCCATCCGATCAGCCCTTGATTATCGCGCCCACCGTCGAGGGCATATATTTGTGCGATGAGGCCGTTGCAGACAAGAAGATCCGGACCCTCAAAGAGGCCTATGCGTTCTGCCGCAAACGCGGCATGGATGGTGCCACGGCTGTCACGCGTCTCCTCGATACACTGGAACCGGGTGGCCCCAAAGGCTCTGTTCAAATTGGCTACACGGCAACCCTGCAACTGCTCGACCTATATCACCGCACGGGAAAGGGCTGGGAAATTGATGACTCCAAGGTTGACAGTTTCCTGAACGTCATCCGAAAGATTCCACGCCCCGTCGTTGTTTATCTTGCGGCCGACCATTTCGATTCATTAGGGCCCATCGTAGAGGACCTGCGCAAGACTCCCGAGAATCTGATGCAGTTGCGTGATGGCAAGCCGTTGCAGTTGGACTACTTCGGCTACAGCATCCTGCCCTATACACTTGCGACAAATCCGGAAATTCCTGTCAACCACTATCGCTTCAAGGCACTTGAGCATGTGGCAAAAAAAATCCAGGAACTGCCTCTGCCCGTGCAAAATCGCATCGTGGCCTATACGTTGGCCGGTGAACTTCACCATATGTTTCCAGACTTCGAGAATGGAATGGGCGCCTATAGGGACATCCGTGTGACGGACTACAGCCCGGAATCGATAGAAGGCTTCCGACAATGGCTCCGCACACACTACAGGGACATTCAACGATTCAAGGCGCAGACCGGCTTGGACTACGCGTCCTTCGATGTCATCCCTGCCCCCTCCAAGGATATTCGGAAAGAGAAACTCGGCTCCTTCGGCGAGCACTACGACGCATATGCCGACGGCACCCTGCCTGTTGCAGGATGGCTCTGGGATCCCGCACAGATCGTGGATAAAATCAACCTTTATGTGGATGGCAAGCTTGTCGGACCCATGGCCCGCAGCCTCAATCGCTTGGATGTCTACCGTGCCGTCGATGAAATCACAAACCCCAACACCGGTTTTCGGCGCGACATTGACTTCAGCAAACTGAAGCCCGGTCCTCATGTGGCCCAAGTAGTGGTCCTATCCAAAGGGCGGCGCTACAAAATGGCTGATGTGGATTTCGTGGTGGTGCCACGGGATCAAAGCAGCCCACCACCCGGATTGGAGCCTCGGCGGCTTGGTTGGATGCCAGCCTTTACGGCGCTGGAGCGCAAGGGCGCTCGCTCATGGCTGGACATGCCTCCCCCATTGCAGGACGTCTACTACAACCCTCTGGCACGTGACTGGAACCACTATCGAGAATCCCAAGTCTTCAATTTTTTGAAGACCTTCCATGAGCGCGCCCTCAAGGCGGGCCTGCCCGCAGCCAAGCTGTACTCCCACCAAATCATTCCCGATGTGAACCCCTCGTGGAATCCGCAGCTGTTCGCCTCCACCCAGACCCTGGATGGCAAGGCACCTTGGAAGCAGGGCCTGAACATGTACGGCGGCGCCACAAACAGCGACTGGCTGCGCGGTTTCATGAAGCAGCACCAGATCGGCAGCGGCTACGGCGCGCCCGAGTTCAATCCGCAGCAATGGAAACTTGACGGAACGCACCTGGCCGCGCTGAAGGCCCACTATGACGCAGGCGCCACCTTCATCAGCCCCTACTACTTCTCGGTGATCAACCAGCGCTTCAAGGGCGCGGCCGAACACGGCGTCAACCGCATGGAGCTGTCCCCAGACAACCCCAAGGACGGCTCCGACAAGTTCTACAAGGCCATCGTCGAATTCGCCAGGCAGTAGGATGGAGCCCTTGCGCGCACGGTCCGTGCGCGCAAGCGCTGCCCTTCTACAAGCCGCCCCGGGCGGCTTTCTGCATTTTGACGACCGTGCCCACAACCCTCCAGCCGCTGTCCCTCTGGACACCTCCCGCATCGCCGCTCGGCATCCTCACCGACATCGACGACACCCTGACCACCGAGGGCGTGGTGCCGGACCATGTCGTCGATGCCATCGCCCGGCTCAAGCAGTCCGGCCTGCGCGTGGTGCCGATCACGGGCAGGCCCGTGGGCTGGAGCGAGCCGTTTGCCCAGGCCTGGCCTGTGGATGCCATCGTGGCCGAGAACGGCGCCGTGGCACTGCGGCGCAATGCGCAGGGCGGGCTGGACAAGCTCTACCAGCAGGACGAGGCCACGCGCACCGCCAACTACGCGCGCATGCAGCAGGTGCTGGCCGAGATCGAGGCCACCGTGCCCGGCGCGCTGCGCGCCACCGACTCGGCGGGCCGCGAATGCGACATTGCCGTGGACCACAGCGAATTCGCGCAGATGCCCCAGCAGGACATTGACCGGTGCGTGGCCATCATGAAGGCGGCGGGCATGAACGCCACCGTCAGCTCCATCCACATCAACGGCTGGTTTGGCGCGCACAACAAGCTCGAAGGCGCGCGATGGATCCTGCGCACCCTGTTCGACATCGACCTAGACGCCACGCTGGACCGCTGGATCTACATCGGCGACTCCACCAACGACCAGCTGATGTTCGAGCACATGCCCCACAGCCTGGGCGTGGCCAACATCGCGCGCTTCGTGCCCCAGCTCAAGCACCTGCCTCGCCATGTCACGCAGGCCGAGCGCGGCGACGGCTTTGCCGAAATGGCGCAGTATTTGCTGTCCCAGCGCCCCTGATCCACAGGGCCGAGGGCCGGTGCTGCCCTTGCAGGCCTTCGCCCTCGACCACCCCTCCTGATCTGCGGGACCCGCGCCCCCTCCGCAGACACCATCACCCTCAGCACAGGCAACCGCCCGGCGCAGGCGGGCTGCGCACCCTCTTTCCCCCATTCGACAGAGCAAATCTAGGACTATTCCTAGATTCAGGCTCAAATAATCAGAATGCGCCCTATTTCATATAACGGCGGCGCACACCTAGAATCCATCACATACCCAAAGAACAGGTTTTTTCGCCTTTTTCTTTGACATATTCTCTCCTGAACCCCGTCCGCGCCATTGGGCACTGGTGTCTTTGAGCAATTCAATTTCAAACATGCCAGAGAAACAAACCTCGCCCATCCCTCGCCAACGCTCCCTCATCCGAACAATTTCTCCATGTCAGCGCCACCACCTATTCCAGCATGATCGCAACCCCTGCAAATCATTGACCATGCTGACAGTTACCAACCATTGGATTGATGAGGTGAACATGGAACACTGATGATTTATTAACCACTCAACCATTCACACAATCTCTTATTCCATCAGCGCATTCATCGCTGCTGGAATTTCATTTATCTCTTCAACTCGAGGGAATACCCATGAAAAAGATCGCATTGCTGACATCGGTCGCCGGCCTGGTCATGATGGCCATGAACACCGCTCAAGCAGCAGACGGCACCATCAACTTCACGGGCGAGGTGGTCACCACCACCTGCAAGGTGGACACCACGGTCGCCGGCGCAGCCAAGGACGGCGTGAAGCTGCCCAACGTGGCGAGCAACCAGCTGGCCACCGTGGGCGCCACGGTCGGCCGCCAGGCGTTCTCGCTGGAACTCAGTGGCTGCGAGCTGGCCTCCAGCGCCACCGCCACGACGCCTGTCTCCAAAGTCGCCGTGTTCTTCGAGGCCGGCCCCAACGTGGATCTGGTCACCGGCATGCTCAAGCCTGCAGCTGCCAGCGGTACTGGTGCGCCCACCGTGGCCTCCGGTGTCCAGATCGCCATCGTGGATCCCAGCAACAACGAGCGTCTGAAGATCGGTTCCGCCCAATCACGCTTTGTGGACATCGACAACAAGGTCGGTGGCACGGGCCGGGCCGTCATGCGTTTCGCCTCCGAATACGTGGCCACCGGCCCCGTGACGGCCGGCCGCACCGACACCTCGGTGACCTACTCGCTGGTCTATCAGTAATCACTGACTTTCAGGCATATCGGCCGCCTTGCGGTGGTCGATATGCCGTGTCTTCTGCTTTCGTGACATGGGCCCGGCCCCATTCTTTCGCTCAAAACCCAGAGAGTTCTCCGATGCTGACGATCAAACGTTCATATGGGCTTGCTGCCATCCTGTTGTCCCTTCTTCTTGGAACGGCGGCACAGGCCAGCGTGACATTGACGGGCACGCGCATCATATTCCCCAGTGGCGAGAAGGAAGCCACCATCCAGCTCACCAACGAAGGCAGCAAACCTGCCCTGGTGCAGACCTGGCTGGACAAGGGCAACAACCAGGAATCGCCTGAGAACATCGACGTTCCCTTCGTCATCACGCCCACCATCATGCGCATCGAGGCGGGCAAGAGCCAGACGTTGCGCATCATCTATTCGGGCGAAGCACTGCCTGCCGACAAGGAATCCCTGTTCTGGCTCAACGTGCTGGACGTCCCGCCCAAGGCGGAAATGGAAGGCGACTCCAACAATCTCCAGTTCGCCTTTCGCACCCGTGTCAAGCTCATGTACCGACCCAGCAACCTGCCCGGCAATGCCCAGGAAGCTCCTGCCCAGCTTCAATGGTCGGTAGACGTTGACGCCAAAAACCAGCCTGTATTGAAAGCACGCAATCCCAGCGCCTTTGTGGTCAATGTGGCTGGCGTTGAAGTGCAACTCGGCGGCAAATCCTTCGAGGCAGGCGTCGGGCCCGTTCTTCCCGGCCAGGTGGCCACCTTCCCAATCAAGGAACCTGCGGGTGTCAACATGGCTGGCGCGGCAGGTGCCACGGTGATGTTCAGCAGCATCAATGATTGGGGCGCCAGTCTCAACCACGAAGCCAGAATCGGAAATTCCGCCCAATAAACAGGGCAATGCGAGCACAGCCACGCGAATCCCCCGTCCTTTCCGGCCTGATTATCTAATGCCACTGCATTTTCAGCCCGGCCAGCACACCGATACCCAGCGTTAATACCCGGCGAAACGGCATCGGTCTCTTTACCGGGACTGGCACATCGGCCTTGGCCGTTCGCTTTGCATCGGGCGCACAGCATTAGGAGATAAGCAAATGATCAGGCCAGTCTTTCCAGATTCAGAAAAGGGAATCAAAAGCCGGCATACAAGGCAAGGAAAAGGAACAATGCCGGGGCCAGGCCAAGGCCCTGCCGGATATTTCCAACTGAAGCCCGGCCATGCGCTGCTGCTCTCCGTGCTGGTGTGCTGGCAGTCCGAGGCCCAGCAGGGGCAGCAGGTCAAGGAAGTCACGACCTCCACGTCCACCGGCCAGTGGCAGCCCACGCCGGCTGCCGTCGACTTCGACCCCAGCTTTCTGAACACCGGCAAGCAGACCATTGACGTCTCGCGCTACTCGCGCGCCAACGTGGTCACGCCCGGCAACTACAGCCCCGACATCTACATCAACGGCAACTGGGTTGGCCGCCGCGAAGTGCAGTTCAAGGCCCAGTCCGGCTCACAGGACGCGCTGCCCTGCCTGGACAAGGCCCTGCTGGAGAAGGTGGGCATCGACCTCTCACGCCTGCCGCCCGAGGCCGCCTTGAAGCTGGCGGCCGACGGTGGCTGCAACCGTCTGGACCAGATCGTTGCGGGCGCCTTGACCAGTTTCGACTTCGGCAAGCAGCGACTGGACCTGAGCGTGCCCCAAGCCTCGCTACGCCGTTCGGTGCGCGGCTATGTCAGTCCCGACCAATGGAGCGCCGGCGTGCCTGTCGGCCTGCTCGGCTACCAGTTCAACACCTACCACGGGCGCTCCAGCAACGCAGAAAACACCACGCAGAGCTACCTGGGCCTGAACGGCGGCGTCAACATCGACCGCTGGCATTTCCGGCACAACGGCTCCTTCAGCTGGGCGGACACTGGACGGGGCAACTACCAGAACATCTCCACCTACGCACAGCGCGACATTGCCGACTGGTCTTCCCAGCTCATACTGGGCGACACCTACACGGGTGGCGACCTGATGGACTCCACCTCGTTTCGCGGCATACGCTTGAACAGTGATGACCGCATGCTGCCCGACTCCCAGCGCGGCTACGCGCCCGTGGTGCGCGGCGTGGCCAACACCAATGCCCGAGTCACCATCACGCAGAACGGCATCAAGCTCTACGAAACCACGGTGGCGCCCGGCGCCTTCGTCATCAACGACCTCTATCCCACGGGCTACGGTGGCGACCTGCAAGTCAGCATCACCGAGGCCAATGGCGCCGTGCGCAGCTTCTCCGTTCCCTACGCGGCCGTGCCGCTGTCGCTGCGTGAAGGGCAGAACCGATACAGCCTCACTGCGGGCGTGGTACGCCACCTGCCCAACACCTCGCCCATGTTCTCCCAGGCCACGTGGCAGCACGGCTTCACCAATATGCTGACAGGCTACGGCGGCGTGTCCCTGGCCAAGGGCCATATCTCGCCCATGATTGGCGCAGCGCTCACCACGCCCTGGGGCGCCTTCGGTGCAGACATCACGCACGCCTCCACCAGCATCCCCCACGACGGTTCCTTTTCCGGGCAGAGCCTGCGGGCCAGCTACGCAAAGTCCTTTGCGCAGACCGGCACCCACGTGGCCATTGCCGCCTATCGCTACTCCACCAACGGATTCTTCGGCCTCAACGACGCCATGCGCGCACGGGATCAGGCCAATCTGCTACGGCCCTCCACGGACCTGTACAGGCCGCGCAACCGCGCCTCCCTGGTCATGGGACAGCAGTTCGGGCCTGGGGGAGGCAACCTCAGCCTCACGGCGTCCACTGCCAAGTACTGGAACCGACAGGGCTCCAACGTCGACTACGCCATTGGCTACAGCAACTCGTTCCGCAACATCTCCTACAACCTCTCTGCGGCGCGCCAGCGTGATGCCTGGGGACAGTCCAACACGTTCCTGCACGTGGGCCTGTCGATTCCGCTCAGCATGGAGCGCGGCATGATGCTTTCCACCAATACCAACCGCGACTCGCGCGGCCGCGTGCAGGCCCAGGCCAACCTGTCCGGTCTGCTGGGCGACGACAACGCCATCTCCTACGGCCTCAGCGCCAACCACAACACCGGTGGCATGAATGGCAGCAGCACCAGTGCCAGCGCCAACGCCACCTACCGCGCATCGCAGACCGAACTCAGCGGCAGCGTCAGCGCCAGCAGCGGCTACCAGCAGTTCTCGGTAGGCGCGCGTGGCGCCATCGTGGCCCACCCGGGCGGCGTGACGCTGTCGCAATCGGTGTCTGACACCTTTGCCATCGTGGAGGCCAAGAACGCGGAGGGCGCGCGCATCAACAACGCGCCCGGAGTGAAGGTGGACAGCCGGGGCTATGCCGTCGTGCCCTACCTCACACCGTTCTCGATGAACGAGGTCTCCATTGATCCCAAGGGCCTTTCCACCGACGTTGAGCTCAAGGAAACCAGCCAGCACGTCGCGCCGCTGGCCGGTGCCGTGCCGCTGTTGGTCTTCAAGACGGCCTACGGCCGCTCGGCCGTGATCCGCGCGCGGCAGGCCGGCAACATGCCAGTGCCCTTTGGCGCCAGCGTGCTGGACATGGACGGCAAGGAGTTGGGCGTGATCGGCCAGGCCGGCAAGCTGCTGGCGCGCGGGCTATCAGACCAGGGCGAGCTGCAGGTGCAGTGGAAGACCGACACCGGCATGGTGGGCTGCAACCTCTCCTATACCCTGCCTGAAAGAAAGCGCAGCACCACCCACCAGCCGCCGCAAAGCCTGGAACTGCCCTGCGTGGCCAGCAACAAGCTGCTGCCTGCGGCCACCGACGTGGCATCTGCCAAGCCGGGCAAGACCGCGGCAACCTCAACCGCAACCACCAATGCCAAGACAGCCGTGGCAGGCGCCCCGGCCTCCAACGCTGCGTCGGCTGTGGCTCTGGCCGGCATCACCCAGGAACGCATGGCAGCAACGGCACCGGCCACGGCAGTCGCCAGCGCGCCGGCAGTCACTGCGGCTGCAGTGCTGCCCGCTCGTGCCACACAGCCGAGCGGCAGCCAGCAGGCACTGAAGCTGGAGCGCGACCTGGACGGCCTGCGCATGAGCGTCAAGATCAGCGCCTTGCCCACCACTGCACCAGTCATCGGCAACGCGGGCAGAACTCCCGTAGCGGCAGGGCACGACGCAGGCACCGGCAAGCACAAGCCGCCGCAGCAAACCCTGCGGGCTGACCGTCCGCTGGCCATCCTGCAGCCCAGCTTGAAGATCAGGGTCCTGGCATCGGCCGATCAGACATAAGCACCGGAAAAGCAGCCCAAATGGCCCCTGCCAATGCAGGGCCACGTTGATTGCCTGCACCAGCAGGCTTCCATTTCCGACTCCCGCGCCGACTGCAGATACGTTGGTACGGGTAGCCATCGGCATGCAGCTATTTGTCGTCACTGCCCAAACGCTGTTCATCAAGACCCGCAAGATTGACTGCGGGCCTTGTGCCGCAGGGCGGCACAGCCGAGACCTTGCTCTTCTCGCAAAGACCATCGTCCGCTTGTCTGCCGGCATCAGCTGCATCGCAGATCCCCCACCCCATAGGCGACAGCCTTCCCACAAGGCTTTGCCCCGCCATTTCTGGACCCGCGCACGCACAGTTCGGATCACCAATTCGTAAGCAATTGAAGACAAGATAGGACTATTCCTAGGGAATCCCGATAAATTCGCTCAAAAAATCAGGGAATTCCTAGAGAGAAAATCGCGAAATTCAGAATTATCCAATTTCATTTTAGCGAGCATGTGTTGACAATAAGCCGATCAGATAAATTGCCAAGAATCAGAATCTGATTCTTCGAAATTTCGTCATCAACGAGAACAATCCACCGTCAATTCATATTCTCAAAAAGCCTCTTCAGCCACACCCAATTGACGCATAAAAAAATATATTACCTGCAACTTTCAGCAGCAGCAACTCTATAGCCATCGATATCTGGAATCATTCAAAAATATCCAATATCAAATCAAAAATGGAGGTGCGCCAAAGAGAAAGTTTCAAACAAGATCATTACTTCAATCCACCATATTCATCAAACTCAATTTCATCAGGCATAAATATGAAATTTTCTGCATTGAAATTTTCGGTTGCGGGTTTGTCCTTGCTTGCACTGAGTTCTGTCCATGCGCAATCCACTCAGAGTGGAATCGTCAGATTCACAGGAAATATTTCTCCTGTCACTTGCATCGTCAATCTGGGAAGTCGAGACCAGAAGATCGATTTCGGTATCGTACCTCCCAATGACCGCGGTTTCACGTCTGGCGGTGGCGCCGTGGGCAACGTTGCTCTTCCCGCCCATCAGAGAACGATCACCATCAGGCTGGATGGCTGCTCAACCCCAGGAGCGAACAGTCAGCCCACCACTGCCACGGTCCGTTTTGATGGCCCCATCAGGAACGGCCGCATCAATACGAGCAATGCCACGGCCGACATCCAGTTACTGGAGAACAACTCGACAACGGCCATCTGGGATCTGAGCGGCCCGTCTGCGCCTGTCAACCTGCAATCAGGAACCAATACGCTCAACTACATCGCCAGGTACTACGTGGCTGCCGTGCCCCTTGCCCCAGGAGAGGCGAATGCTGAAGCGACTTTCACCATGAACTATCAATAGGCAGTCCACCGCCTCAGAGAAGCGCCGGCCACCTTCTGGTGGCTGGCGCATTCACCTCCAATGCCTGTGGCATTTCTCTCATATACAGAAATTCAGGATCTCCTATGCCGGTGAAAAATCGCCGATCCAGTCTGCTGTCACATTGTTTCGCCATGGCCGCATTGCTTATTTGCGTCTTCCCGGCCAATGCCAGCATAGTCCTCTATGGAACACGGGTCATATTTTCAGGCGACGAGACGGAAGCCACCCTCAAGATTTCCAATGAAGGAAAATTGCCATCGCTGGTGCAGTCATGGCTGGACACGGGCGATGGAGATATGGCGCCCGAGGGCATAGATGTGCCCTTCGTGATCGCGCCGTCGCTCACCCGCCTGGAAGCCTCGGACCAGCAGATGCTGCGCATCATCCATTCCGGCCAGCCCCTACTCCAAGACAGAGAGTCATTGTTCTGGATCAACGTGCTGGACGTGCCGCCCAAGACCGAGAACGCGAAAGGCTCCCAGGGCAGCCTCGCACTGGCCTTTCGCACGCGCATCAAGCTGATATATCGCCCCAAGGGCCTTCCGGGCGAACCGAAGGATGCGCCTGAGCAGTTGCAGTGGTCCGCGAGCACGACCCGAGACGGGCAGGCCGTACTTCAGGCCCGTAATCCGACCGCGTATGTCGCCAATCTGGGCCATATCGCCGTAGAGGCAGCTGGCCAGAGTTTCAAGATGAATGTAGGACATGTGCTGCCAGGAGAAACGGCAAAGTTTGCATTCCAGAAGCCCGCCGAAAACGAACAACTACCCAAGGAGCTTCCTGCGGACGCAGTCGTGGTCTACACCAGCCTCAACGACTGGGGTGGTGCCGAGGGCCACAGGGTCGAACTTGGGCGCCGACGGTAGCCGAAGCCCTAACGCAGCACCGAAAGCCTCCATGCCGGTCACGCGTGACTGGCCGAGGTAGGCAGCACGGCACAGCAGGTGCAAAAAAAGGCATGTCCATCGAGAGGGATTGCTATGAAGAAAAAAGCCGACAGGGTACGGAAGCCAGGCTGTTTCCCGTTCAAGGCCAAACCACTACATGCCTTGCTGCTGGCAGTACTGGCCTGTTGGCAAATGGATATGCGCGCCTCGCAAACAGAGCACACCGCCGGCAGGATGCCGCCCGCACGCGCACAGCACATCGAATTCAACAGCAGCTTTCTGCGAGGAGGCGACGGGATCGATGTCTTGCGTTTTGCAGAGGGTAATTCTGTGGAACCGGGTCTCTACAACCCGGACCTTCTGGTCAACGGCAACTGGATGACCCGCACCGAGATGCGGTTCACTCAACGCAGTCGGGGTGCCAGTGCCCAGCCCTGCTTCAACATGTCCCTGCTGGAGCAAATGGACATTGACATGGCGAGCCTGCCGGCGAACGAGGATGTTGTGGATGGAGACCCAGCGTGCCTGCGCATTGAAAAGGTCGTCCCCGGCGCTTCCGCAAGCTTCAACGTAGGTTTGCAACGACTGGATGTGAGCATTCCCCAGATCCTGATGCGGCGCGTGGCAAGCGGCTACGTGAGTCCGGAGCAGTGGAACGCGGGCGTGACGACCGGCACGCTCGGCTATGACTTCAACACCTACCATGCGCGCGGCGGGCCAGCGGGCAGCAGCACCCAGGGCTACCTGGGCCTGAACAGCGGCTTCAACTATGCGCGCTGGCATTTCCGGCACAGTGGCTCGTTCAGTTGGAGCGATCAGGGACCGAGCCGTTATCAGAGCATCTCGGCCTATGCGCAGCGCGACATCGCCGACTGGTCATCGCAACTGATCCTGGGCGACACCTACACCGACGGGGAGATCATGGACTCGGTCTCCTTCCGCGGCCTGCGGCTGCGCACGGATGACCGCATGCTGCCCGAGTCGCAGCGCGGCTTCGCGCCCGTGGTGCGCGGTGTGGCCAATTCCAACGCCCGGGTGGTCATCCGCCAGAACGGCATCAAGCTGCAAGAGACCACGGTGGCACCGGGCGCCTTCGTGATCAATGACCTGTACCCCACCGGCTATGGCGGCGACCTGCAGGTGGACATCGAGGAGGCTGACGGCTCCGTGCGTTCCTTCTCGGTGCCCTATGCGGCCGTTCCTCGTTCGCTGCGCGAGGACCGGCACCGCTACAGCCTCACAGCGGGCGCGGTGCGCGGCCTGCGTGAGAGCGCTCCGTTCTTCTCGCAGGCAGGCTGGCAGTACGGCTTCTCGAACATGCTCACGGCCTATGGCGGCGCCACGGTCGCCAAGGGCTATTTCTCGCCCACGGTGGGCGCCGTGTTCAATACACCATGGGGTGCCTTTGGCCTGGACCTCACACACGCCAACACCCGTATCCCCCATGACCGCAGCTACTCAGGACAAAGCCTGAGAGTCACCTACGCCAAGACCTTCCCGGAGTCCGGCACGGGCATCACCCTGGCGGCCTACCGCTATTCCACCAACGGGTTCTTCGGCATCAACGAGGCCATGCGGGCGCGCGACCTGACCCGGCCCGCTGCCAGCGGCGCACCGCCCCTGCTGTCGCGCCCGCGCACGCGCGCCGCAATGACACTGAGCCAGCGCCTGGGCGAGCAAGGCGGCAACCTGAGCATTTCCGCCTCCATGGACAACTACTGGAACCGCGCGGGCCGCCGCGTGGACTACACGCTCAACTACAGCAGCTCGTGGCTGGGCGTTCCCTACAACCTGTCGGCCTCGCGCCAGCGCGATGCCTGGGGCCGCCCCAGCACGCAGCTGTACGCAGGGGTGACAATTCCGCTGGGGGCGGGAAAGCCCAGAGTCATGAGCCGTTTCACACATGACTCGAGCGGCGGCAACCAGTTGCAGGCCAGCACCTACGGGCAGGTCGGCAGCGATCTCTCCTATGGCCTGAATGCCGAATACGGCAGCAGCGGCAACCAGGGATCGCGCCTCAATGCAGGCGCCAATGCCCTCTACCGCCGCCCGTACACGCTGTTCAGCGGCAGCGTGAGCGCGGGCCGGGCCGGCCAGCAACTGTCACTGGGCGCGCGCGGCGCCTTGGTCGCCCACCCCGGAGGGGTCACGCTGTCGCAGCCCCTGGGCGAGACCTTCGCCATCGTGCAGGCCCCGCATGCCGAGGGCGCGCGCCTCACCAATGCGCCCGGTGTACGCATCGATGCACGGGGCTATGCCGTGGTGCCCTACATGACACCCTATGCCATGAACGAGGTGTCGCTGGACCCCAAGGGCATGTCCATGGATGTGGAACTGCAGGAAACCAACCGGCGCGTCGCACCGGTGGCCGGTGCCGCCGCCATGGTGGTGTTCAGGACGGCCTACAGTCGCTCGGCCGTGCTGCGCCTGACACAGGCGGACACGTCGCCCGTGCCTTTCGGCGCCGTCGTCTCGGACGAGAGCGGCAAGGACCTGGGCATGGTCGGCCAGGCCGGCAAGCTCATGCTGCGCGGCCTGTCGGACCAGGGGCAGCTGCACGCCCAGTGGAAGGCCGGAGATGGCACGGCCCATTGCAGCATGGCCTATTCGCTGCCGGCGCGGGAGCGCTCCACCGGCTCCCGTGTGCCAGCCAGCATGGACCTGCACTGCGTGCCGTCCCATCTTGCCGCAGCGCCGTCCCATCAGGCCGCGCTGACACACAGAGCCGAGACCTCGCGCCCCATCGCCATCCGCCAGTCCAGCCTGCCCTTCCAGGCCGAGAAGCATCTTGGCGATTTGCGGCTGAGCCTGCGCATCAGTGTCTTGCGCACCACGGCCGATGCGAAGCAGTACACGGGCCAGGCGCAGCCGCCCTTGGTGCCGGACGGCCAAGCAGACAACAGCCCTGGCCTGCGGATCGATCGCAGCCTGGTGGGTGAATTGCGGGACTCGCCGACGCAAGCCCAGGCCTCGGTCGGCGTCTGAACCGACGCGTTACATGGCTGTGCCCACCCCCTTTCCGGCACGCGGTCCGCCGGTCACCTGCCCTGCGATATTGAAATCCAAGAACCGCCTTTTCATTCAGCAACGGAGCATTTTCATGACCATTACCCGTGCCATCGCATTGTCCTCAGTACTCTTCATTTTTTCCATAGGTCAGGCACACGCGCAAGCTTTTTGTTCTAACGATGGAGTCGGCAATTCCATCAACGATGGCAAAAATCACTATGTCCTCCTGCCCAGTAGAACGCTGGAGGTCCCACTGCCGTTTGATATTGAATCTCGTGCAATCGGCAGTGTAGTGGGCCGCGTCGCCTTTCTCCCTTATATCATCAACAAGAAATATACTGGAATGAAAGGGGGTGCAATGTTCTGTGCAAAATACCAAACCTCTGGCTGGTATGGCGTGGGCACCTTTCACCAGAAGCACCGGGCTTATGAGAGCTCCATTCCCGGCATAGGACTGCGCATAGATTTCAGAAAAATGCCTGTTCCGACCGACCCAAGCAATGCAATACAGAGCTACTTTCCCATCCAGGAACTGTCCGATGCTCCCATCTATATCTATCTGGTGAAGATTGGCCCGATCAAACAGGCAGGGCCCCTCAAAGGGGTTTTCCTTCAATACAAGGTCGACGACGTGGTCATCGCCCAATACCAGTTTGACCGTGAGGCCGCCGCTCCGACCGGTCCGTTCTGCACCGCGAGCCTCAGCGCAGAGAACCCGGCCACGGCCGCCGTCGCCCATTCTTCCGGTCGCCCCGCTGCTGAGGGCAGGCTGCCGAAAATGATCGCCAAAGCTCCATCCTGCCTTGCTGATGAACTGCCAGGCATCAAGCCGGTCATGGGAAGTTCCAGTGTCGCCCAGCTTTCGCTCAACCGCCACTGATCCCAAGCCTGACTTTGCGAGGGCCTTGGAGCAGGCGCTGCACTCCTCAGAGATGCCATGCGCCTGCACATGCCAGGGCTAACGGCACAAGACGCCACGTTGTTCTTTCGAAGTGCCGCCTTGATTCCAGATGGAGAACCAGAATGAATATGTACAAGCTTTTCGCATTTTCCATGGGAATCATTTTTTCCACCATTTCCGCATCCCATGCAGCAATCTGCATGCCGGCTGACTCTAATCCGACCACTGATGGAAAGAACCATTACATTGCATCTTACCCCGTGAATCAGGTCCTGAGTTTACCCATCAACATAAACTCCGAACCAAACGGCAAAGTGTTTGCAACAATTCCGATTAAACCAGTAGTCAACAACAAGACTCATTCATCAATAATTGCGCAAGTGGTTTGCTCCGGCGCTAGCAGACCTTCATTTTCAGGAATCGGAGCACCTGATGTCAGAATCTACCCCAGCAATGTCTCCGGAATAGGATTGCGCATATCGATGAAGGGGATTGGAACAATTCCCAACGAACTGCCCATACTGACAAATTCGTATCCCATTCCCGAGGGAGAAAATTTCATCATTACAATAGAATTCATAAAAACAGGACCCATCAGTACTATTTTTGGAGATATCCAACTGGCAGGACCATACATGGAAATGAAAATTGCCGGAGCACTCGCCGCGCAATACGTTTTCTCCGGTGTCACCCTGGTCCCCATCAATCCCACCTGCACGCTGGTGTCGGACAGCATCAGCGTACCGCTGGGCACGCATCCCGACACACGCTTCACAGGTTTGGGTGCGACCACGGACAAGGTGCCCTTCTCCATCCAGCTGAGCTGCTCCGGCGGCGACCCGAACACCCAGATCAAGCCTTTCGTGACGCTGTCGGGCACGACGGACACGCAAGTCCCCTCGGTGCTGGCGCTGACCGGCTCGCAGGTCAGCGGCGTTGGCGTGGAGGTGCTGAGAAATGGCGCGATCCAGGGCTTTGGCGCAGCCAACGGCTGGCAGGCGGGCACGATTTCGCAGGGCACGGCAAATTTCCAGATCGACCTGGAGGCGCGCTACCGGCAAATCAGGAATACCGTGAGCGGCGGTGGCAGTGCAAATGCCTTGGCGACCTTCACCATCGACTACCAGTAGGCCGGTCGCAGCACGGCCGTAACACGGCGGTATCGGCTTGGGCCACGAGACAAAAGGGTTAACCCCAGTCCAAAAACGTCGCAACCTCTGCGACATTTCAACCAAGCAAGGTTGCACCATGTCTTCTTCATGGTGCATCTCCATTCGCATTTCCCACCTCTTCCATTCCTCACTGGCACACCATGTCCACCACCGTAGGCATCAAGGTTGATGACGCTCTGCGCGAGCGCATCCGCATCGCCGCCCAGCAGATAGGGCGCACACCGCACTGGCTGATCAAGCAGGCGGTTGTCCAGTACGTCGATGCCCTGGAGCGCGGCGCGACCACCATCCGGCTGTCCAGCGCGGGCGACAGCCAGGGCGATGTGGCGCTGGAAGAAGCGCAACCCAGCAGCCCGCAAGAGGTGCAACCCTTTCTGGAATTCGCCCAATCCATCCTGCCGCAGACGCCGCTGCGCGCCGCGATCACGGCCGCCTGGCACCGGCCCGAGCCCGAGTGCCTGCCCGTGCTGCTGCCGCTGGCACGCGCCCAGGATGCCCAGCAGGCCGACAGGGTGCGCGAGCTGGCGACCCGGCTGGTACAGGGCCTGCGCGATGCGCCGGCCGGCAGCGGCGTGGCGGCGCTGGTGCAGGAGTTTTCCCTGTCCAGCCAGGAAGGCGTGGCGCTGATGTGCCTGGCCGAGGCGCTGCTGCGCATTCCCGACCGTGCCACGCGCGATGCGCTGATCCGCGACAAGATCAGCAAGGGCGACTGGCGCGCCCATGTGGGCCGCTCGCCCTCGCTGTTCGTGAACGCGGCGGCCTGGGGCCTGGTGCTGACGGGCAAGCTCACATCCACCAGCAGCGAGAAGAACCTGTCTTCGGCGCTGACGCGCGTGATCGGCAAGGGCGGCGAGCCCCTGATCCGCCAGGGCGTGCACCGCGCCATGAAGCTGATGGGCGAGCAGTTCGTGACGGGCCAGGACATCGCCGAGGCGCTGGCCAACAGCCGCGCCTATGAAAAGCAGGGCTTTCGCTACAGCTACGACATGCTGGGCGAGGCGGCCGCCACCGAGGCGGATGCGCAGCGCTACCTGCAGGCCTACGAGCAGGCCATCCACGCGATCGGCGCGGCGTCCAACGGGCGCGGCATCTTCGAGGGGCCGGGCATCTCCATCAAGCTGTCGGCCCTGCACCCGCGCTACAGCCGCGCGCAGTACGAGCGTGTGATGGCCGAGCTGCTGCCGCGCGTGCTGCGGCTGGCCGAGATGGCCAAGCAGTACGACATCGGCATGAACATCGACGCCGAAGAGGCCGACCGGCTGGAGCTGTCGCTGGACCTGCTGGAGTCGCTGTGCGCGGCGCCCTCGCTCAAGGGCTGGAACGGCATAGGCTTCGTGGTGCAGGCCTATCAAAAGCGCTGCCCGCAGGTGCTGGACCACCTGGTGGACCTGGCCCGCCGCAGCCGCCGCCGCCTGATGGTGCGGCTGGTCAAGGGCGCCTATTGGGACAGCGAGATCAAGCGCGCCCAGGAAGGCGGCCAGGCCGGTTACCCCGTCTATACGCGCAAGGTCTATACGGACGTGAGCTACCTGGCCTGCGCGCGCAAGCTGCTGGATGCGCCCGACGCCGTCTACCCCCAGTTCGCCACGCACAACGCGCAGACGCTGGCCAGCATCTACCACATGGCCCAGGCTGTGGGCGGCAGCTACTACAGCGGCCAGTACGAGTTCCAGTGCCTGCACGGCATGGGCGAGCCGCTGTACGCACAGGTGACGGGCCCGGCCTCCGAAGGCAAGCTGGCCCGCCCCTGCCGCATCTATGCGCCCGTGGGCAGCCATGAGACGCTGCTGGCCTATCTGGTGCGCCGCCTGCTGGAAAACGGTGCCAACACCTCGTTCGTGAACCGCATCGGCGACGCCTCCGTGCCGGTCTCCGAGCTGGTGGCCGACCCGGTGGACGAGGTGATGAAGATCGCCCGTGTTGAAGGCCGGCTGGGTGCGCCGCACCCGCGCATTGCACTGCCGGCCGACCTGTTTGCACGGCAGGGCGAGAAAGACGCGCAGGCCCGCGCCAATTCCCAGGGCCTGAATCTGGCGCACGAGCAGCAGCTGGCCTCATTGGCCGCCGCACTGCTGCACAGCACGCGCCAGACCTATCTGGCCGCGCCCGCAGAGGCCGACCTGCCTGCCGACCCGGCGCGTGCCGAGGGCTGGCAGGCCATGCGCAATCCGGCCGAGCTGTCCGACATCGTGGGCTGGGTGCGCGAGGCCACCGCTGCCGAGGCCGATGCCTGCGCCACCCGCGCCGCCCAGGCCGCGCCGATCTGGGCCGGCACGCCTGCCGCCGCCCGCGCCGATGCGCTGGCCCGCGCCGCCGACCTGCTGGAGCAGCGCAGCCAGCCGCTGATGGGCCTGATCATGCGAGAGGCCGGCAAGACCCTGCCCAACGCGGTGGCCGAGATCCGCGAGGCGGTGGACTTCCTGCGCTATTACGGCGCCCAGGTGGCTGCGCATTTCGACAACGCCACGCAGCGCCCGCTGGGCGTGGTGCTGGCCATCAGCCCCTGGAATTTTCCGCTGGCCATCTTCTGCGGACAGGTGGCCGCAGCCCTGGCTGCCGGCAATACCGTGCTGGCCAAGCCCGCCGAGCAGACCCCGCTGACGGCCGCCGCCATGGTGGCCCTGCTGCACGAGGCCGGCGTGCCGCGCGATGCGCTGCAGCTGGTGCCCGGTGCGGGCGAGACCGTGGGCGCCGCCCTGGTGGCGCATCCGCTGGTGGCCGGCGTGATGTTCACGGGCTCCACCGAGGTGTCACGCCTGATTGCGCGCCAGCTGTCGCGCCGCCTGTCGCCCGCAGGCCGCCCCATTGCGCTGGTTGCCGAGACCGGCGGCCAGAACGCCATGGTGGTGGACTCCTCGGCCCTGGCCGAGCAGGTGGTGGCCGATGTGCTGGCCTCGGCCTTCGATTCGGCCGGCCAGCGCTGCTCTGCCCTGCGTCTGCTGTGCCTGCAGGAAGAGGTGGCCGACCGCACGCTGACCATGCTGCGCGATGCGCTGCAGGAGTGGACGCTGGGCAACCCCGACCGCCTGAGCACCGATGTGGGCCCCGTGATCGACGACACGGCACGCCGCCAGATCGAGGAGCACATAGAGCAGATGGCCGCAGCGGGCCAGAAGGTCACCCGCGTGGAGCGCAAGGACGGCGTGCTCAACGGACACTATGTGGCACCTGCCCTCATCGAGATCGACAGCACGGAGCGCCTGCAGCGCGAGGTCTTCGGCCCCGTGCTGCACGTGATCCGCTTCAGGCGTGAGCAGCTGGACGCGCTGGTCGATGGCATCAACGCCACCGGCTACGGCCTGACCTTCGGCGTGCATAGCCGCATCGACGAGACCATTGCCCACCTCACCCAGCGCGTGCATGCGGGCAACATCTATGTGAACCGCAATGTGATCGGCGCCATGGTGGGCGTGCAGCCCTTTGGCGGCATGGGCCTGTCGGGCACGGGCCCCAAGGCCGGCGGCCCGCTGTATCTGCACCGCTTGGTGCAGGGGCCTGCCAGCGCGGCGCTGTCGGTCTTCGCACGGGCGGAGTCGCCCGTCCAGGCGCCGCTGCAGCTGCTGGGCCTGCTGCGCGAGACGCTGTCCAAGGCGCCGCCGGATGCCATGTCCGCCGACGAGCAGGTGCAGGCCCTGGCCGCTTGCGACGCGGCAGCCTCCGCATCGCGCCTGGACGCGGCCATGCCGCTGCCCGGCCCCACGGGCGAATCCAACCGCTACCGCCTGCTGCCGCGCGGACCCGTCTGGGCACTGCCGCGCACGCCGCTGGGCCTGGTGGCCCAGGTGGCAGCGGCCCTGGCCAGCGGCAATGCCTGCCATGCGGTGCTGCCCGACAACGGAACAGGCGCCGACAGCGGCTGCGCCGCCACCTGGCAGGCGCTGCGCGCCGCTGCGGGCGATGCCGGTGTGCCATGGCTGCACAGCGCCAGCGCCGACTCCCTGGGCGATTCGGCAGCGCCCATGGCGGCCTTGCTGTTCGAGGGCGATGGCGACGCCCTGCTGCAGGTCTGCGCCCAGGTCGCCGCGCGCGACGGCGCCCTGGTGCGCGTGGAAAGCCGCAACAGCGACGAGCTGCACGCGGGCCGCGGCTATGACCTGGCCGCGCTGTTCCACGAGCAATCCATCAGCACCAATACCGCTGCCGCAGGCGGAAACGCTCAACTGATGACCATGGCTTGAACCGCCGGGGCCGGCACAACCGGCCCCTGGCAAGCGCCCCGCACCACCCGAAAAAACACGACCAACGCAGGACACTTCAATGCAATTCAACTGGAACGACCCGACGGCGATCATGTTCGCCATCTACCTGGTCGCCATGCTCGGCATCGGCGCCATCGGCTACTTCAGCACCAAGAATCTTTCCGACTACATCCTGGGCGGCCGCAGCCTGGGCAGCTTCGTGACGGCGCTGTCGGCCGGTGCCTCGGACATGAGCGGCTGGCTGCTGATGGGCCTGCCCGGAGCCATCTACCTGTCCGGCCTGTCGGAAGCCTGGATCGCCATCGGCCTGATCCTGGGCGCCTACCTGAACTGGCGCCTGGTGGCGGCGCGGCTGCGCCTGTACACCGAGCGTGCCGGCAATGCGCTGACGCTGCCCGACTACCTGGCCAACCGTTTCGAGGACCACTCCAGCGTGCTGCGCATCGTGACGGCCGTGGTGATCCTGGTGTTCTTCACGCTGTACTGCGCCTCGGGCGTGGTGGCGGGCGCGCGCCTGTTCGAGAACATGTTCGGCATGCCCTACAGCACGGCCCTGTGGGTGGGCGCGCTGTGCACCATCGCCTATGTGTTCATCGGTGGCTTCCTCGCTGTGAGCTGGACGGACACCATCCAGGCATCGTTGATGATCACGGCCCTGATCCTGGCGCCCGTGATCGCCTGGCTGGCCGTGCAGGGCCATCTGCAGCCGGGCCAGGACCTGCACGCCATCGTGGCGGCAGAGAAGTTCGACCTGTTCCGTGGCGCCAGCTTCGTGGGCGTGGTCTCGCTGCTGGCCTGGGGCCTGGGCTACTTCGGCCAGCCGCACATCCTGGTGCGCTTCATGGCGGCATCGTCGGTGCAGACCATTCCCTCGGCCCGCCGCATCAGCATGACCTGGATGATCCTGTGCCTGGCCGGCGCCGTGGCCGTGGGCTTCATCGGCATCCCCTACTTCGCGGCCAACCCCGCTGGCGCGGCCGCCGTGAACGCCAATGCCGAGACGGTGTTCATGGAGATCACCAAGCAGCTGTTCAACCCCTGGATCTCGGGCGCACTGCTGGCGGCCATCCTGGCGGCCGTGATGAGCACGCTGTCGTGCCAGTTGCTGGTGTGCTCCAGCGCGCTGACCGAAGACATCTACCGCACCTTCCTGCGCAAGAACGCCAGCCAGATCGAACTGGTCTGGATCGGCCGTGCCATGGTGCTGCTGGTGGCCTTGATCGCCATCGCCATCGCCAGCAACCCCGACTCCAAGGTGCTGGGCATGGTCAGCTACGCCTGGGCCGGCTTCGGCGCCGCCTTCGGCCCGGTGATCATCCTGTCGCTGTTCTGGAGCCGCATGACGCGCGGCGGCGCGCTGGCCGGCATCATCACCGGCGCCGTGACGGTGCTGGTGTGGAAGCAGTTCGGCTGGCTGGGCCTGTACGAGATCATCCCCGGCTTCATCCTGGCCTGGCTGGCCACGGTGGTCGTCAGCCGCATGGGCCCTGCGCCTTCGCAAAGCATCCTGAAGGCGCATGCGGCGGTGGAGAGCGAGTTCGAGCGGATCGGGGCACGCTGAGTGGCAATGAGCTGACCCGCTCCGCCTGAACCCGACGCCCGATGACGCTTGCGCGCATCGGGCGTTTGTCATTTCAGCACCTATGACATCGCCAAATCAGATGCACCTCAACGCACATGACGAGCGCTTTGTACGTGGTCGCCACAAGGGGAGTGGTCACTACAATCCAGGGGCTCTTTTTTCATCGCCGGGCCGCCCCAGGATGAAAAGCGGCCCCCTGCGGGGGACCGCGGACCTTGCCCTGCAAGGAGAGCGTGGGGGCCATTTTTCCAACACACAACAAGTGAGACTGCCGCTATGCAAATGATCCGCCGCACCCTTCTTTCGACCTGCGTGGCCGCCATGGCGGCTGCCTCGGCTGGCGCCGTACTGGCCCAGACCAAGGAGGTCAAGGTGGGCTACGCCCTGGCCGTGAATTCGCACTACGGCGCGGCTGCCCAGGCCTGGGCCGATGCGGTGGAAAAGGGCACGAACGGCGCCTACAAGTTCAAGCAGTTCCCCGCGTCCGCCCTGGGCGGCGAACGCGAGCTGATCGAGGGCCTGCAGCTGGGCACGGTGGAGGCGGCCATCGTCTCCACGGGCGCCATCAGCAACTTCGTGCCCGATGTGGGCGTGGTGGACATTCCCTTCCTGTTCCGCGACACGCAGCATGCGCGCGCCGTGCTGGACGGCGCCTTCGGCCAGGAGCTGCTGGCCAAGTTCAGCAAGCGCGGCCTGGTCGCGCTGGCCTGGGGCGAGCAGGGCTTTCGCCACCTGTCCAACAACAAGCACGCCGTCAACGGCGTGGCCGATCTCAAGGGCCTGAAGATCCGCGTGACCGAGAACCCCGTGCACATCACGGCCTTCCGCACGCTGGGCGCATCGCCCACGCCCATGTCCTGGCCCGAAGTGATCGGTGCGCTGCAGCAGGGCACGATCGACGGCCAGGAGAACCCGATCTCGGTGCTGGCCTCGGCCAAGCTGTGGCAGGTGCAAAAGCACCTGACGCTGACCGCCCACGTGTACGCGCCCATGGCCCTGCTGGTGTCGCCCTCGTTCTGGGGCACGCTGAACGACAGCCAGAAGGCGGCCTTCACGCAGGGCGCCAAGTCGGGCGCCATCGCTTCGCGCGTGTTCGTGGACACGGTGGAGAAGAAGGGCGTGGAAGAAGCCAAGAGCCACGGCATGCAGGTGGTGGAGAAGGTGGACCAGGCCGCCTTCCGCACGGCGCTGGAGCCCGCCTACAAGGAATACGCGAAGAAGTTCGGCCAGAAGACGCTGGACACCATCGCCAACGCCAAGTAATCCCCTGAGGCATTGCGGGCTGCGGCCCGCAATGCAGGGCGACCCGCTGCGGGCAACACCTGTGGCCCCGCACGGCGCCCGCGCCGATGATCTGACCTCCGGCGGCAGCCCGGCCCTTGCCGCTATCGCGGCTCTTGCGGCTTTTTCGCCCCTGCCCTCCTGCCCTCGCCCACTCCTATGCTCAACCGAATCGAACGCGCCCTTGTGGCCTGCAACCGCTGGCTGCTGATCGTGCTGCTGCTGGCCATGGCCTGCATCGTGTTTGCCAATGTGGTGCTGCGCTACACCACGGGCGACTCCATTGTCTGGGCCGAGGAAGTGGCCCGGCACATGATGATCTGGGTCACCTTCCTGGGCGCGGGCCTGGTCCTGCGCTTCGGTGGCCATGTGGCCATCGACAACCTGCACCGCTCGGTGGGCACGCGCAAGGCGCAGTGGCTGCGCCGCCTCGTGGTGCTGGGCGTGGGCCTGTTCTGCGCGGTGATGGCGGTGGCCTCGTCGCAGTACGTCTGGGCCACGCGCTTCCAGACCACGGCGGCCACGGACATTCCCATCTCCTTCGTCTACGCGGCCATGCCCGTGGGCTTCGTGCTGATGCTGGTGCATCTGCTGTTCATTGCGCGCGGGTATATCGCAGACGGCTCGTTCGCGGAGTCGGACGAGATGGATGCCGACGCGGCCGCATCCATATGACCCCCCTGAGTCGCTGCGCGCCTTCCCCCAGGGGACGACACCCTCGCTGCGGGGCGGCGCGGCCGGCCCAGGCCCTTGCTTGGTGTCTCCTGCCTTGGAGCGTGTCAGTTCCATCGCTCTGCCATGAATAACTGATTCGAACGCACATCATGGGTATCACGCTTTTCATCGCCATCATCGTCCTGCTCACGCTGGGCTTTCCGGTGGCTTTCGCGCTGGCGATCTCCGCCGCACTGGCCGTCTTCGTGGGCGGCCGCTATCCGCAGCTCATCGTGTTCAAGGAGATGTTCACGGGCATAGACAGCTTTCCGCTGATGGCCGTGCCCTTCTTCATCCTGGCGGCCGAGCTGATGTCGGGCGGGGCGCTCACGCATGTGCTGCTGCGCTTTGCAGCGCAGTTCGTGGGCCATCTGCGCGGCGGCCTGGGCTATGCCAATGTGCTGTCGCTGACGCTGTTCTCGGGCATTTCGGGCTCGGCCCTGGCCGATGCGGCCGGCCCCGGCTCGATGATGGTCAAGATGATGGACAAGGCCGGCTACGCGCGCTCCTACGCGGCGGCGCTGACGGCCAGCACGGCCATCGTGGGGCCCATCATTCCGCCGTCGGTGAGCATGATCATCTACGCGCTGCAGGATGAGAACGTGTCGGTGGGCGGGCTGTTCATGGCCGGCTTCATCCCCGGCATCCTGATCGCGCTGGCCATGGCCGCCGTGAACTGGTGGGTGTGCAGGAAGCGCGACTACCGCTCCACCGAGCCGCGCCCTGACGGCCGCACGATGTGGATCAACAGCTTCAAGGCGATTCCCGCGCTGATGCTGATCGTGCTCATCGTGGTGGGCATCCGCTTCGGCATCTTCACGCCCACCGAGGCTTCGGTGGTGGCCGTGTTCTACGCCCTGGTCTGCGGCAAGTGGGTGTACCGCACGCTGCAGTGGTCGGCGCTGCCGGGCATTGCGGCGCGCTCGGCCATGCTGACGGCCTCGGTGCTGCTGGTGATGGCGACTTCGGCCGCCTTTGCCTGGGTGCTGACGGTGGAGGGCATTCCGCAGTACCTGTCCGAGCTGATCGTGAGCTGGCAGCTGTCGCCCACCCTGTTCCTGGTCGCGGTGAACATCCTGCTGCTGGTGTTCGGCATCTTCATGGAGCCGCTGCCCGGCGTGATGATCCTGGTGCCCATCCTGGCGCCCATTGCGTTCAGCCTGGGTATCGATCCCACGCACTTCGCCATGGTGGTGATCGTGAACCTGACGCTGGGCATGATCACGCCGCCCGTGGGCGGGCTGCTGTTCGTGACCTCGGTGGCCACGCGCGTGTCCATCACCGATCTCACGCGTGAGATGCCGCTGTTCCTGCTGGCCCACTTCGTGGTGCTGTGCCTGCTGACCTTCATCCCCGCGCTGTCCACCTGGTTGCCGCATACGCTGGGCTTCCAGTGACGACAAGGGCCTCCGAGTGAGGCCCTTTTTTTTTGCCGCCGGGCCGCCCCAAGGCAAGAAGCGGCCCCCTGGGGGCAACGGACCTTGCGCAGCAAGGGTAGCGTGGGGGCCTTTTTTTCCGGGGTGCCCAGCGCCTCAGAAGAGCAGGCCGGCCATGCGCTGGGCCGTTTCCTTCAGGTGCGGCAGGCCCTCCAGCGCCTGCGCCAGCGGCATGCGCGCCTCCGGCGCATGCACGGCCAGCGTGGCGCGGCACTGGCCCTTGGCATCGCGCACGGGCACGGCCACGGCGATCATGCCGCGCATGAATTCCTCGCGGTCGCAGGAGTGCCCTTCGCGCACGATGCGCGCGCACTCCTGTGCCAGCGCCTCGGGCGTGGTCAGCGTGTTGGCCGTGCAGGCGGTGAGTTCCACGCTGTCCAGAATGGCGGCGCGCCGGGCCGCAGGCATATGGGCCAGGAACAGCTTGCCGCTGGCCGTGGCGTGGATGGGCACCATCGATCCGGCCTCCAGCTGGATGCGCAGCGGCCAGTGGGTCTCGACACGGTCCAGGTAGCGCACGCGCGTGCCGTCCAGCACGGTGAGGTTGCAGGTCTCGCCCAGACGGGCCACCAGCTGGGACAGCAGCTCATGGCGCAGGGCCTGGCGCGGGTCGGCTTGCAGGGCGCGCACGGCCAGGCTCAGCAGCTTGGGGCCTGGCGAGAAGCTGCGGTCACCCTCATGGCGCAGCAGCCATTGCCGCGCCTCCAGGTGGGAGCACAGGCGCGAGGCCGTGGCCTTGGGCAGATTGAGCGCGGCGGCAATGTCCATGAGCCCCGGCGGGGCCTCGGCCTGGGTCACGAAATCGAGCACGGCCAGCGAGCGGTCGGAGACCGAGTTCGCTTCGTCCTGCCGTGCAGGGGTGGGGTCCGGGGCAGCGCTGGCAAAGGATGGCGGCATGGGGCGGTGTCGTGTCGTGTGAAAGGCCAGAAACGCTTTCGATCATGCCTGATCGCCAGGAGGCGGCAAGGGTTTGCGCGGGGTTGCAGTCCACGGCGGCAACGAATAAGTTTCACTCAAAGGAACAAATAGTTCCTTCAAAAGAAACTCAAAAGGAGCCACTGCATGCCGGACCCCATCGACAGCTATGACTACGTGATCGTGGGAGCAGGCTCTGCCGGCTGCGTGCTGGCCGCGCGCCTGTCCGAGGACCCGGCCACGCGCGTGCTGCTGCTGGAGGCCGGCCCGCCGGACCGCTCGCCCTGGATCCACCTGCCCATCGGCTACGGCAAGACCATGTGGAGCCCCGTCTACAACTGGAAGTTCGAGACCGACCCGGACCCCAACATGAACGGCAGGCGCATCTACTGGCCGCGCGGCCGCACGCTGGGCGGCAGCAGTTCGATCAACGGCCTGATCTACGTGCGCGGCCAGCGCGAGGACTACGACCACTGGGCGGCGCTGGGCAATGCGGGCTGGTCGTATGAGGAGGTGCTGCCCTACTTTGTGAAGTCCGAAGGCAATGCGCGCGGCGCCTTCCCGGGCCATGGCGCGGACGGGCCGCTCAAGGTCTCGGACATCGGCGCCCGGCATCCGCTGATCGAGGCCTTCATTGCCGGGGCAGGCCAGGTCGGCGTGCCCCGCACCGAGGATTTCAACGGCCGCGACCAGGAGGGCGCAGGCTACTACCAGCTCACCACCCACAAGGGCCTGCGCTGCAGCACGGCCAAGGCCTATCTGGGCGAGGCCCGGCGCCGCCCCAATCTGCGCATAGAGACCGATGCCATGGCCACGCAGCTGGTGCTGCGCGGCCGGCGCGCCACCGGCATCCGCTACCGGCAAGGCGGGCAGGAGCGCCAGGCCCAGGCGCGGGCCGAAGTGATTCTGTCGGCAGGCGCCATCCAGTCGCCGCAGCTGCTGCAACTGTCGGGCATAGGCCCGGCCGCGCTGTCGCAGTCCCTGGGGATTCCCGTGGTGCACGATCTGCCGGGCGTGGGCGAGAACCTGCAGGACCATCTTCAGATCCGCCTGGGCTACGAATGCAGCCAGTCCATCACCACCAATGACCAGCTCAATTCCTGGGTGGGCAGGACCAAGCTGGGGCTGGAGTGGCTGCTGTTCCGCTCGGGCGCGCTGGCCGTGGGCATCAACCAGGGCGGCTGCTTCATGCGTGCGCTCAGGGACGAGCAGGGCCGGCCCGTGGCGGACACGCCCGACATCCAGTTCCACGTCTCCACGCTGTCGGCCGACATGGCAGGCGGCCAGGTCCATCCGTACTCGGGCTTCACCATGTCGGTCTGCCAGCTGCGGCCCGAATCGCGCGGGCGCTTGCGCATCCGCTCGCGCGATGCCTTCGAGCCGCCTTCCATCCAGCCCAACTACCTGGCCACCGACCTTGACCGCCGCACCAACGTGGCGGCCGTGCGCGCGGCACGCGCCATTGCCGACACGCCGGCCATGCGCCCCTTCGTGAAGCGGGAGGTCAAGCCCGGCCCCGATGCGCACAGCGATGCGGAGCTGCTGGAGTTCTGCCGCAACCACGGCGCCACCATCTTCCACCCCAGCGGCACCTGCCGCATGGGCAGCGACGCCCTGGCCGTGGTCGATGCGCGGCTGCGCGTGCACGGCATGGCCGGCCTGCGCGTGGTCGATTGCTCGGTCATGCCCACCCTGGTCTCGGGCAACACCAACGCGCCCGTGGTGATGATGGCCGAGAAGGCCGCCGACATGGTTCGCGAAGACAGGCACGGAGAGACAGGGCAGCTCAAGGTCGCATGACTGCCCGTTCCTGCATCCCGGCAATGCGACAGACAACCAGGAGACAGCATGACGACGGCAACCGATCCCAGGGTCATCCGCAAGGTGGTGACCTCCGCGCTCATCGGCGCAACCATCGAGTGGTATGACTTCTTTCTCTACGGCGTGGTCGCCGGCATCGTGTTCAGCAAGCTGTACTTTCCCAGCGATGATCCGCTGATCTCCACGCTGCTGGCCTACACCACCTTTGCCGTGGGCTTCGTCACACGGCCGCTGGGCGGGGTGATCTTCGGGCACTTCGGCGACCGCGTGGGGCGCAAGAGCATCCTGGTGGTCACGCTGATGATCATGGGCGTGTCCACCTTCCTGATCGGCCTGCTGCCCACGCATGCGCAGATCGGCGTGGCCGCGCCCATCCTGCTGCTGCTGTTGCGCGTGGCCCAGGGCATAGGACTGGGCGGCGAATGGGGCGGCGCCGTACTCATGGCCTATGAATACGCGCCCAAGGAAAAGCGGGGCTTCTACGCCTCCCTGCCCCAGGTGGGCCTGGCCATCGGCCTGTTCATGGCCTCAGGCGTGGTGGCCCTGCTGTCCTGGCTGTGTACCGAAGAGCAATTCATGGCCTGGGGCTGGCGCGTCGCCTTCCTGATCTCGGGCCTGATGGTGGCCGTGGGCATGTACATCCGCCTGCATGTGAAGGAGACGCCCGAATTCGCAGCCGTCAAGGCACGCAATGCGGAAACGGCCATCCCTTTCATGGACATGATGCGGCGCTATCCGGGCAATGTGCTCAAGGGCATGGGCGCACGCTATATCGACGGCGTTTTCTTCAACGTCTTCGGCGTGTTCTCGATCAGCTACCTGACCTCCACCCTGCAGATCAGCCGCACCGACGCATTGATCGGCGTGATGGTCGCCGCCGTGGTGATGTGCTTCACGATTCCGCTGTTCGGCCGCCTGTCCGACCGCCTGGGCCGCAGCCGCGTGTATCTGTGGGGATCGCTGATCACCGCGGTCTCGGCCTTCCCGGCCTTCTGGCTCATGGCCCACAGCGGCGCCAATGTGCTGCTGATATGGATCGCCATCGTCGTGCCCTTCGGCATTCTCTACGCGGCGGTCTACGGTCCCGAGGCGGCCCTCTTCTGCGACCTGTTCGACGCCAAGGTGCGCTACACAGGCATTTCCTTCGTCTACCAGTTCTCGGGCATTTTCGCGTCCGGCATCACGCCCATCATTGCGACGGCGCTGGTCAAGACGGCCGGTGGCAGCCCATGGCTGGTGTGCCTGTATGTGGTGTTTGCGGGAGCGGTATCGGCCTGGTGTGCCTGGGCGATCGGGCGGGATGGACAGGGTGCCCGCGCCTTTCGGCCCGTGGGCAATGCCAGGGCAGGCCTGTGAATGGATGGAACTCGGGCGCTTTCAAGAAGTTTGAATACGCACGCTGGAAAACACATTGCCGGCGTACGAACCCATTTCAGGGACTCCAGCAAAAGCCACTCAAAACCATCGCACTGTTTCTCTTTGTAAAGACGATGGCTAGAATGCCCATGCATTTTCTTAATCAGACAGAGAGGGACCATGTTCAAGAAAGCATTGGCAGCAGCCATCTTGCTGGGCTGCGGCCTGGCGCACGCATTCATGCCCAGCAATGGCACCTGGGTTGTGACTTCCGAACTCAACGGCAAGCCGGGTCGCGGGCTGGCCATTGACGCGCAGAACGGCAATCTGGTCATGCAGATGTATGCCTATGAGCGCACTGGCGAACCTTCGTTCTATCTGACCACCGGCGCCCTGTCCAACAACCGATTTTCAGCGCCGCTGATCCGCTACAAGGGTGGCCGCTATCTGGGCAGCGGCCCGATGTCGGGCACCGAAGACCGCAATATGGGCCAGGTCAGCATGCGCTTCACCAGCGGCGTTTCGGGATTCATCACGCTGCCCGGCGAGCAGGAAGTGGCGATTTCGCGTTTCAACTTCGGTTACCCCGCCGTGGCCTCCAGTCTGCGGGGCATCTGGACCATGACTTCAATCGGTTCCGAGGGGCTTCAGACCCTGGGCGTGGAATTGACACGCCAGACCAGCGCCACTTCCAACGGCAACGGCCTCATGACCAGCGGCGACGGCCTGTTCGGCTGCGAGCACCAGATCCGCGGACCGATGGCGGGTGAAACGCTGTGTGTCTGGATCAACGGCTCGGGCCAGGTCCAGCGCAGCTATCGCTTTGTCTACAGCGTCAATGACGGCGAAGGCACGTCCAGCACCTATGGCAACCGTCCCAACCAGCGCCTGGTCGTCAAGCGGCTGACCACGCCCCAGGACGTGGGCACGGGCATCGTCTACGAGAATTCGGCGCCTGCGGAGCCTGTGTATACCGCGCTGCACGAGCACATCGAAAACCTGTCCTTCAACGCCGCACCTCTGCCAACCGAGCAGGAGTGACGCCCCCGCTGCCGGCTACCCCTCAGGGCAGCGCCGGCAGTTGCTCCGCATGCCGCAGGTCCACATGCGCCTGCAGGAAGTCGAGCACGGCGCGCGTGCGCGGGGGCAGGCGGTCGGGCTTGCCCAGGTAGACGGCGTGGATGGGTTCCAGGTCGCCCGTGTTGAATTCCTCCAGCACGGGCACCAGCCGGCCGGCGAGCACGTCGGCCCAGGCGTGGTACAGCGACAGGCGGGCCAGGCCCGTGCCGTGCAGCGCCAGCTCGCGCATCACATCGCCGTCGTTGACGCGCACCACCTCCCCGATATCGACGGCAACGCGCTGGCCGTCCACCAGAAACGGCCAGTGCGGTATGGCGCGCTGGTAGCTCCAGCCCAGGCGCACATGGTGGCCCAGCTCATCGGGATGGGTGGGCCGGCCCATGCGGGCCAGGTACTGCGGAGAGGCCAGGATGACCTGCCGCGTGTGGCCCAGCAGCCGCGCCACCATGTCCGAGGGCGGAAGCTGGCCCCAGCGCACGGCGATGTCCGTGCCGGCCTCGACCAGGTCCACGATCTGGTCCGTGAAGCTCAGTTCCAGGCTCAGCCCGGGATGGCGCTGAAGCAATTGCGGCACCAGGGGCACGAGCAGCATTTTTCCGGTCGATGAGCTGGTGTTGATGCGCACCAGGCCGCGTGGTTCGCTGCGCACGGCCACGCAGGCTTCCAGTTCCTCCAAATCGGCCAGCACGCGCTTGCCGCGCTCGAACAGCTGGCAGCCTTCGGGCGTGAGATGCAGGCGCCGCGTGCTGCGCTGCAGCAGCTGCACGCCCAGCCGTGCCTCCAGCCGCGACATGCTCTTGCTGACAGCCGAGGGCGAGATACCCAGGTGGCGCGCAGCGGCCGAGAGGCTGCCGCGCTCGGCGACCAGGATCAGCATTTCCAGCTCGGCAAAGCGGTTGGCATCGGCGCTGCCCGTGTCGGCGGCTGCGAGAGTAACAAGTGAGGGCATGGCGTCTCCTGAACAGGCGTCATCTATTCCATCCAGGAACAGATCCGTTTCCATTATTCCATCTACACAAAGGTATGTTGCAGTGCGACATTACTGGACATCACACCAAGGATCACAAGGAATCCGTCCATGCCTCTTTCCCTACTCGCCCTGGCGGCCGGTGCCTTTGGCATCGGCACCACGGAATTCATCATCATGGGCCTGCTGACACAGGTCAGCCAGGATCTGCACATCAGCATTCCCACGGCGGGCTCGCTGATTTCGGGCTACGCCATCGGCGTGGCCGTAGGCGCGCCCGTGCTCACGCTGCTGACGCGCCAATGGCCGCGCAAGCGCCTGCTGCTGGCGCTGATGCTGATCTTCATCGCCGGCAACCTGGCCGCCGCGTTTGCACCCAGCTATGAATGGCTGATGTCGGCGCGCGTGCTGACCTCGCTGACCCACGGCACCTTCTTCGGCGTTGGCGCCGTGGTGGCCACGGGCCTGGTGCCGGTGGACAAGAAGGCGTCGGCGATTGCGCTGATGTTCTCGGGCCTGACCCTGGCCACCCTGCTGGGCGTGCCTGCCGGCGCCTGGATCGGCCAGATGTTCGGCTGGCGCAGCGCCTTCCTGGCCGTGGCCGCGATCGGCGTGCTGGCCTTTGCCATCCTGGCCGCCTTCGTGCCGCGCGACCAGGGCCGCCCCGAGGTCACGCCGCTGGCACAGGAGCTGGCCGTGCTGGCCAACGGCCAGGTCTGGCTGGGCCTGGGCATCACGGCCTTCGGCTTTGCGGGCGTGTTTGCGCTCTACACCTATGTGGAGCCGCTGCTGACCCAGGTGACCCGCATGGGCGACAGCCTGGTGGCACTGACCCTGCTGCTGTTCGGCGCGGGCCTGGCCGCAGGCAATCTGCTGGGCGGCAAGCTGGCCGACCGGGGCGTGATGCGCGCCCTGGTGTGGAGCATTGCGGCGCTGATGGTGGTGCTGGCGGCAGGCCGCTGGGCCTTCGGGAACCAGGCCGTGGCCATGGCCTATGTGATCGTGCTGGGCGTCGTGGCCTTCGCCACGGTGGCCCCCATGCAGATGCGCGTGCTGGACCAGGCCGGCCCCCAGGGCGCCAACCTGGTCTCCAGCCTGAACATTGCGGCCTTCAACCTGGGCAACGCCCTGGGTGCCTGGGTTGGCGGCCTGGCCCTGGCCGGTGGCCTGGGCCTGGTCAACCTGGGCTGGGCCGCCGCCGCGCTGACGGCCGTGGGCCTGGTGCTGGTCTTCTGGAGCAGCCGCCTGCCAGCAGGCTCCGCACGCAGCGCAGGCGTGGCCTGCGCCTGAGGCTCAACGGGCCAGCACGGGCTTGAGCGCCTTGCCCGTGTGCGTGCCCGCAGCCACCAGATCCTCGGGCGTGCCGGCCGCGATGATGCGGCCGCCGTCCTTTCCGCCTTCGGGGCCGAGGTCGATGATCCAGTCGGCCTCGGCGATCACGTCCAGGTCATGCTCGATGACGACCACGCTGTGGCCCGCATCGACCAGGCGGTGCAGCACGCGGATGAGCTTGTCCACATCGGCCATGTGCAGGCCCACCGTGGGTTCGTCCAGCACATAGAGCGTGTGCGGCGCCTTGTTGCCGCGCCGGGTCACGTCGTCGCGCACCTTGGTCAGCTCGGTGACGAGCTTGATGCGCTGGGCTTCGCCGCCCGACAGCGTGGGCGAGGGCTGGCCCAGCGTGAGATAGCCCAGGCCCACGTCCTTGAGCAGTTGCAGCGGGTGGGCGATGCTGGGCATGCTGGCGAAGAACTCGACGGCCTCGTCCACCTCCATCTGCAGCACATCGCCAATGCTCTTGCCGCGCCAGGAGACGGCCAGGGTCTCGGGGTTGAAGCGCGCGCCGTGGCAGACCTCGCAGGGCACCTTCACGTCGGGCAGGAAGCTCATCTCGATGGTGCGCATGCCCTGGCCCTCGCAGGCCGGGCAGCGGCCTTCGCCGGTGTTGAACGAGAAGCGGCCGGCCGCGTAGCCGCGCGCCTTGGCCTCCAGCGTTTCGGCATAGAGCTTGCGGATGGTGTCCCAGAAGCCGATGTAGGTGGCCGGGCAGCTGCGCGGGGTCTTGCCGATGGGGGTCTGGTCCACTTCCAGCACGCGGTCAATGCCTTCGAAGCCCTGCAGGCCCTTGCAGCCCGACAGCGCAGGCGCCTTGCCCGCGTCCATGGCATCGCGCCCGGCCTTGGTGGCGCGCTGGCCCACCCAGGCGGCCACATTGGCCAGCATCACGTCGCGCGCCAGCGTGGACTTGCCCGAGCCGCTGACGCCGGTGACGGCCACCAGGCGCTTGAGCGGCACGCGCGCATCCACGTTCTGCAGGTTGTGCAAATGGGCGCCGCGCACGGTCAGCCAGCCCAGCGCGTCGGAGGCGGGTTCGGCTTCGACAACGACAGGCGCGGCCTTCTTTTTGGATTTGGATACCTTGACAGGCGCGGGTTCCGGCACCGGTTCGGCCACGGCGGCAAGCGCGGCGGCCGCCTGCGGCGGCTGGCCTTCGCCCACCCAGCGGCGCGGCTGGAACGGGTGGCGCATGGCATGCAGCAGGTAGCGGCCCGTGATGGAGTCCTCGGCCGCCATGATGTCGGCCGCCGTGCCCTGGGCCACGAGGCGGCCGCCGCGAATGCCGGCGCTGGGGCCGATGTCGATGATGTGGTCGGCGCGGCGGATGGTGTCTTCGTCATGCTCGACCACGACCAGGGTGTTGCCCTTGTCGCCCAGCTTGTGCAGGGCGTTGAGCAGGATCTGGTTGTCGCGCGCATGCAGGCCGATGGTGGGTTCGTCCAGCACATAGCACACGCCCTGCAGGTTGCTGCCCAGTTGCGCGGCCAGGCGGATGCGCTGGGCCTCGCCGCCCGACAGCGTGGGCGCGCCACGGTCCAGCGTCAGGTAGCCCAGGCCCACTTCCTCGAGGAATTCGAGGCGGCTCTGGATCTCGGGGATGAGGTCGCGCGCAATATCGGCCTCGCGGCCCGACATCGCCAGCGCCTGCACCCATTGGCGCACGTCGTTGACCGACAGCTGGGCGATCTCGGCAATGCCCACGCCATGGAAGCGCACGGCGCGCGCCGTGGCGTTCAGGCGTGTGCCCTGGCAGGTGGGGCAGGTCACTTCGGCCAGGTCCTCGATTTCCTGGCCTTCGAACTTGACTTCGCGGCCCCGGTTGTCCTCGACCAGCAGGGTGTCGTCATAGACCTTGCGCTGGTCCTTGGTGAGCTTGACGCCCGTGCCCACGCAGTCAGGGCACCAGCCGTGCTTGCTGTTGTAGGAAAACAGGCGCGGGTCCAGCTCGGCATAGCTGGTGGCACAGACCGGGCAGGCGCGCTGGGTGGAGAACACCTGCAGGCTGCCGATGCCGGCCGTGCTCCGGCCGCCGGCCATGGCATCGGCCAGGTTGTCCAGGCCGGACAGCACATGCAGCACGCCCTTGCCTGTTTCCAGCGCCTGCGCCAGGTGGCCGCGCAGCTCGCGCTCGCTGGCCGCCGTGACGGTGATGCTGGCCACGGGCAGCTCGATGGTGTGTTCCTTGAAGCGGTCGATGCGCGGGAATCCCGTGGTGGGCAGGAATTCGCCGTCCACGCGCAGATGGGTGTAGCCGCGTGGCCGAGCCCAGTCGGCCAGCTCGGTGTAGACGCCCTTGCGGTTGACCACCAGCGGTGCCAGCAGGCCGATGGTCTGGCCCCGGAACTGCGTGAGCAGCTGGGCCGCGATGCTTTCCTCCGTCTGCGGCTGCACCGCGGCGCCGTCGTGGATGCAGTGCTGCGTGCCCAGCTTGACGTACAGCAGGCGCAGGAAGTGCCAGACCTCGGTGGTCGTGCCCACGGTGGACTTGCGCCCGCCGCGCGACAGGCGCTGCTCGATGGCCACGGTGGGCGGAATGCCGTAGACAGCATCCACCTCGGGCCGGCCCGCAGGCTGGACGATGGAGCGCGCATAGGCGTTGAGCGATTCCAGGTAGCGTCGCTGCCCTTCGTTGAACAGGATGTCGAAGGCCAGCGTGGACTTGCCCGAGCCCGAGACACCCGTCACCACGTTGAACTTGCCGCGAGGAATCTCCACCGACAGCTGCTTGAGGTTGTGCTCCTTGGCGTTGACGATCTCGATGGCATTCCTGGCGGCCGCCCCCGACATGGCATGCGCCTTGCGCTGGCTCTTGTAGAGCATGGGGGCGACCTCGCGCACGGCCTCGCCGCCCACGCCCATGGCCAGGTCGTACTCGCGCAGCGCCTGGGCCGTGTGCGAGCCAGGCACCTGACGCACCTCCTCGGGCGTGCCCTGGGCCACGATGGCGCCGCCGCCGTCGCCGCCTTCGGGACCGAGGTCGATCAGCCAGTCGCTGGCACGGATCACGTCCAGGTTGTGCTCGATGACGATCAGCGAATGGCCGGCCTCCAGCAGCTTGCGCAGCGCGCGCATGAGCTTGGCAATGTCGTCGAAGTGCAGGCCCGTGGTGGGCTCGTCGAACAGGAACAATGTGCCCTTCTTGGCCAGCGCCTGCTTCGACTTGGCCTGGGCCTTGGCGGCCTCCGCCAGGAAGCCCGCGAGCTTGAGGCGCTGGGCCTCGCCGCCCGACAGCGTGGGCACGGGCTGGCCCAGCTTCACGTATTCAAGGCCCACATCGACGATGGGCTGCAGGGCGCGGATAACCTCGCGGTCCTGGGCGAACAGCAGGGCCGCCTCGGCCACGGTGAGCTCCAGCACATCGGCCACGTTGAGCTTGCGCGGCTGCAACTCGCCGGCCGCGTGGCGCTCGATCGTGACTTCCAGGATCTCGGGGCGGTAGCGCGTGCCGTTGCAGTCGGGGCAGCGCAGGTAGACGTCGGAGAGGAACTGCATCTCCACATGCTCGAAGCCCGAGCCGCCGCAGGTGGGGCAGCGGCCGTCGCCGCTGTTGAAGCTGAACTTGGCGGCCGTGTAGCCGCGCTGGCGCGACAGCGGCGCAATGGCGAACAACTCGCGGATGGAGTCCCAGGCGCCCACGTAGCTGGCCGGGTTGGAGCGCGCCGTCTTGCCGATGGGCGACTGGTCCACGAACATCACGTCGCTCAGGTGGTCGGCGCCCAGCAGGCGCTCGAAGGCGCCGGCCGCATCCGTGGGCTTGCCGAAGTGGCGCATCAGCGCGGGCACCAGCACGTCCTGGATCAGCGTGGACTTGCCCGAGCCGCTGACGCCGGTGATGGTGACCAGGCGCTGCAGCGGAAAGTCCACGTCGATGCTGCGCAGGTTGTGCTCGCGCGCGCCTTCGAGGATGAGGCGCGGCGTGGACTCGGTCACCATGCGCTTGAGGCCGAAGCCCACCTGCTTGCGGCCGCCCAGGTAGGCGCCGGTCAGCGTGTCGGCATGGCGCAGGTCGTCGGGCGTGCCATCGAACACGATCTGGCCGCCGCGCGCGCCGGGGCCGGGGCCCATGTCGATCATGCGGTCGGCCGCGAACATCACGGCCGGGTCATGCTCGACCACGACCAGGGTGTTGCCTGCATCGCGCAGGCGCTGCATGGCCTCGGTGATGCGTTCCATGTCGCGCGGGTGCAGGCCGATGCTGGGCTCGTCGAGCACGAACAGGGTGTTGACCAGCGAGGTGCCCAGGGCCGTGGTCAGGTTGATGCGCTGCACCTCGCCGCCCGACAGCGTGCGGCTCTGGCGGTCCAGCGTGAGGTAGCCGATGCCCACGTCGCACAGGTACTGCACGCGCGCCATGATTTCGGCGTGCAGCATCTTGAGGGCCTGGGCCTCGCCGTCATGCAGCGGGGCATCGGCAGCCGGCGCCAGCTGCTGGAAGAAATCACGCAGCCGCACCAGGGGCAGCTGCATCAGGTCGTGCAGGCACAGGCCCGGCAGCGCGTCCAGCTGCTCGCGGCTCCAGGCCACGCCCTTCGGCATGAAGCGGCGGTAGCGGCCTTCGTCACCGGGCGGCAGCACGGCGTCGGCGGCCTGCTTGCCGCCCAGGCGCCACAGCAGGCTTTCGGTCTTCAGCCGCGCGCCGCCGCAGGTGGGGCATTCGGTGTAGCTGCGGTACTTGGACAGCAGCACCCGGATGTGCATCTTGTAGGCCTTGCTCTCCAGGTATTCGAAGAAGCGCTTGATGCCGTACCAGGTCTGGGTCCACTTGCCATTCCAGTTGGGCGAGCCGTCCAGCACCCAGCTTTTCTGCGCGTCGGTGAGCTTGGTCCAGGCCGTGTCGCGCGGGATGCCTTCGGCCTCGGCGTGGCGCATCATGTCGTCCTGGATCTCCTTCCAGGCCGGTGTCTGCACGGGCTTGATGGCACCCGTGCGCAGGGTGAGCTTGTCGTTGGGGATGACCAGCCCCCAGTCCACGCCGATCACGCGGCCAAAGCCACGGCAGTCCTCGCAGGCGCCCACGGCGGAGTTGAAGGAGAACAGCGAGGGAATCGGCTCCTGGTAGCTCAGGCCGCTTTCGGGGCAGTGCAGGCCCAGCGAGAACTTCCACAGCTGGGGTTCGGTGGGCTGGGCACCTGCGGCTTCCACGGCGGATTCAGGCAGCACATAGACCGTCATGTGGCCGCTGCCGCGTTTGAGCGCGACCTCGATGGCCTCGTAGGCGCGGGCCCGCTCGACGTTGCCCAGGCGGAAGCGGTCGGCCACCACGTCCAGCATCTTGACCTTGAGCGGCGCCGCCGCCTTGGCCTTCTTGCCCTTGGCGTCTGCGGCAGGCTCCACGGCGCCGGCCTTCTCGGCCTCGCGCTCGGCCTGGACCTTGGTGAAGCCGCTGGCCGACAGCCATTGCTCCACCTCGGCAGCCGTGGTGTTGGCGGGCAGCTCGACGGGGAAGGTGATGGCGATGCGCGGATCACCGGCCTGCCGGCAACGCTCGGCCAGCTCCTCCAGCACGCTGTCGGGCGTGTCGTGGCGCACGGGCACGGCGGTGTCGCGGTCGAACAGTTGGGCTGCGCGCGCGAACAGCAGCTTCAGGTGGTCGTTGAGCTCGGTCATCGTGCCCACGGTGGAGCGCGAGTTGCGGACGGGATTGGTCTGGTCGATGGCGATGGCCGGCGGCACACCTTCCACACGGTCCACGGCCGGCTTGTCCATGCGGTCCAGGAACTGCCGCGCATAGGCCGAGAAGGTCTCGACATAGCGGCGCTGGCCTTCGGCATACAGGGTATCGAACACCAGACTGGACTTGCCCGAGCCGCTGGGCCCCGTGACCACGGTCAGCTCGCCGGTACGGATGTCGAGATCCAGGTTCTGGAGATTGTGCTGGCGTGCGCCGCGAATTCGAATCAGACCGTGCGTCATGGATGTTGTGTGGTCAGTGGGAGCCAAACATTCTAGGCAGTCCATGCGTCAGGCATCGGACGCTTCTCAATACCTGTATTTTCATACAGGTTAAACAAAAAAGCGCCTCCTCAACGCATCCGCGCGACCATAAAAAAACCCCGGAACCAGTCCGGGGCTCGTGCCTCTTTCAAGGTCTTACTTGGCCATCTGCACGGAGGCAGGCATGGCCTGCCCGTCCGGCACGCCCTTCACCTGGGTGATGGCCAGCAGCGACACGACAACAAAGGCCAGGCAACCGGCCGCGATGATCCTCATGGGTATTTCCTTGATCAGGCTGTGAAAAGACGGGCCCAGACAAAAAGGCCCCGCACCTTTCGGTACGAGGCCTGATGGCAGGCAGGTGCTGATTGGAACAGACCTGCTTTGCTCGCGGCTTACGCCGCGCGGCGATCAGAATGCGTGGCGCACGCCGACGGCGAAGGACGAGAAGTCCGCGCCCTTCACGCCGGTCATGTAGTTGGCGCCGGCCTTGTTGTCCACCTTGGTGTAGTAGCCGTAGACCTTGGTGCGCTTGCTCAGGTTGTAGTTGTAGCCCAGGGTCCACTGGTTGGCGCCGGAGTCGGCAATGTTGCTCCACTTGTTGGCGTGGCCCAGGTTCACGTGGAACTCGGAAGCGCCCAGGGTGTACATGCCCGACAGACGGAAGTTGTTGCGCGTGCCGCGGATTTCTTCGTCGTTGCGCTGGTAGTAGCCGCCCAGCACGAACTGGCCGAGAGTGTAGGCAGCGCGGAAGGCCAGCTGCTTGTCTTCGTCGAACTGGCTGTAGCCGGCGCCCAGGGCCAGGGGGCCCACGTTGTAGTTGGCGGCCAGGTCGTAGCCGTTCTTCTTCTTGGCCAGGGCGGTGGCCTTCTCGTGCATGGAGACCGAGCCTTCCACCGTCAGGCCGCCGAAGTTGGGCGTGGTGTAGGAGATCTTGTTGGCGGTGCCCAGGCCGCTGGCGAACCAGACGGGATCGAAGTACAGCGCGTCGGAGGACGAACCCGTGTCATGGTTGTGCATGCTCACGTAGTCGGCCGTGGCGAAGTACGAGCCGGGGAAGAAGTTGCCCAGGCGCAGCATACCGAAGTTGCCCGACAGGTTCACTTCGCTCTGGCGGCCGAAGGTCAGCGCGCCGGTGGAGGAGGAGCCCATGCCGGTGTCGGAAGCGAAGCCGCTTTCCAGCACGAAGCCGGCCTTCAGGCCGCCGCCCAGATCTTCGACACCGCGCATGCCCCAACGCGAGGAGTTGTTCTCCATCTTGCTGACGCTTTCGTCACCGATCTTCTGGCGCTCGATCGTGGTGTTGATACGGCCATAGATCGTGACGCTGCTTTGCGCCATCACGGTGGTGGAACCCAGCACGGCCAGCACGGCCAGGGCAACGCGGTTCATCTTGATCATCTCGGCATCTCCTTGGGATTGTTGAGTGGGTATTCTTGAAATCTCAGGGCCGACTCCGGCTCTAGATCAGTGCCATTTGCGGCTGCTGCGAATTCTAGGTGCGGGCATGTCAAAAAATGTACGGCCGCCTCTGAAAATGCGCGATCTGATGCTTTGCTGCCACAGGCATGACATGGAAAACCAGTAGAAGCGCCATACGAAAAAAGCCCATGGCAAACCGCCATGGGCTTTCGTCAATGCAGCGCCACAAAACACAGTCGGATACTGCGCACACCGCATGCAACCGGCGCGGCCCAACTCAGAGACGCCGAGCAAGAGCCGCCTCGCGGCGATGGCGTCGTCCCCCTCCCGCGAAGCGAGAGAGGGCGCCGTGCATACGGGGGTAGGCGCGTCAGCGCCTCAGGGGGAGCCCTCAATCATTCGCGTAGATATCCACATCCTTGGTCTCGCGCAGGAACAGCGTGCCGATGATGGCCGTGGCGCCCGCGATGACGATGGGATACCAGAGGCCGCTGTACATGTTGCCGGTCTGGGCCACGATGGCGAACGACATGGTGGGCAGCAGGCCGCCGAACCAGCCATTGCCGATGTGATACGGCAGGCTCATGGAGGTATAGCGGATGCGGGTGGGGAACAGCTCCACCAGCATGGCGGCGATGGGGCCGTAGACCATGGTCACGAGGATGACCAGGTAGGTCAGGATGGCGACCATCATCACCTTGTTCATCTTCGCGGGGTCGGCCTTGGTGGGATAGCCGTCCTCGGCCAGCACCTTGGCCACGGTCTTCTTGAACTCGGCGTCCTTGGCCTTGGCTTCCTCGGGGCTCAGGCCCTTGACGGAGAACGAGGGGATCTCGGTGCTGCCGATGCGGATGAAGGCCGTCTTGCCGGGCGCTGCGTCCTCGGAGTCATAGCTGACCGAGCCGGCGGCCAGCAGCTGCTTGGCCACGTCGCAGGAACTGGTGAACTTGGAAGTGCCCGTGGGATTGAACTGGAACGAGCATTCCTTGGGATCGGCAACGATCACCACCTTGCTCTTGGCCTGGGCCGCGGCCAGGTCGGGGTTGGCCGCTTCGGTCAGCGCCTTGAACACGGGGAAGTAGGTCACCACGGCCAGCACGCAGCCCAGCATGATGATGGGCTTGCGGCCTATCTTGTCGGACAGCGAACCGAAGATCACGAAGAACGGCGTGCCGATGATCAGTGCCGCCGCGATCAGCAGGTTGGCCGTCACCGCATCGACCTTGAGCTGCTGGGTCAGGAAGAACAGCGCATAGAACTGGCCCGTGTACCAGACGACAGCCTGGCCGGCGGTCAGGCCGATCAGCGCCAGGATCACGATCTTGAGGTTGCGCCACTGGCCGAAGGACTCGGACAGCGGAGCCTTGGAGACCTTGCCCTCGGCCTTCATCTTCTGGAAGGCTGGCGACTCGGACAGCGTCATGCGGATCCACACCGAGATGCCCAGCAGCACGATGGACAGCAGGAAGGGGATGCGCCAGCCCCAGTCCGCGAAGGCCTGCTCGCCGATGGAGGTGCGCACGCCCAGGATCACCAGCAGCGACAGGAACAGGCCCAGCGTTGCCGTGGTCTGTATCCACGAGGTGTAGGCGCCGCGCTTGCCGTGCGGCGCGTGCTCGGCCACATAGGTGGCCGCACCGCCGTACTCGCCGCCCAGGGCCAGGCCCTGCAGCATGCGCAGGCCGATGAGGATCACCGGCGCCGCCACGCCGATGCTGGCGTAGGTGGGCAGGATGCCGACGATGAAGGTCGACAGGCCCATGATCAGGATGGTCACGAGGAAGGTGTACTTGCGCCCGATCATGTCGCCCAGCCGCCCGAACACCAGTGCGCCGAAGGGCCGCACGATGAAGCCGGCCGCGAAGGCCAGCAGCGCGAAGATGAAGGCCGATCCCGCATCGAGCCCGCTGAAGAATTGCTTGGCGATGATGGCCGCCAGCGATCCGTAGAGATAGAAGTCGTACCACTCGAATACCGTGCCTAGCGACGAGGCAAAGATCACCTTGCGTTCTTCCGGAGTCATGGGCCGCGGGGTCGCCTTGACCCCCGCGCCTTGCGATGCGTTGATAGCCATGTCTGTCTCCTTGATTTATTGAATATTTAGCGGGCTTGCCATAGGCCCGCCGATTCACTATCCGCCTGCCTGCTGACGCGAATCTGACTCACCTCTTACAGAAATTGACGGCGAACTGAACGATTTCTTACTAACTCAGCAGCAACCCTGATGCCCTCTTTTTCCATGTGAAAAGCACCGTAAAAACCCTGGCAAACCATGCTGCACTGCGTAAGCACTCGGTCAGAAGCGCTTTCCAGAATGCGCCGCAAGGCTGCAGATCCATGGGGCTGCCGCCGCGATTCCAACTTCAGGAGACAAACCATGACCGATCCGGTGGTAGACAAGATACAGCGCCATCCCAAATACCAGGAGCTGCGATCCAGACGCAATCGCCTGGGCCTTTTTCTGACGCTGCTGATGCTGGTCGTTTATTACGGCTATATCGCGCTGATTGCCTTCGACAAATCCTTTCTGGCCCAGCCCATTGGCGCGGGCGTGACCTCGCTGGGCATTCCTATCGCCATGGGCGTGATCGTGTTCTCGGTGATCGTCACCGGCCTCTACGTGCGCCGTGCCAATGGCGAGTACGACAAGCTCACCCAGGACATCCTGAAGGACGCCACGAAATGAAGAATTCCGCACAACGCATGCTGCTGGCGCCCGCCGTGGCGCTGGCCCTGACGGGGCCCGTGCTGGCCGCCGGCGGAGATGTCGGCGTGGCCGCCAAGCAGGCCACCAACTGGACCGCCATCATTCTCTTCACGGCCTTCGTCGTGGCCACGCTGTGGATCACCAAATGGGCCGCGGGCCGCACCAAGTCGGCGGCCGATTTCTACACGGCCGGAGGCGGCATCACGGGCTTCCAGAACGGCCTGGCGATTGCGGGCGACTACATGTCGGCCGCCTCCTTCCTGGGCATCTCGGCCTCGGTCATGGCCAGCGGCTATGACGGCCTCATCTACTCCATCGGCTTCCTGGTGGGCTGGCCCATCCTGACCTTCCTGCTGGCCGAGCGCCTGCGCAACCTGGGCAAGTTCACCTTCGCCGACGTGGCCGGCTACCGCTTCTCCCAGACGCCGTTCCGCGCCTTCGCGGCCAGCGGCACGCTGGTGGTGGTGGCCTTCTACCTGATCGCGCAGATGGTGGGCGCGGGCCAGCTGATCAAGCTGCTGTTCGGCCTGGACTACTGGATCGCCGTGGTGCTGGTGGGCGGCCTGATGATGATCTACGTGCTGTTCGGCGGCATGACGGCCACGACCTGGGTGCAGATCATCAAGGCCTGCATGCTGCTGGCCGGCGTGACCTTCATGGGCTTCATGGTGCTGGCCAAGTACGGCTTCAGCCCCGAGGCGCTGTTCGCCGAAGGCGTGCGCGTGCGCTCCGAGATCGCTGCCAACAACGGCGCCGACCCCTCGGCCGCCGCCAAGGCGGGCCTGGCCATCATGGGCCCGGGCGGCTTCATCAAGGACCCGATCTCGGCCATCAGCTTCGGCATGGCGCTGATGTTCGGCACGCTGGGCCTGCCCCACATCCTGATGCGCTTCTTCACCGTGCCCGACGCCAAGGAAGCGCGCAAGAGCGTGTTCTGGGCCACGACCTGGATCGGCTACTTCTACGTGCTGATCTTCATCATCGGCTTCGGCGCCATCACCCTGGTGCTGACCAACCCCGAGATGGCCGACACGGTCAAGGGCGTGATCCACGGCGGCGCGGGCACGGCCAACATGGCGGCCGTGCTGGTGGCCAAGAGCGTGGGCGGCGACGTGTTCTACGGCTTCATCTCGGCCGTGGCCTTCGCCACCATCCTGGCCGTGGTCGCGGGCCTGACGCTGTCGGGCGCCTCGGCCGTATCGCATGACCTGTACGCCACCGTGATCAAGAAGGGCAAGGCCGACAGCGCCGCCGAGCTGCGCGTCTCGCGCATCACCACGCTGACGCTGGGCGCCATCGCCGTGCTGCTGGGCATCGTGTTCGAGAAGCAGAACATCGCCTTCATGGTGTCGCTGGCCTTCGCGGTCGCGGCCTCGGCCAACTTCCCCCCGCTGCTGCTGTCGGTGCTGTGGAAGGACTGCACGACCAAGGGCGCCGTGATCGGCGGCTTCATGGGCCTGGCGTCCTCGGTGGGCCTGACCATCGTCTCGCCCCCGGTCTGGGAAGCCACGCTGGGCAACCCCGCAGGCTCGGCATGGTTCCCCTATGCATCGCCCGCGCTGTTCTCCATGACCATCGGCTTCGTGGGCGTGTGGCTGTTCTCGGTGCTCGACAAGAGTGCCCAGGCCGCCAGGGAACGCGCCGTGTTCCCCGCGCAGCAGGTGCGTTCGGAAACGGGTCTGGGAGCTTCGGGCGCCTCCGGCCACTGAGCTGCCGAAGCGGCAACCACGCACAAGCCGGGCCATGCGCCCGGCTTTTTTTTCATCCCTCGCCACACCAGAGACACTCAGTTTGATCGGCTGGAGAAGCCTTTTGAGCGGATGGGCGATGTCCTGCGTTTTCCCCGCCCCTAGACTCGGGGGTCTGCCGAGCGCTTCGTGCAGCATGACTTCTCTCTTCAACGCACAGGATCCATCCGACATGCAACTCACCAGCCAAAGCTTCCAGGACGGCCAGGCCATCCCCGGCGAATTCGCGTTCGCCGTGCCCGATGCGGCATCCCACGTGGCGCTGTCGTCCAACCGCAATCCGCACCTTGCCTGGAGCGGCGTACCGGCGGGCACGCAGTCCTTCGTCGTGGTCTGCCACGATCCCGACGTGCCCAGCCGCGGCGACGATGTGAACCAGGAAGGCCGCGAAGTGCCGGCCAGCCTGCCGCGCGTGGACTTCTTCCACTGGCTGCTGCTGGACATTCCGGCCGCCACCACCGAGATCGCGGCAGGTGCCCAGTCCGACGGCGTCACGCCGCGCGGCAAGAGCGGCCCGGCCGCCCCCGGCGGCCTGCGCCACGGCATCAACGACTACACGGGCTGGTTCGCGGGCGACGAGCAGATGAAGGGCGACTACTACGGCTACGACGGCCCCTGCCCTCCGTGGAACGACAGCATCGTCCACCACTACGTCTTCACCGTCTATGCGCTGGCCACGCCCACGCTGGCCGTCTCCGGCGAGCTGACCGGCGCCAATGTGCGCGCGGCGCTGCAAGCCGGCCAGGTGCTGGGCAAGGCCAGCATCACCGGCCTGTACAGCCTGAACCCTGCGGTCTGCGCCGCTTGAACCTGAACGGCGACCCGGTGCCCGGCAGCCACTGGCTGCTGCCTTCTGCTGCCCCCGTGGTGCGGGCCGGCCTGTGCAGCCTGGCGCAGCCCAGCCTGCGCCAGGCCCGGCATACGCCGCGCTTCCTGTTCCATGAAGCCTGCCTGCTGCTGGTGGCGGCAGGCAGGCTGGACCTGCACGACGGCAGCCACCAGACCACGGTGGACACGCCCTCTTGCCTGCTGCTGGTGCAGGCGCATACCAGCGCCGATCTGATGAAGACACCGGGCAGCGGCGGACAGCCCTTTCGCTCCGTGCTGCTGGCACTGTCGCCCGAGCTGCTGGAGGCGTTCCACCGCACACGCGCCCAGCCCGCAGCGCTGCCGCAGGACGAGCAGGCCTTTCGGCAACTGCCGCTGGACGATGACCTGCAAGACGCTCTGCGGCAGGTGCTGGCCAGCGTGCCGTCGCCGACTCTCAGCGACGAACGGCTGCGCTACCGGCTGATGGACCTGCTCGCCGCGCTCGCGGAGCGCGGCCACCTCCTGCGCCGCGCGGGCCCGCCCGGCACGGCCTCGCGCCTGCGCACCCTCATTGCCCAGGCGCCCCATCAGCACTGGACAGCGCACAGTGCCGGCAGCGCGCTGGCCATGAGCGAGGCCACGCTGCGCCGGCGCCTGGCCGGCGAGGGCGTCCGCTTCGAGGAACTGCTGGTGGACACGCGCATGCACCACGCCATGCTGCTGGTGCAGACCACCGGCTGGAGCCTGCAACACATCGCCCAGGCCTGTGGCTACCAGTCGCGTGCGCGCTTTTCGGAGCGCTTCCGTGCGCGCTTCGGCTATTCGCCGTCCGCCTTGCGCTGATGCAGCGGGGCCGTCGTCCCGCCGGCCAGCCTGCGCAGCTTGATGAAGGCCAGCGCTGCCATCACGGCGTCGTTGAGCGCGTCGTGGGCCTCTCGCCGGGGCAGGCCCAGATCGGCCATCAGCGTGGCAAAGCGCAGGTCGATCTCGGGCGCCTGCTGCTGCCAGGGCAGCAGCTGCCGGAAGCGGTGGTCGTAGTACAGGGCCGAGACCTCGATGCGCTCGTTGGGCAGGCCCGTGCCCAGCCAGGGGCGCAGCACGCGCTCGATCATGGCCACGTCGAATTCCAGGTAGTAGCCGACCAGCGGCCGGCTGCCGATGAAGCGCAGCAGCTGCGCGAGCGCGTCCTCGATGGCCAGGCCCCGGGCCAGGTCGCGCTCGCGCAGGCGGTGGATGCGCACGCTGTCGCCGGGCACGCTGCGCGAAGGGCGCACCAGCAGCTCCAGGCGCTCGCTGGACAGGATGCGCTCTCCCACGATGCGCACGGCGCCGATGGAGACGATCTCGTCGCAGCGCACATCCAGGCCCGTGGTCTCGCAGTCCAGCGCCACCCATTCGCCGGGCGGCGGCGCGTCGAAGAGAAAGGCATAGGCGGGGTCCGCCAGCCTGCGCCGCTGCCAGTTGCGCCGCAGGCCCGCCACCCATTTCGACAGGGGTGCCGCGCTCATACCGCGTCCAGCCGCAGGCGCTGGCGCAGCAGTTCCCTAAAGCGCCGCACCACGGCCAGCGTGTCCTTGAGCAGGTCGCGCTCCAGGCTGCTCAGGCGCGCCGGGTCCACATGGCCGGTGACGGGCCGATCCAGGTCGATCTCGGCCAGGCCCGCCTGCAGGCGCAGGCCCATGAGAAAGTGCAGTCCTTCAAGCAGTTCGCGGCCCTGGACTTCATCGAGCACGCCTTCGGCCACCAGGGCCGCCAGGCGCTCGGCCGTTCCCGTGGCGGCGATGTGGTGGGCCAGCGCCAGGCTGCGCACGCCGTGGACGATGGGAAAGATGCCGGCCTTCTTGAGGTGCACGGGCGCCCCCTCGTCACCACGGCCCAGCAGCCGCTCCCACCAGCTGCCCGGCTCGTGCGCGAAGGCGTCGACGGCCGAGGCAAAGCGCGCCACCTGGGCGTCGCTGTCCAGGGCCAGCGCCATCAGGTCCCGCCGAACCTGCGCCAGCAAGGCTGCATCGCCTGCCACGGCGTGGGCGTCCAGAAAGATGGCCAGGTGCATCAGCCCTTGCGGGCTGGGCAGGATCAGCCATTCGCGCACACGACGGCCAAAGTCGGCCACCGTGCCGCGCCACAGCGGATTGCTGAGCATGATGCCGCCCGGGCATTCGGGGTAGCCGAAGCGCTGCAGCTGCGCGGAAAAGCGCGCGCAGATGGCATCGAGGTCCTGGGGCGGCGCATAGCCGTCGCGCAGCAGCAGGCCGTTGTCCTGGTCGGTCTTGAGCAATTGCTCGCCGCGCCCCTCGCTGCCCATGACGAAGAGGCAGCTGTGGGCCACCAGGTCCGGCGGCGCCAGCATCTGCCAGGCACGCTCGAACAAACGGGCATTGAGCTGCTGCACCAGGCGCGCCATGAGGGCAATGCGCGTGCCGCCCCGGTGCAGGGCGGCCACCAGGCGCGTGATCTGGGCGGCCGCCTGCTCCAGCGCCTGCAGGTCGGCAGCCTGCTCGATCTGCACGGTGATCAGGTGGGAGTGGTTGGCCAGGAAGCTGAACAGGTCCAGCGCCTCCAGGATGCCCAGCACCTGGCCCTGTGCATCGAGCACGGCCAGCCGGTGCACGCGTGCACGCAGCAGCACGACCAGGGCATCGCCCAGCTGGTCGTCGGCGCGCACGGTGAACACGGGCTGGCTGGCGAACTCGCCCACGGCCAGCCGCTCCAGCGGGCGGCCGTCAAGGATGGCGCGCTGCAGCGTGGTGCCCGTGAAGATGCCCAGGCCGCCCTGCGGCAGTCCCGAGACCAGCACGCTGGTCGTGCGCTCTGCATGGAACAGGCGCACCACGGAGACGATGTCGGTGGCCGCATCCACCACATGGGCGGCGCGCAGATAGGCCTGGTCCACGCGCGCCAGCGTCAGCGACTGCAATTCGTGCCGGTCGGCGCGCTGGGCCAATGTGCCCAGCTTGTGGCCCAGGTCGGAGAACAGCAGGGCGCCAAAGGCCGTGTTGCGCGCGATCAGCTCGCCCACGGTTTCGCGCGCAAGCTGGTAGGCGATGAGTTCCTCGGCCACGGTGAAGCGGCTGCCTGTGCGGCCGGCCACCAGGGCGCGGCCGTCGAAGCTGTCGTCGGGGCCGTAGCTGGCCAGGACCTCGTCGCCCTCGGTCTGCACCACATGGCCCTTGATGATGACGAAGAGGTGGGTGGGCGCCGAGCCGGCGTCCAGCACCACGGCGCCCTCGGGGAAATAGGCGATGTCCACGCCATCGCGCACCAGCGCTTGTTCGTCGGGCGTGAGGCAGTCGAAGGGCGAGGCGGCGAAGTTGAAGGCGTTGGGCATGGGGCGGGGCCGTTGTTCCAGCCCCGCCATTCAAACCTTCAGGCCTTGCTCCACGCTTGCAGCCGCGTCCCAGCCGCTGTCGAACCAGCTGTCGCCTTCCAGGTAGGCGCGCAGCATGGGCAGGCTGTCCAGGCCCCAGAAGAGGCGGCCGTCGACTTCCCAGGCCGGCACGCCGAACAGGCCTTGCGCCGCGGCAGCCTCGGTGTTCTCGCGCAGCAGGCGCTTGGCGTTGTCCGCCGCATCCGTGCGCAGCTGTGGCGCCAGCGTGGCGCGCAGGGCGTCGAGCCGCGCAGGGTCCAGCGCGTCGGCGCCGCCCAGCCAGACATGGCGCAGCACCGTGCCCGCGACAAAGCGGTTGACCGTGCCGTCGTCGCTGCATTCCAGCGCCAGGCGCAGCAGCGGCAGCGGGTTGAACGGATGGCGGGCCGGCATGTCCAGCCCCACGCCCGTGGCATGGCCCAGCCAGCTCACATGGCGGTAGGTCCACTCGCGCTTGCCCGCAATGCCGGCCGGCCCCGGGTTGGCATGGCGCTGCAGCAGCGCGCCCAGCAGCACGGGGCGGTACTGCATGTGGTGGCTGATGCTCTGCAGGGCCTGAGGCAGTTGCTCGAAGGCCAGCCAGGCATAGGGCGAGACGAAGTCGAGATGGAAGGTGATCTGCTTCATGGCGGCAGGCTCCTGCAGTGCAGTCCAGGGGGGTCTAGGGGACGGCGACCGTGATGCCCGCACGCTCGAGCAGCGCGTTCCAGATGACCAGGCGCTGCGACGCATCGGACTTGGACCAGGCACGGATCTCGTCGATGGTGCGAAAGCACCCTTCGCAATGGCTGCGGTCCGGCGTCATGCGGCAGACCGAGATGCAGGGCGATGGCACGGGCTCGTCGTCAGCACGCGCAGCGAAGGCTGCGCCGGCCTTGTGGGCCAGCATTTCCTTGGGGCCCATCATGCCGCCACCTCCTGCACCACGTCGGCCCAGGGCGCGCCGGCCAGGGCCTGCAGCGCGGCCGGCGTGGCCGCGAACACCGCATGCGGATGGCCGGCGGCAGCCCAGACCGTGTCGAAACGCTGCAGCTCCCGGTCCACCAGGGTCACGGGCGTGTTGGCATGGGCCACGGGGCTGACGCCGCCGATGGAAAAACCCGTCTGCGCCTTGACGAAATCGGCGTCGGCACGGCCCACGGGGCCGACCAGGGCAGCGACCTTCTTCTCGTCCACGCGGCGGTCGCCCGAGGCCACGACCAGCACGGCCACGCCGTCGCTGCGGCGGCGGAAGATGATGCTCTTGGCCACCTGGCCCACGAGGATGCCCAGCTGGTCGGCCGCTTCCTGGGCCGTGCGCGCCGCGCCGTCCAGCATGCGCGGCCCCTCGCCATGGCCGGCCTGCTGCAGGAAGGCCGCCACGCGCTGCACGCCTTCGGGAAGATGGTGGAGTTCAGATCCGCACATGCTCACACCGCCTCGCATGCAGACGCGCTGGCGCGCTTGGTGAGCAGTGCCTTGGCCACGCGCGACTGCGTGGGGCGGCCCAGGTGGTCGCTGATGAACTGGCCGGCGTCAATCAGCTTGTCCAGGTCGATGCCGGTCTCTATGCCCATGCCCTGCAGCATGTAGACCACGTCCTCGGTGGCCACATTGCCCGTGGCGCCCTTGGCGTAGGGGCAGCCGCCCAGGCCCGCCACCGAGGTGTCGAACTGCCACACGCCCAGCGACAGCGCGGCCAGCGTGTTGGACACGGCCTGGCCGTAGGTGTCGTGGAAGTGGCCCGAGACATCGTCGATGGCGAAGTGCTGCAGCGTGGCCTCGATGGCCTTGCGCACCTTGACGGGCGTGCCCACGCCGATGGTGTCGGCCACGCCCACATGCTGCACGCCGATGCCCTTCATGAGGCCGGCCAGGTAGGCCACGCGCTCGGGGGCGATCTCGCCTTCGTAGGGGCAGCCCACGGTGCAGCTCATGGCGCCGCGCACGTAGATGCCCTGGGCGCGTGCGGCCTCGGCCACGGGGGCGAAGCGGTCGATGCTTTCGGCAATGGAGCAGTTGATGTTCTTCTGGCTGAAGGCCTCGCTGGCTGCGCCGAAGACCACGATCTCGTCGGGCCACAGTTCGCGCGGCGCCGACAGCGCGGCCTCCAGGCCCTTCATGTTGGGCGTGAGCACGCTGTAGCGCACGCCGGGGCGGCGGACGATGCCGGCCATGACTTCGGCGTTGTCGGCCATCTGTGGCACCCATTTGGGGCTGACGTAGCTGGTGACCTCGATTTCCTTGAGGCCGGCTTCCTGCAGGCGGTGCACCAGCTCGATCTTGACGGCGGCGGGCACGGGCTGTTTTTCATTCTGCAGGCCGTCGCGGGGGCCTACATCGACGAGTTTGACGCGGGAAGGAATGCTCATGGGGTGTTCTCACCGGGATGACGGGTACGGCCCCTATTGTCCAGTCTTGCAGGTCCGGGCACCACCCCATATCCTGCCGGGCCATGCACAACGGCTGCCAGCGCCCCGTTCAGCCCGGCAGGGCCGCCATTTCCTCGCGCAGCATCTCCACCATGCGCGCGGCAGCCGGCGACAGGCGGCGGCCGCTCAGGCGCACCAGGCCGATGGGGCGGCGCAGCACCGGCCGTGCCAGCGGGCGCGCCACCACCTCCGGCCGCTGCACCACCTGCGCGGCCAGCAGCGGCAGCGCGCTCACGCCCAGATCGGCAGCCACCATGGCCGCGATGGTGGCCAGGTGCTCCACGGCGTACTGGGGCGCAAAGCGTATGCCGTGGGTCAGCAGGGCCTCGTCGGCGTACTGCCGCACGCTGGTGCCGGCCGGCATGGAGATGTGGGGCAGATGGGCCACGTCGGCCCAGCCCAGATCGCCGCGCCCGCGCGCCAGCGCATGGCCGCGGCCCAGCAGCAGCACGAAGCGGTCGGAGGCCAGGGGCAGGTAGTCCAGGTCGGCATAGGCGGGGTTGGCCGCCGTGAGCGCAAAGTCCACGCGGCCCGCGCGCACCATGTCGAAGGCCGGCCCGGCCAGGCTGTCGAACAGCTCCAGGTGCACGCCCGGATGCTCGGCCGCAAAGCGCGCCAGCACGCGGGGCAGCAGGCCCGCAGCCAGCGAAGGCAGGGCCGCCAGCGCCAGCCGGCCCACCTGCACCTGGGCCACCTCCTGCACGCGGCGCACGGTCTCGTCCATCTGGTGGCGCAGGATGCGCGCCTGCTCGGCGAAGACCTCGCCGGCCTGGGTCAGTTCCACGGCGCGCGTGGTGCGCTCGAACAGGCGCGCGCCCAGCATCTCTTCCAGCCGCGCCAGCGTGCCCGAGACGGCCGACTGCGACAGGTGCATCTGCAGCGCCGTGCGCCGAAAGCTCAGCGAATCGGCCAGCGCCAGAAAGACATCGACCTCGCGGGCCGACCAATTGATCTTCATGGCCGATCAGTTTATCAAAAAATGCGTCTTTACCGTTCAATAACGGCTGCCTAGACTGCGCCTCAAATCCATGAAATCAGCAGGAGACAGCATGCACAGCAGTTCGCCGCGCCACGCGCGCACGGTGGTCGTCGGGGGAGGCACCATGGGTGCCGATGTGGCCGTGGTCCTGGCCCGGGGCGGCGCCCTGGTGACCGTGGTCGACCCCGGCGCGGCACGGCGCGAGCTGCTGCTGCAGCACATTGCCATCGAGCTGGCCACGGCCGGCTTTGCCCGATGCGCGTCCCAGGTCTCGGTCTGCGCGGCGCTGGAGGATGTGGCCTGGGACGGCGTCGCCCTGGTGGTGGAATGCATCACCGAGCGGCTGGACGCCAAGCAGGCGCTGTTCGCCGAACTGGAGGCGCATGCGCCGGCCGACGCCGTGCTGGCCAGCAACAGCTCGGGCTTTCCCATCAGCGCCATCGCCAGCGGCCTACCCACGGCGCAGCGCATGCTGGGCCTGCACTTTTTCATGCCCGCCCACTTGGTGCCGCTGGTGGAGGTGGTGCTGGGAGAGCGCAGCGACCCGGCCCTGGGCCAGTGGCTGTACGGCTTCATGCGCGGCTGCGGCAGCGTGCCGGTGCTGGTGAAGAAGGACAAGCCCGGCTTTCTGGCCAACCGCATGCAGCATGCGCTGTCGCGCGAGGCCTTCGCCCTCATCGACGAGGGCATTGCCTCGCCCGAGGATGTGGATGCCGCCGTGCGCTTCGGCTTCGGCTTCCGCTTCCTGGCAGCCGGTCCCGTGCTGCAGCGCGACCATGCAGGCATCGAGGTGCACTGCGCAGCGGCCGCCACCATGTACCCCACGCTGTCCAACACCGATGTGCCGGCCCAGGCCCTGCGCGATCGCGTGGCGCGCGGCGATCTGGGCATGAAGACCGGCAAGGGCTTCTTCGACTGGCCCGAGGACCGCCGCCTGGCCGAGCGTGCACGCTACGACGCGCTGCTGCGCCAGGGCCTGGCCCTGCTGGCCAGCGAGCTGCCGGTGCCGGAGCAGGCACAGGACACGCCATGAGCACGCCGGTCCCCACGTCAACCGCGTCAACCGCGTCGCCCACGTCACCCACCTCGCAGTGGAACGACCCACTGATCATCACCGTGGCCCCCAACGGCGCCTACAAGCAGCCGGCCGACCACCGAGCCCTGCCGGTCACTCCGCAGGCGCTGGCCGCCAGGTGGGCGTGATGTTCGACATCGTGGGCAGCTCGCTGCAGCACATCCAGGGCGGGCGCCTGATCCCGCTGGCCGTCACCTCGGCAGAGCGCAGCAAGGTGCTGCCCGACGTGCCCACCATGGCCCAGGCCGGCGTGCCCGGCTACCAGATCACGGGCTGGCATGGCATTGCCGTGCGCGCGGGCACGCCGCCCGCCGCCATCGACAAACTCAATGCCACGGTCAACGCCGTCTTCAAGGACCCGGCCTTCCGCACGCGCTGGGAGGCCATCGGCACGCCGGCCGTGGGCGGCACGGCGGCCGAATTCGGCGCCTTGATCAGGAGCGATTCCCAGCGCCTGGGCGCGCTGGTGCGCAGCACCGGCGTGACGCTGGACTGAGCGCGCCCGTCAGTAGCCGCGCTGCAGGTCCACGCGGCCGCTCACGGCCTCGCCCCGGCTCAGCGCCGCGACCTTGCCCACGATCTGCTCCACGCTGTCGCGCGCCAGGGTGCGCGCCGAAGTGTGGGGCGTGAGCGTGATGCGCGGATGCCGCCAGAAGGCATGGCCGTCGGGCAGCGGCTCGGTGCGGAACACATCGAGCAACGCGCCGGACACATGGCCCCCGTCGATGGCGGCGACGAGGTCCTCGTCCGCCACATGGCCGCCGCGTCCCACGTTGATGACATAGGCGCCCGGCTGCAGCAGGGCCAGGCTGCGCGCGTCGATGATGCTGTCGGTCTCGGGGGTCAGCGGCAGCAGGTTGACGAGGATGCGGGTGGCGCGCAGAAAGGCGTCGAAGTCCTGCGGGCCGCAGAAGCCACGCACGCCGTCGATGGCATGCGGCGTACGGCTCCAGCCGTTGACGGGGAAATCGAACACCGCCAGCGCGCGCGCCACGCGCTCGCCCATGCGGCCCAGTCCCATGACGCCCACGGGGTAGTCGGCACGCCGGGGATTGGGCCGGTGCTGCCACAGGCCGGCGGCCATGTCGGCCTCGTAGCCGTCCAGGCCCCGGAAGAAGCGGATCACGGCCTGGCAGACATATTCGGCCATCTGCACGGCCATGCCGGCGTCCTCCAGGCGGTAGACGCGAAGGTCAGGCGGCAGGCGCAGCGGCAGCAGCGCATCGACGCCGGCGCCGATGTTGAACAGGGCCTTGAGGCCCAGCTGCTCGTCGATGAAGCGCTGGGGTGGCGCCCAGACCAGGGCGTAGTCGGCCTGCGGCGCGCCCGGCGACCAGATGTCCACCTCGGCGCCCGGCAGGGCCGCGCGCAGTCCTTGCAGCCAGGCGTCGGGCCTGGTGTCTTCGCAGCAGAAAGTCACTCGCATAGGTGGCCAAGCCTAACGGCCTGGCGACGCCCACGCGCGACTTTTGCGCAAAACTGTCTTGCCTGCGGGCTCAGCTTTCCAGGCGCAGCAGCTCGGAGCCTTCGGTCACCTGGTCGCCGGGCGCATACAGCAGCTCGGCCACCACGCCGTCGCCGGGCGCGGCGATGGTGTGCTCCATCTTCATGGCCTCCATCACGGCCAGCGGCTGGCCCTTGCTGACCTTGTCGCCGGCCTTGACGGCAAAGGAGACCACCTTGCCCGGCATGGGCGCCGTCAGGCGGCCGCCTTCCGAATGCACATCGCCCGCATGGGCCAGCGGATCGGCCAGGCCCAGCACGGCCGCGCCCTGGGGAGCGAACACATGGCATTGCTCGCCCAGCACATGGACCTGGGCGCGCAGGCGCTGGCCCGCGAATTGCACGTCGAAGGCGCCGTCCCCGGCCTGTTGCCAGGACAGCAGGCCCTCGGCGAGGGACTCGCCCTCGCCCACGGCCAGTTGCAGCGCGCCGTCATGCAGGTAGCGCAGGCGCGCGGGCACGGCGGCCTCGCCCTGGCGGAAGTCCCAGCGCCGCTCGGCCACGCCGTGCGAGCGCCAGCCGTCGCGGCGGCTGAAGGGGTCGGCGGTTTCCTGCGCGCGCTCGGCCTGCAGTACCTGGGCCACGGCGGCGGCCACGGCCTGGGCCTGCGGCAGGCGCTGCTGGTGGAACAGATGCTGCTTCTCGCGCTCGATCAGCGCCGTGTCCAGCTTGGCGGTTGCAAAGGCATCGCTGGCGATGACTTGGCGCAGGAACTGCACATTGGTGGCCAGGCCCACGATGCGTGTCTCGGCCAGGGCGGCATCGAGCCGCGCCAGCGCCTGTTCGCGCGTGTCGCCATGCACGATGAGCTTGGCGATCATGGAGTCGTAGAAGGGGCTGATGGCATCGCCCTCGCGCACGCCGTCGTCCACGCGCACGTCGCCGACATGGAAGCTGGCGCAGTCGGGCTTGCGGTAGACATGCAGGGTGCCGGTGGCGGGCAGGAAGCCGTTGTCGGGGTTTTCGGCGCAGATGCGCGCCTCGATGGCATGGCCGGTGATGCGCAGCTCGTCCTGGCGCTTGGGCAGGGGCAGGCCGCTGGCCACGCGCAGCTGCCAGTCCACCAGGTCCTCGCCCGTGATGGCCTCGGTCACCGGATGCTCGACCTGCAGGCGGGTGTTCATCTCCATGAAGTAGAACTTCATGGCCTCGGGCTGGTCGTAGCCGCCGGGCTGCTCGACGATGAATTCCACCGTGCCCGCGCCCACGTAGTTCACGGCCTGGGCGGCGGCCACGGCGGCCTCGCCCATCTTCTGGCGCAGCGCAGGCGTCATGCCGGGCGCGGGGGACTCCTCCAGCACTTTCTGGTGGCGGCGCTGCACCGAGCAGTCGCGCTCGAACAGGTAGACGCAGTTGCCCTGGGTGTCGCCAAAGACCTGGATTTCGATGTGGCGCGGGCGCAGCACGTATTTCTCGACCAGCACGGCGTCATCGCCGAAGCTGTTGATGGCCTCGCGCTGGCAGCTGGCCAGGGCGGCGGCAAAGTCCTCGCTGCGCTCGACCAGGCGCATGCCCTTGCCGCCGCCGCCGGCGCTGGCCTTGATCAGCACCGGGTAGCCGATGCGGTCGGCCTCGCGCTGCAGCAGCTGCGGGTCCTGGTCGGCCCCGTGGTAGCCGGGCACCAGGGGCACGCCGGCCTTTTCCATGAGCTGCTTGGAGGCCGCCTTCAGGCCCATGGCGCGGATGGCCGAGGGCGGCGGGCCGATGAAGACCAGGCCGGCATCGGCGCAGGCCTGGGCGAATTCCTCGTTCTCGCTGAGAAAGCCGTAGCCGGGGTGGATGGCCTGGGCGCCCGTGGCCTTGGCGGCCTCCAGGATGCGTTCCCAGCGCAGATAGCTGTCCTTGGGGGCGCTGCCGCCGATGTGCACGGCCTCGTCGCAGGCCTGCACATGCTTGGCGCGGGCATCGGCGTCCGAGTACACGGCCACGGTTCGCACGCCCATGCGGCGGGCGGAAGCCGCGACGCGGCAGGCGATTTCACCGCGGTTGGCGATCAGGATCTTCTTGAACATGCGTTATCTCCAGTGTTTTCTCTGCAGCCCCGGTCATTCGGCGACCGGCGGCTATGGTTTTTGATTCATCGCGGGAGACCCGCCGAACAGCGCGCGCAGGCGCTGCACCACGGCCTTGAGAAAGCGCCACAGCGCCCAGGTCAGCAGCCACAGCGCGATGACCACGACCAGCAGCACGGCGGCGAAGGCCAGCGGGTGCGTGAGCGCCAGCCAGATCGCGCCCACCGAGGCGCCGTCCTCCACCAGGCTGGCGCCCACGTTGGAAAACGGCTCGGGCGAGGTGTTGATGGCCGCGCGCGTCGTGCTTTTGGCCACTTGGCTGGACAGGGCCAGCGAGCCGCCCATCAGGGCCGCCATGGTGGCCATGGTCGCGCTGTCGGCGCCGAAGACGCCGGCCGCCAGCGCCGCGCCCGCCGGGATGCGGATCACGCTTTGCAGCAAGTCCCAGACCGAGTCCACCCCGGGGATCTTGTCGGCGAAGAACTCCACGAACAGCAGCGCTCCGCTGGCGAACAGCAGGGCCGGATGCTCCAGCACATGTAGCCCGCCCGGCAGCACCACCCAGCCCAGCGCCCCCAGCAGCCCGGTCACGAACACCACGGCGTAGAGCCGGAAACCGCTGGCCCAGCCCAGTGCGGCGGCCAGCGCCAGCAGGCCGGCCATGTCCATGCCGCTGGTGGCCTGGCCCACGCGCTCGGCCACTTCGCCAGCCGCCTCGCTGACCGTGTGGTGCACGGCCGGGCCCGGGTACAGGCCCACGGACTGCAGCCACTGGACGAGGGAGTCGGTCAGGGTGCTCATGGTGTTGGCTCGGCGTTGGCTCGGCGTTGCTCGGTGGTGGCGCGATGAATGGGCAGCCTGCGCGTGTCAGGCCAGCCAGGCCGGCTTGCGCTTTTGCAGGAAGGCCTGCACGCCCTCCTTGCCCTCGGCGCTGGCCCGGATGTCGGCGATGCCTTCGACGGTGGCGGCGATCAGCTGCTCGTTGATCTCGCGCTCGGCCACATCGATCACCAGGCGCTTGCAGGCGCGGGCGGCGGCGGGACCGGCGCTGACCAGGTGCTTGAGCAGGCCGTCCACGGCGTTGTCCAGCTCTTCGGCGGGCACGACGCGGTGCACGAAGCCGATGCGCAGCGCCTCGGCCGCGTCGAAGCGCTCACCGGTCAGGAAGTAGCGGTGGGCGGCGCGCGCGCCCATGGCGCGGATCACGTAGGGGCTGATAGTGGCGGGGATGAGGCCGATCTTCACTTCGGACAGGCAAAAGCCCGCGCCCTCGGCGGCCACGGCCATGTCGCAGGCCGCGACCAAGCCCATGCCGCCCGCATAGACATCGCCCTGCACGCGCGCGATGGTGGGCTGCGGGCATTCGTAGATCACGCGCAGCATCTCGGCCAGCAGGCCGGCGTCCTCGCGGTTCTCGTCGCGCGAGTAGTCGGCCATGCGGCGCATCCAGTTGAGGTTGGCGCCCGCGCAAAAGGCCGGCCCCTCGGCGGCCAGCACCACGGCGCGCACGTCGCTGCGCTTGCCCACGGCGTGGAAGGCGTGGGTGATGTCGGCAATGACCTCGTCGCTGAAGGCATTGCGCACTTCGGGCTGGGTCAGCGTGATGGTGGCCAGGGGGCCCTGGAATTCGAGGGTCAGTGCGGTGGTTTTCATGAAGTACCTCGCTGCAAGGAAAGGGAAGCCGCCGTCACATGCGGAACACGCCGAAGCGCGTGTCCGCTATGGGCGCGTTGCGCGTGGCCGCCAAGCCCAGCGCCAGCACGCGGCGCGTGTCGGCGGGGTCGATGACGCCATCGTCCCACAGGCGCGCCGTCGCGTAATAGGGGTGGCCCTGATCCTCGTACTGCTGGCGGATGGGGGCCTTGAAGGCCTCTTCCTCCTCGGCCGTCCACTGGCCGCCCTTGGCCTCGATGCCGTCGCGCTTGACGGTGGCCAGCACGCTGGCCGCCTGCTCGCCGCCCATGACCGAGATGCGCGCGTTGGGCCACATCCACAGGAAGCGCGGTGAGTAGGCGCGGCCGCACATGCCGTAGTTGCCCGCGCCGAAGGAGCCGCCGATGATGATGGTGAACTTCGGCACGGCCGCCGTGGCCACGGCCGTGACCAGCTTGGCGCCGTGGCGGGCAATGCCTTCGTTCTCGTACTTGCGGCCCACCATGAAGCCCGTGATGTTCTGCAGGAAGACCAGCGGGATCTTGCGCTGGCAGCACAGCTCGATGAAGTGCGCGCCCTTGACCGCCGATTCGCTGAACAGGATGCCGTTGTTGGCGATGATGCCCACCTGCATGCCCTCGATGCGCGCAAAGCCGCAGACCAGGGTGGCACCGAAGCGCGCCTTGAACTCGTCGAAGCGGCTGCCGTCCACCACGCGGGCGATGATCTCGCGCACGTCGAAGGGCTTGCGCGTGTCCACGGGGATCACGCCGTACAGCTCGCCGCCGTCGAACAGCGGCGCCTCGGGCGGCAGGTCGCCAGCCGAAGGCTGCTTGGCATGGTTGAGGTTGGCCACGGCCTGGCGCGCCAGCGCCAGCGCGTGGGTGTCGTTGTGGGCCAGGTGGTCGGCCACGCCCGACAGGCGCGTGTGCACGTCGCCGCCGCCCAGGTCCTCGGCGCTGACCACCTCGCCCGTGGCGGCCTTCACCAGCGGCGGGCCGCCCAGGAAGATGGTGCCCTGGTTCTTGACGATGATGGACTCGTCGCTCATGGCCGGCACATAGGCGCCGCCGGCCGTGCACGAGCCCATGACCACGGCGATCTGGGCAATGCCCTCGGCGCTCATGTTGGCCTGGTTGAAGAAGATGCGGCCGAAGTGCTCGCGGTCGGGGAACACATCGTCCTGGTTGGGCAGGTTGGCGCCGCCCGAGTCCACCAGGTAGATGCAGGGCAGGCGGTTCTGCGCGGCGATCTCCTGGGCGCGCAGGTGCTTCTTCACCGTCATCGGGTAGTAGGTGCCGCCCTTCACCGTGGCGTCGTTGCAGACGATCATGCAGTCCACGCCGCTGACGCGCCCGATGCCGGCGATCAGGCCCGCGCCGGGTGCATCGTTGCGGTACATGTTGAGCGCAGCCAGCGGGGCGATCTCCAGGAAGGGCGTGCCCGGGTCCAGCAGCATGGCCACGCGGTCGCGCGGCAGCAGCTTGCCGCGCGCCACGTGCTTGGCGCGCGCGGCCTCGCCGCCGCCCTCGGCGACCTTGGCCACCTGGGCCTGCAGGTCCTCGACCACGGCGCGCATGGCCGCGGCATTGGCCAGGAAGTCCGCCGAACGCGGATTGAGTTGGGTGCCCAGAATGCTCATGTGTGGCCTCTTCTTGTGTTTGCCCGATGCGGGCGCTTGGTTTTTCCGAATGTCCTGCAAAGAACGGCGGTCCGGCCTGGGGAAAATGCCGTATGCACACCGTTGAAATCGTCTTGCTCGTCCTGCTGCTGGGAGCGTTGACGGGCATTGCCGCGCGCTACGTGCGCGCCATCCCGCTGCCGCTGATCCAGATCACCCTGGGAGCGCTGATGGCCTGGCCGCAAAAGGGCCTGCACATCGCCTTCGATCCCGAGCTGTTCCTGCTGCTGTTCATCCCGCCGCTGCTGTTTGCCGACGGATGGCGCATTCCCAAGCGCGAGTTCTTTGCGCTGTACCGCCCCATCCTGCGCCTGGCGCTGGGCCTGGTGCTGTTCACGGTGGTGGGGCTGGGCTGGCTGATCCACTGGCTGGTGCCCGGCATGCCGCTGACCGTGGCCTTTGCGCTGGCCGCCGTGGTCTCGCCCACCGATGCCGTGGCCGTCTCGGCCATCACGCGCAACCTGGGCATGCCCGAGAAGACCATGCACATCCTCGAGGGCGAGTCCCTGCTCAACGACGCCTCGGGCCTGGTGGCGCTGAAATTCGCCATCGCGGCCACGCTGACCGGCCTGTTCTCGTGGACCGAGGTGGCCAAGGATTTCATGTGGATGGCCCTGGGCGGCCTGGGCGTGGGTACGCTGATCGGCTGGGGCTTTTCCTATGCGCGCAGCACCATCACGCGCCGCCTGGGCGACGTGGCGGCCACGCAGATGGTGCTGCTGCTGATCCTGCTGCCCTTCGCCGCCTACATCGTGGGCGAAAAGATCGGCGTGTCGGGCATCCTGTCGGCCGTGGCCGCGGGCATTGCCACCAACTTCGCCGACCTGGAGCGCAGCACCTACATCAGCGAGCGGCTGCAGACCGAGGGCACCTGGAGCATGGTGGAAGCCTCGTTCAACGGCGCCATCTTCCTGCTGCTGGGCCTGCAGCTGCCCTCCATCATCGGCGTGACGCTGCACGATGCGGGCAGCGAATGGTGGGTGCTGGTGGGCTATGTGGTGATCATCTCCAGCGCGCTGCTGCTGATGCGCTGGATCTGGCTGACGCTGGGCGTGCAGCGCAGCCTGGCTCGCGCCCACTTCCAGGGAAAGATGGCAGAGCGCCCGTCGCACCTGCTGAACCTGGCCACCACCATGGCCGGCATACGCGGCGCCGTGACGCTGGCCGGCGCGCTGTCCGTGCCCATGCTGCTGAACAACGGACAGCCCTTCCCCGGCCGCGAGATGCTGGTCTTCCTGGCCACGGGCACCATCTTGTTCACCCTGGTGCTGGGCAGCATCGCCCTGCCGCTGATCCTGCGCCGCATGCCCCAGCCCGGCGAATCGCCCACGGTGCGCGAGGAGCGCCTGGCGCGCGTGGCCGCCTGCCAGTCCGCCATTGGCGGGCTGACGCTGAGCGAGGAAGAGATCCAGGGCCACACGCCCGAATGGGTGGCCATGCACCAGGAGGTCATGGGCCACCTGACGCAGGAGTACCGCAACCGCGTCCAGCTGCTGGACGACGGCAGCGGCACGGCCTCCAGCATCGAGATCCAGCGCGAGGCGCCCGAAGTCGTGCGCCAGCGCAAGCTGCGCTACCTGCTGGAGATCGAGCTGCGCCTGCGCTGCATCCACCAGGAGCGCGACGCGCTCTACGCCGAGCGCCAGGCCCACCGCATCAACGACGAGTCGCTGCGCCGTCTGGTCAGCGAGCTGGACATGCAGGAGATCTCGCTGCGCAAGCGCCTGGTCGTGGCGCGCCGCGCTGCAGCCTCGGCCATGGCCGCGCCCGAGGGCGGCACGCCCTAGGCGGCACGCGGTGGACAGCTGGCGGCAGCGCATGAAAGCAGCCCTCAGGCGGTCCTGGCCGGGCGCAGATCCAGCATGGCGATCATCTCGTCGCGGATCTTGAATTTCTGGATCTTGCCGGTCACCGTCATCGGGAAGGCCTCGACGAAGCGGATGTAGCGCGGCACCTTGTAGTGGGCGATCTGGCCCTTGCAGAAGTCGCGCACGCCGTCTTCGGTCAGCGCCTGGCCGGGCTTGACGATGATCCAGGCGCACAGCTCCTCGCCATAGCGCGCGTCGGGCACGCCGACGACCTGCACGTCCTGCACCTGCGGATGGCGGTAGAGGAATTCCTCGATCTCGCGCGGGTAGATGTTCTCGCCGCCGCGGATCACCATGTCCTTGATGCGGCCGACGATGTTCACGTAGCCCTGCTCGTCCATGGTGGCCAGGTCGCCGGTGTGCATCCAGGCCTCGTCGTCGATGGCCTCGCGCGTGCGGGCCTCGTCCCCCCAGTAGCCGTGCATGACCGAGTAGCCGCGCGTGCACAGCTCGCCCGAGACGCCGGGCGCCACGACCTCGCCCGTGGCCGGGTCGACGATCTTCACCTCCAGGTGCGGCTGCACCTTGCCCACGGTGGACACGCGGCGCTGAAGCGGCGTGTCGGCATCGCTCTGGCAGCTGACGGGGCTGGTCTCGGTCATGCCGTAGGCGATGGTGATCTCGGAAAGGTGCATGTCGCTGACCACGCGCTTCATCACCTCGATGGGGCAGGGCGAGCCGGCCATGATGCCGGTGCGCAGCGTGCTCAGGTCGAACTCCTTGAAGCGCGGGTGGTCCAGCTCGGCGATGAACATCGTGGGCACGCCGTGCAGGCCCGTGCAGCGCTCGGCCTGCACGGTCTCCAGCACCAGCAGCGGATCGAATCCGTCATTCGGGTAGACGATGGCCGAGCCATGCGTGAAGCAGGCCAGGTTGCCCAGCACCATGCCGAAGCAGTGGTACAGCGGCACGGGAATGCACAGCCGGTCCTCGGGCGTCAGCCGCATGCACTCGCCGATGAAAAAGCCGTTGTTCAGGATGTTGCGGTGGGTCAGCGTGGCGCCCTTGGGAAAGCCCGTGGTGCCGCTGGTGAACTGGATGTTGATGGGGTCGGTGTTCTTGAGCGTGGCGGCCACGGCGTCGATGCGCGCATCCTGCGCATCACCGCGCGCCAGCAGGCTGGAAAAGCGCAGCATGCCGGGCTGCTCTTCGCCCTGCCCTGCGACGTCGATCCAGACCACGCTGCGCAGCTGGGGCAGGCGCGCGCAATGCAGGCGGCCGGGCTCGGCCGTGGCCAGCTCGGGGGCCAGTTCGCGCAGCATGCCCAGGTAGTCGCTGGTCTTGAACTGCGCCATGGTCACCAGGGCCTTGCAGCCGACCTTGTTGAGCGCGTACTCCACCTCGGAGGTGCGGTAGGCCGGGTTGATGTTGACCAGCACCAGGCCGACCTGGGCCGTGGCCAGCTGCATCAGCACCCATTCGGCGTTGTTGTGCGACCAGATGCCGACGCGGTCGCCCTTTTCCAGCCCCAGGCCCAGCAGCGCGCTGGCCAGGCGGCGCGCCTCGGTGTGCAGGCCGGCATAGCTGTAGCGCAGGCCCTGGTGGCGGCTGACCAGGGCCTCGCGATCGGGCTGGCGGGCCGCCATGTCGGCAAAGAAATCGCCGATGGTCTGCTCGATCAGCGGCACATCGGTGCGGCCTTGGGCATGGCTGGAAGCGAGCGGGGCGTTCTGGGCGGGCATGCGTTGTCTCCTGTGTCGTCGGCGGCGCCTGGGACGGGCAAATGCAGTGGCCTGCCCCGTCACGGCAGCTATTGCGTGGCAGCATAAGGGCCAACCCCGAGCAGAACAGGCCACGAAGGTTGCAATAATTGCCAGCATGTTCACCCCCTCGCTGGTCAAGACCCCCCTGCCCCAGGCGGCCGCCACCATGGCCTCCGCACACCCTGCAGTCACGCCCATGGCCTTTGTGCAGGCCATTATGCTGGCCTACGAACGCCGGGGCATCAGCGCCCTGTCCGCCCTGGAGAAGGCACAAATTGCGCCAGACTCCGTCAAAGAGCGCAACGAGTGCATCACGGCGCTGCAGATGGAGGCACTGTCCGATGCCGCCATGCGCGAACTCGACGACGAGGCCCTGGGCTGGTTCTCCCGGCGCCTGCCCTGGGGCAGCTACGGCATGCTGGCGCGCGCCAGCATGGGCAGCGAGCAGCTGGGCCTGGCACTGGCGCGCTGGTGCCGCCACCATGGCCTGCTGGCCGACGACATCCGCCTCACGCTGACGCAGGAAGACGGCTTGGCCACGCTGGCCATCGAGGAGCTGTCCACGCTGGGCGCCATGCGCGAGTTCTGCCTGCTGTCGGTGCTGCGCAATATCCACGGCCTGGCCAGCTGGTTCATCGACGAGCCGCTGCCGCTGCGGCGCGCCTGCTTTCCCTTCGATCCCCCGCCGCATGCGGGCGTGTATGCGCTGCTGTTCCCGCCGGGCGAGGTGGAGTTTGGCGCGGCCCGGGCCTGCCTCCAGTTCGACGCGCGTTTTCTGGATATGCCGCTGACGCGCGACGAGCCTGCGCTGCAGCGCATGCTGCAGCGCGCCCTGCCGCTGCAGGTGCGCCCCTACCGGCGCGAGCGCCAGCTGGTGCAGCGCGTGCGCCAGCTGCTGGCGGCCGACGCCGAATGCCTGCAGACGGCCGACACGCTGGCGCGCCAGCTGCACCTGTCCCAGCGCAGCCTGCACCGCCAGCTCAAGGAAGAAGGCGCCTCGCTGCAGGCGCTCAAGGACGAGGTGCGGCGCGAGCGGGCCGTGGCCCTGCTGCTGCGCACCAGCCGGCCCATCAAGCGCATCGCGCAGTCCTGCGGCTTTCTCAACGACAAGAGCTTCATCCGCGCCTTCCGGCTGTGGACGGGGCTGTCGCCTTCCGAATTCCGCAAGAGCGCCCGAGCCCGGCCCGAGTGAGGGCCGTGCGCATCCTGGCGCGATTTGCATCCTGCGCGACTGCCGCCGTCAGCGCATCTGGCCTAGGCTTTGCGCATGCACCATCTCCACCACTGCGTCAGCGCGCGCTCCTTCCGCGCGCTGTGGATGCTCGAAGAACTGCAGCTCCCCTACACGCTGCACATGCTGCCGTTTCCGCCGCGCGTGCTGCAGCGCAGCTACCTGGAGCTCAACCCGCTGGGCACGGTGCCGCTGCTGCGCCACGGCGAGGCCAGGCTGACCGAGTCAGCCGCCATCTGCGAATACCTGGCCGCCCTGCACCCCGGGGCGGGCCTGTCCGTGCAGCCGCAGGAGGCGGGCTTTGCGGCCTATCTCAACTGGCTGCACATGAGCGATGCCACGCTGACCTTCCCGCAGACCCTGGTGCTGCGCTATGCGCACTTCGAGCCAGCCGAACGGCGCCAGCCCCAGGTGGCCCAGGACTACCAGCGCTGGTTCCTCGCGCGGCTGCGCGCCGTGGAGCAGGCCGTGGAACAGCGCCACTGGCTCGCGGCAGACCGCTTCACCGCTGCCGACGTGGCCGTGGGCTATGCGCTGATGCTGTCGGCGCACCTGGAGATGGAGCCGCAATGGGGGCCTGCCACCCAGGCCTACTGGCAGCGCCTGCAGCAGCGGCCCGCCTTCCAGCGGGCGCTGCAGGCCGAGCAGCAGGCCGCGCGTGCGCAGGCCGTGGACGAGACGCCTTCGCCGCGGCTGCGCTAGGGCCGGCTCAAGCTCAAGCGCTGGCGCTGGCCTGCCCGATGGCGCGCAGCATGGCGGGCAGCTCGCCCATGTCGCCGAACACGCAGCTGGCGCCGGCCTCGAGCAGTTGCTCGGCCGATGCGTGGCCCTGGTCGGCCGGGAAGTAGCCCCAGACCGTGGCGCCTGCGGCCACGCCGGCGGTGACGCCGGTCACCGTGTCCTCGATGACCAGGCAGCGCGCCGGCTCCACGCCCAGGGCGGCGGCAGCGGCCAGGTACACATCGGGAAAGGGCTTGCTGCGCGGCAGCTCATGGCCGCTGAAGACGCGGCCCTCGAAATACGGGGCCATGCCGACCTGGGCCAGCTGCATCTCCACCTTGGCGCGGTCCGCGCCCGAGGCGCAGGCGATGCGGCCAGCGCACAGCGCATGGGATTGGCTGACGGCGGACAGCGCGCCGTCAATGGCCACCAGCTCGGCGCGCAGCGCGGCGTTGCGGCGCTCGTAGAAGGCGGCCATCCATGCGTCGGTCAGCGGCTTGCCGGTGCGCGCCTCGATCAGCGCGGCCTGGCTGCGCACGGTCTTGCCGATGAATTCGCGCAGGCATTCCTCGGTGCTGATGGGCCAGCCCGATTCATTGAGCATGGTGCACAGCACGCGGTTGGTGATGGATTCACTGTCGACGAGCACGCCGTCACAGTCGAAGAGCACGGCCTCGAAAGCAGTCATGGATGGATTCTCGAAACAAACTGAGCAAGGGCGCCCTGGGGCGCCCTTGCTGCGGAAAATGGCCGGATTATGCGCCGGCCGCGCATGCCTGTGCCCTGCTCAGGGGAAGGAGGCACCGGCCAGCGGATGCACCATGCGGCGGACGTTGCGCACCGAGATGGAATGGAACCGGCCATCGTCGGTGACCACGTCGCCGAAGGCGAAGAAGCCTTCGGCCGCATTGCGGTTGAACTGCTCCAGGCGCTGCGCGAGGCTGGCGCTTTGGGACACCGGTTCGACGCGGTACTCGATGGCGCCCTGCTGGTCGCCGCCCTTTTCGTACAGCTGCACGCCTTCGGTATTGCCGCGCAGCACCAGGGCGCCGCGCAGCAGGTGGCCCTTGGCCCCCATCTCGTCCAGGCGCTGCTTCAGCGCCGTGCCGTTGGCCATGCCGAAGGGCGCGGCCAATGCGAACACCGCGTACTCGAAGGCCGGCGCCTTGGAGTCCTTGACGTAGAGGTTGAACATCTCGTTGCCCGAGATCAGCGGGCCCATGTAGCGGAAACCCCGGCCGCTCATCTCGGCCAGTTGCTGCGTGAAGCCGGACGTGTCCAGCGCACCCACGGCGGGGCGCGTCTCGTAGCTGTAGGTGGCGGCGGCGCTGCTGCTGCGCACATAGAGGTTGCGCAGGTCCTGCGTGCTGCTGGGGAACGTCATGCCCGACTTGTACAGGTAGCCTTGCGCACCCTGTGCGTTGAGCTGGGCCACCAGGGCCGAGACGCCCGCCACATCGGGCACCATGCGGTAGTCCAGGCGCGTGCCGGTGTGGGCCGTGTCGGTGACGTAGAAGTCACCGATGGGAACGGGGAAGGCGGTACCGCCCGAGGCCAGGCTGTAGGTGAAGGCATAGCCCTGCGCCCCCAGCGCGTTCATGGCGGACAGGGCCGCGTCGAAGTTCTCCGCACCGGTCTCCATGCGGTACTGACCGGTCACCGGCGTGGGCGTGCCGCCGGGGTTGCCGGGCGTACCGGGGTTGCCAGGATTTCCGCCATTGCCGGGATCTCCGCCGCCCGGTTCTCCCGATCCACCACCACCGCCGCCGCCACAGGCGGCCAGGGTTCCCAGAAGCATCAATGCCGCGCTGCGGCGCGTGAGCTGTACCATCTTCATGACTATCTCCCCTTCTCGTTGAATACATGCCCGTTCCATGCGGAATCTCAGGGCATCGGCGGCGATTTTGGGGAGTTGGCCGACATCCGGTCACCCCCCGGCCGGGGGGTAATCGTTACGATGTGCGCAAGGTGTATCCGGGCGCGCCCTGGCGCTCCAGCCCTTTCGACATGCCTTCGCGCGGACCATGCACAGCCATTCCCTCCTGACCGATTCCTCCTGTCTCCAATCGGGGCGCTATGCCCTGGTGATCGACGACCACCCGCTGACGGCCATGGGCGTGTCCGAGTTCCTGAAACAATTCGGCCTGTCCGAAGTCCATGCCGTGGCCGATGCGGGCGAAGGCCTGCAGTGCATGGCCGCCAGGGGATCGCCGCATCTGGCCATCGTGGATTTCTGGCTGGGTGCCAGCGCAGGCACGGACGTGGTGCGCGAAATCCGCACGCTGGCGCCCGCCTGCCGCGTGCTCATGACCAGCGGCGACACGCATGGCGCGATTGCCCTGAAGGCACGCGCGGCCGGGGCCCATGGCTTTGTGCTCAAGTCGCAGCCGCCGCAGGTGCTGCAGCAGGCCGTGGCGGCCCTGCTGCGCGGCGAGACCTGGTTCCCCGCCGCCCCGCTGGCGCCGCAGCCGCCGGGCGGCGCCCATGCCATCCGCATGACGGCGGCCGAGCTGGGCCTCACCCCGCGCCAGGCCCAGGTTCTGGACCTGGTGCTGCGCGGCCTGCCCAATCCCAGCATTGCCCGGTTGCTGCACCTGTCGCCGCACACGGTCAAGGAGCATGTGGCAGGCGCCCTGCAGCGCCTGGGCGTGCACAGCCGCATCGACGCCATCACGCGCATGCAGGGCATTGCGCTGGAGCTGCCGCCCTCCGTACCGCCGACCGATACGGTTCAGGCGCCGGCCACGGCCAGCCTGCGCTGAAGCAGGGCCAGCAGCGCCAGCGGATCCACGGGCTTGCGCAGCAGCAGATAGCCCAGTTCCTGCGCCTGCTGCTCCAGCGCAGCGGAAGGGTCGCCGCTGAGCAGGGCACCGGCCGCCTGCGGCGATTGCGCCAGCACGTTCTGCAGCAGCGCAAAGCCGTTCTCGCCCTGGGCCAGCTGGTGGTCGCACAGCACGAAATCGGGATGCTGCCCCGCCGCCAGCCAGGCCTGCGCCTCGCGGCCCGAAGCCGCCACGTCCACGGTCAGCCCCCAGCCGCGCAGCAGGCCGGCCAGGGCCTGTGCCACCTGCACATCGTCATCGACCACCCAGCACCTGCCCTGCAGCAGGGGGCGGCCTGGCGGATTCGCGGCAGCCTCGGCCCCTGCCTGCGCCTGCGCGTGCCCCAGAGGCAGGTCCGCTTGCACGCTCAGGCTGGGCGACAGCTGCAGCCAGAAGCACGAACCCCGTCCCGGCGTGGACAGCAGACCATGCTCCACGCCCATGCGGCGCGCCGCTGCGGCCACCACGGCCAGGCCCAGGCCCTGGCTGCTCACGCCGGGCAGGTGCTCGGCCGCAGGCTGGGCCGCGCGCCGGGCCGCCTGGCCGGAACGCGCGCGAAAGTGCGGTGCGAAGACATGGGGCCGGTCTTCGGCCGCAATGCCCAGGCCGGTATCCCAGACCTCGATGCGCCAGCCCCCGCCGTGCACGCGGGCGGCCAGCAGCACGCCGCCGCGCTGGGTGTAGCGCAGGGCGTTGTGCAGCAGGTTGAACACCATCTGGCGCAGCAGGGCCTCGTCGGCACGCACCAGGCTATCCATGCCGCGCGCCACGCGCCAGCGCAGCACCAGCCCACGCTGGCGGGCCTCGGCCGCGAACAGGCGCGTGGCATCGCCCAGCAGAATGCGCAGGTCCATCACCTGGGCGCGCAGCTCCCAGGTGCCGTTCTCCAGCCGCGACAGGTCCAGCAGGTCGTTGCACATGGTGCCCAGCGACTGGGCACAGGCCTGGGCATCGTCAAGCACGCCCGCCAGCGCGCCGTCGGCATTGCGCTGGCGGGCGGTCTCCACCAGCAGGCCCAGGGCATGCAGGGGCTGGCGCAGGTCATGGCTGGCAGCCGACAGGAAGCGGCTCTTGGCCTCCAGCGCCTGTTCGGCCTGCTCCTTGGCCGCCAGGTAGCGCTCGGCCAGCAGCTGGCGGTCACGCTCCTGCGCCCATTGCTGCTGCATGAGCTGGCGCGCCCCCCAGGCATGGCGCGCGATGGTGGCGCCATACAGCATGAGCAGAGGCAGCAGGTACAGGCCCCTGTTCGGGAAGTACCAGACCACGGCCAGCAGCATGGCGCCGTACAGCACGCCGAAGAAGCGCTTGAACACGGCAGCCGCCGGCGCCAGGAAGGTGGCGGCCGAGGCCACGACGCCGCACAGCACCAGGTAGATGAAAAGCCGGAATTCATGGCCGCTGCCATGGGTCAGCGGTATGGCCAGCGCCCAGGAACCGGCGTTGAGCAAGGCCATGCGGCCCATCACGCGCTCCCAGCGCTGCAGCCGCGTTGGCAACTCGGCCGAGGGCACGGCAGCGCCCAGGTCCCGACGCAACTGGCGCCGCAAACCAACGAAGACGCAGGCCATGAGCGCCATGCCCAGCCACCACAGCAGCAGCGGCGCCTGGAAGGCACCCGTTTCGTGCCGCTGCAGCCAGACCACGATGCCGGGGATGATGAGGGCCGCCGCCTCGGACGAGCCCCGCGATGCGATGGACAGCAGCAGCCGCTGGCGCTGCTGCAGCTTCCACAGCGGCTCCGCAGGGCCGCCGCCGTGTTCAGAACTGGTCGCCATCCACGTAGAACCAGCGCCCGCCTTCGCGCACGAAGCGGCTGCGCTCATGCAGGCGCACGGCGCGGCCCGCCACGCGGTAGCGCGCGACGAATTCCACCTCGGCGCGGTCCTCGCCGGTGCTTCGGAAGTCCTTGACCGCCAGCCCCAGCCAGCGCGCCGAGGGCTCGAAGTCCAGCGTGGCGGGCCGCTGGCTGGCGTGCCAGGTGGCCAGCAGGTAGGCGGCGTCCTCACGCACGAAGGCGCTGTAGCGCGAGCGCATCAAGGCCTGGGCATCGGGTGCGGGGCAGTCGTCGAAATGGTCCAGGTAGCGGCCGCAGCAGGCATCGAAGGCCAGGGACCGGCCCTTGGCATCGTGCTGGCCACAGGGACAGGCTGGGGAGGTGGCGGCCGCGCTCATAGCGGCTGGCCCTGCGGAACTCGCGAAACTTGCGGAACCTGGGAGAGGACGGCGGGGGAGCAGGAATGCATGTCAGTCACGGCCGCCTTGCTGCGACCGGGTTCTTGATGGAGGACAGGCGGGCCATGATACTGACCGCGGGCCCTCGGGCCTGTAAGGAGAGCCCATGTTTTCAATGTCGGTCCCGTGGTGGGAGTTCGTGGTGCGCGGCGTGGCCGTCTACCTGTTCTTGCTGGTGTTCCTTCGGCTGACGGGGCGGCGCCAGACGGGGCAGTACGCGCCCTTTGACCTGGTGCTGCTGCTCATCCTGTCGAATGCCGTTCAGAACTCCATGAATGCCGGGGACAACTCGCTGATCGGCGGCATGATCTCGGCCTCCACGCTGATCCTGTGCCATCTGCTGCTGTCCTGGCTGACTTTCCGTTTTCCCGCGCTGGAGCGGCTCATCGACGGCAAGGCCCAGGCCCTGATCACGGACGGCCACCTGAACAAGGATCTGATGCGCGAGGAACGCATCACGCGCGACGATATCGAGGCCGCGCTGCGTGCGGGCGGCTGCCTGCACCTCAGAGAGGTGGAGCGCGCCACGCTGGAGACCGACGGCAGCATCACCGTCGTCCTGCGCCGCCGCGAAAGCGAGAACGACGGCGATCCGCCGGTCTGAGCCTAGTCGAGCTGCTCCAGGAAGCGCTCGATGGCCAGGTTCACGGGCTGCGGATGCGTGAGGTTGGCCGCATGGCCGGCCCCCGGCACCTCCACCCACTGCGCCCTGGGCAAGGCCTTGGCCATGGCGCGTGCACGGTCGAGCGTGATGGCGATGTCGTCCGTGCCATGGATGACCAGTGCCGGTACGTGGATGTCGGGCAGTCGCGGGCTGATGTCATCGCGCTGGGCCAGCGCCAGAAAGCTCTGCCCCAGGTTGATGGGCGTGGCCTTCTTCCATTTGGCGCGCCAGGCGGCCGCGCCGCTCCAGCCCTGGCCCAGGATGGTGCGCTCCACCGTGGCCGCCATGTCGTCGCTGAGGCCATGCTCCATCCAGGCCCTCAGCAACGCCTCGTGGTGGGGCATCTGCTCGGGGTCTTCCAGCATGGCCTGGGTGTCGATCAGCACCAGCGCACGCACGACCTCGGGATGGATGAGCGCACAGCGCAGCGACAGATAGCCGCCCTGCGACATGCCCACCAGCACCGCGCGCTCCACGCCCAGGTGCGCCAGCAGGGCGGCCAGGTCGTCGGCCGAGTCGTAGTAGTCAAAGGGAGCGCAATGCGCGGGGTCCGCCGTCTGGCCATGGCCACGCTCGTCCCAGCTGATGCAGCGATAGCGATCCTGCAGCGCCTGGACCTGGGGAGCGAACATGGTGTGGTCCATGAGCAGTCCATGCGAAAACACCAGGACCGGGCCGCGCCCGCCCGTGTCCTCGTAGTAAAGGTTCTGGCCGTTGACGGAAGCAATGGGCATGTCGGGATCTCCTGCGAAGGTGGTCACAAACCTGCCGGAGTCCGGTGCCCGCCTCTCCCGGGCGCCGTCCCGGCGACGCTCCATGCTAAGCCCTGCGGGTGACGGGGCCATCCGGCCCGACCCGCAGCATAGTGAGGGGCCTCAGGCCAGGGCGCGCTGGATGAGAATTTTCTGCACGTCGCTCGTTCCCTCGTAGATCTGGCACACGCGCACGTCACGGTAGATGCGCTCGACGGGAAAATCGTTGACCACGCCATAGCCGCCCAGGGTCTGGATGGCTGCGCTGCACACGCGCTCGGCCATTTCGCTGGCGAACAGCTTGGCCATGGCCGCCTCCTTGAGGCAGGGCAGGCCGGCATCGCGCAGGCTGGCCGCATGCCAGATCAGCTGGCGCGCGGCCTCGATCTGCGTGGCGCAGTCGGCCAGGCGAAAGCCCACGGCCTGGTGGTTGAAGATGGGCTGGCCGAAGCTCTCGCGCTCCTTGGAGTACTGCAGCGCGCAATCGAAGGCCGCACGCGCCATGCCCACGCTTTGCGCGGCAATGCCGATGCGCCCGCCCTCCAGCGCCGACAGCGCAATCTTGTAGCCCTCGCCCTCGGCACCGATGAGGTTGGCGGCGGGGATGCGGCAGCCCTCGAACTGGATCTGGGCCGTGTCCGAGCTGTGCTGGCCCAGCTTGTCCTCCAGCCGCAGCACCTGGTAGCCGGGTGCGGAGGTGGGCACGATGAAGGCGCTCATGCCGCGCTTGCCGGCCGCCTTGTCGGTGACGGCGATGACGATGGCCACGTCGCCGTTCTTGCCGCTGGTGATGAACTGCTTGACGCCGTTGATCACGTAGTCGTTGCCGTCGCGGGTGGCCGTGGTGCGCAGCGCCGAGGCGTCCGAGCCCACATGCGGCTCGGTCAGGCAGAAGGCGCCCAGCATCTCGCCGCGCGCCAGCGGCGCCAGCCATTGCTGCTTTTGCGCCTCGCTGCCGTAGCGCATGAGGATGGCGTTGACGGGGCAGTTGGTGACGCTGATCACCGTGCTGGTGCCGCCGTCGCCGGCTGCGATTTCCTCCAGCACCAGGGCCAGGCTCAGGTAGTCAAGGCCGGCGCCGCCGTATTCCTCGGGCACGCAGATGCCGTAGGCACCCAGCGCCGCCAGGCCCTGGTGCACGTTCTTGGGAAAGTGGTGCTCCTTGTCCCAGCGTGCGGCATGGGGCGTGATTTCGGTGCGCACGAAGTCGCGCACCGCGTCACGGATCATTTCCTGGTCTGCGTTGAGCAGCATGTCTTGTCTCCTGATTCTTGTTTCGTTGTTCGTTGTCCCGGCCGCAGCTACCAGGCGATGCGCTGCCCGTCGTGGCGCAGCATGCGGCCCCGATCAGCCGGCGTGACGCCGGCCAGGGTGCGGACCAGACCCTGCACGCTTTGCTCCACGGTGAAGGTGGCGGACTCGCCGCCCATGTCGGTCTGCACCCAGCCCGGGTCCAGCGCGACCACGGTGGCGCCGGGCCATTGCGGCTGGGCGCTGGCCACGACCATGTTGAGCGCGGCCTTGCTGACGCGGTAGAGCCAGGCGTCGGATTCGGCGCCGGCCAGCAGCGACATCTCGCTGGAGAACAGGCCGAACACGCCGCCCGCCGCCTCGACCATCGGCGCCACCTGGGGCAGCACCTGCATGGCGCCCAGCACATTGGTGTGCATGACGCGGTCGAACTGCTCGCGCGTGGGCGGCGTGGCCGAGCTGTGGGCATCCCACACTCCGGCCACGTACAGCGCCAGCTCGATCTTCTCGCCATCGAGCTGCCAGGCCAGGCCGCTGACGCTGGCCGGATCGGCCACATCCACCAGCAGCACCTTGGCGCCCGTGGCTTCGACGCGCTCGCGATCGGCCTCGCTGCGCACCGTGGCGACCACGCTGCGGCCCTGGGCCGTATAGGCCTCTACCAAGGCAAAACCGAGCCCGCGCGAGGCTCCCAACACCAGAGTGACTGCCATGTCTTTCGACCTTTCAAATGGAATGCGGTCAGCGGCCCTGCTCGCCCGCGATCTGTTTTTCGTAGCGCTCGACCATGGCCTCCTGCGTCTCGGTGGGCGCAGGCAGGCCGATCTGCTGGTGGACCATCTGGTTCACCGACGGCATGACGTTGCGCGGCACCTGGGACTCGGGCTTCCAGAGCCGGGCGCGCATGAGGGCCTTGGCGCAGTGCAGATAGGCCTCCTGCACCTGGATCTCCAGAACGATCTTGGGCCGGAAGCCTTCGTTGGCGAACAGCGCCGTGTAGTGGGCCTCGTCGCGCAGCCTGGCCACGCCGTTGACGCGCAGCGTCTCGTCGAAGCCCGGCACCATGAACAGCAGGCCGATGCGCGGATCGGCGATCAGGTTGCTGAAGCTGTCCAAGCGGTTGTTGCCGCCCGAGTCGGGGATCAGCAGCGTCTGGTTGTCGGGCGCCTTGATGAAGCCCGGCTTTCCGCCGCGCGGCGAGGCATCCATCAGCGAGCCCGCCGCGCCCCCCGTGGCCACGATGCACAGCGGCGACAGCGCGATGAAGCGCAGGCAATGCCGGTCCAGGTCCACCTGCTGCTTGAGCAAGGCCCTTTCGGCCGGCATGGCATACAGGCTGCGCAACTGTTCTTCGCTGGTGATCATGGTCGAGAGGTCAAAGTAATAGCGGATCGGCCGATCCAAGTCTAGCTCTCTGGACGTCTGTGGCGCTGCCCATAAAACTGGCGCAATGCAAATCAGAGACACCGAGGAAGGGCCTACGCCGGCCGCGCCGCCCCGCACCGAGGGTGTCGTCCCCCTTTCAGGGGGAGGGCGCGAGCGCCTCAGGGGGTGACCATTTCTATCGCCATGGCTGTTCCCTCGCCGCCGCCTATGCACAGCGTGGCCAGGCCGCGCTTGCCGCCACGCGCCTGCAGGGCGTGCAGCAGCGTGACCAGGATGCGCGCACCGCTGGCGCCGATGGGGTGGCCCAGCGCGCAGGCGCCGCCGTTGACGTTGACCTTGTCGCGCGGCACGCCCAGTTCGGCCATCAGGGCCATGGGTACGACGGCAAAGGCTTCGTTGACTTCCCACAGGTCCACATCCGCCGCCGTCCAGCCGGCCTTCTTGAGGGCCTTCTGCGTGGCGCCCACGGGGGCCGTGGTGAACCATTCGGGCTCCTGGGCATGCGTGGCATGGGCGACGATGCGCGCCAGCGGCTTGCAGCCCAGCTCCTTGGCCGTGGACTCGCGCATCAGCACCAGGGCGGCGGCGCCGTCGTTGATGCTGGAGCTCGATGCCGCCGTGATCGTGCCGTCCTTCTTGAAGGCGGGCTTGAGGCTGGCGATCTTGTCCAGCTTGGCCTTGGCCGGGCCTTCGTCGATGCTGACCGTGACATCGCCCTTGCGCGTGGAGACGGTGACGGGCGTGATCTCGGCCGCGAAGGCGCCGCTTTCAGTGGCGGCCTGGGCGCGCTTGACGCTTTCGATGGCGTAGGCGTCCTGCTGCTCGCGCGTGAAGTGGTATTTGGCGGCGCAGTCCTCGCCAAAGGTGCCCATGGAGCGGCCCGGCTCGTAGGCGTCCTCCAGACCGTCGAGCATCATGTGGTCATAGACCTTGTCGTGGCCCATGCGGTAGCCGCCACGGCCCTTCTTGAGCAGGTAGGGCGCATTGGTCATGCTCTCCATGCCGCCGGAGACCACCACATCGCGGCTGCCCGCCACCAGCTGGTCATGGGCCAGGATGGTGGCCTCCATGCCGGCGCCGCACATCTTGGACAGGGTCACGGCGCCCGTGCTGCGCGGCAGGCCACCCTTGAAGCCTGCCTGGCGCGCAGGCGCCTGTCCCTGGCCCGCCATCAGGCAGTTGCCGAACAGCACTTCGTCCACCTTCTCCGGCGCCACGCCGGCACGCTGCACGGCGGCCTTGATGGCGGCGCCGCCCAGATCGTGGGCCGCGAGATCGGCGAAGTCGCCCTGGAACGCGCCCATGGGGGTGCGGGCTGCGCCGACGATGACGATGGGGTCTTGCATGCTTATCTCCTGGATGTGGTGATGGTGAGGGGAAAACAAACGGGTCAGGCCAGCCAGCGGCTGCGCTCGTAGGGATAGACGTCGTGCACGTGGCCTTCGCGGATGCGCTGCTGGTGCCCCTGCCAGAAGGCGGGATCGAGCAGGTCGGCATGGTGGCGCATGAAAACTTCGCGCACGGCCGGATTGCCCAGCAAAAAGGGCGCGAAGGTTTCCGGGAACACATCGCGCGGGCCCACGGGATACCAGACCTCGCCGCTGAGCTCGTCTTCCTCGTTGCGCGGCGCAGGCACCTGGCGGAAATGGCAGTCGGTCAGGTATTCGATCTCGTCGTAGTCGTAGAACACCACCTTGCCGCCGCGCGTGATGCCGAAGTTCTTCCACAGCATGTCGCCCGGGAAGATGTTGGCGGCCACCAGGTCCTTGATGGCATTTCCGTATTCGATCACGGCGCTCTCCAGCCGCTGCCGCGGTCCCGGCAGGTCCAGCCCGTCATCGAAGCACTCCTGCAGCAGCAGGTTCAGCGGCACCATGCGCCGCTCTATGTAGAGGTGGGAGATGATGACCTCCTGCCGGCCATCGCCGTCGCGGTCGCTGATCTCGACCTGGCTGGGCGCGTGCTCCAGGATCTCGGCGATCAGCGCCTCCGAGAAGCGCTCGCGCGGGAAGGCCACCAGGCTGTACTCCAGCGTGTCGGCCATGCGCCCCACGCGGTCGTGCTGCTTGACCAGGCGGTACTTGGCCTTGACCTGCTCGCGGGTGATCTCCTTGGGCGCGGCGAACCGGTCCTTGATGAGCTTGAATACATAGGGAAAGCTGGGCAGGTCGAACACCAGCATGACCATGCCCTTGATGCCGGGCGCGATGCGGAACTGGTCGCGCGAATGGCGCAGATGGTGCAGGAAGTCGCGGTAGAACAGCGTCTTGCCCTGCTTGGCCAGGCCCAGGGCGTTGTACAGCTCGGCGCGCGGCTTGCGCGGCATGAGGCTGCGCAGGAACTGCACGTAGGCGCTGGGCACGTCGGTATCGACCATGAAGTAGGCACGCGCAAAGCTGAAGAGGCCGTGCAGGTCCTTCTCGCCGAACAGGGCCGCATGCAGCACCAGCCGGCCGTTGTCCCCATGCAGGATGGGCACGGCCCAGGACAGCTCGGCAAAGCCGTTGATGATCTTGCCGACGATGTAGGCGCCCTTGTTGCGGAAAAACAGGCTGGACAGCACCTGGATCTGGAAGTTGGCGTACAGGCGCATGGCCTGCAGCTGGGGCTCCAGGCGCTCGGCCAGGCGGGCGATGTCGCGCTCCAGGTCTTCAAAGGGGCGCTGCAGCGCGAACTGCTCCACGACTTCGCGCAGCGTCTGCGACAGTGTCTCGCGCGTGGGGTAGAAGGCCAGGTAGGCCGGGCGTGCGGCCGGCTCTTGGTTCTCTATGTATTCCGTACTGACGGCCGGCCGCACGAAGATGAAGTCGTTGTGGAAATGCGTGCGGTGCAGGATCTTGGTGGTGACCGAGTTGAAGAAGGTCTCGGCCAGCTCCGGCTGCAGGTGGTTGACCATGAGCCCGATGTAGTGGCGCTTGATCTGCTGCCAGACCGGCATGGGCTGGGCGCCGGCCGCAAATTCCTTTTCAAGCCGGCGCACGCATTCGCGCACGCGCAGGTCGTAGAACTCGATGCGCTCGCGCTGGGCACGCTGCTGGCCCAGCCAGTCGGCAGTTTCGAAGCGGTGCTTGGCGCGGGCCGATTCGGCGCGGAACAGGCGGTAATGGCGGTTGAACCCATCCATCATCGCCCGCGCGATGTCATGGGCAAGCAGGGTGTCCTGGGCAGGCATCGGCATGAAGTCTCCCGGGGTCCCGCCTGCCATGGCCGCTCAGTCGCGCTGGCGGCTGGCGACCAGCTCGACAGCCTCGGCATGGATGTTGGCGATGCCGCCGACACCGGGCACGGTCATCTGCAGATTGGTGATCAGGCCGTCCTTCAGGCCATAGCACCAGCCGTGCAGCGTGACCTTCTGGCCGCGCGCCCAGGCATCCTGCATCACCGTGCTCTGCGCCACATTGATCACCTGCTCGATGGCATTGAGCTCGCACAGCGCGTCATGGCGCCATTGCGGCGACAGGCTGGCCAGCAGCGCCTGGTGCTTGTCGCGCACGTCCTTCACGTGGCGGATCCAGTTGTCGGCCAGGCCCACGCGCACATCCTCCAGTGCCGCCAGCACGCCGCCGCAGCCATAGTGGCCGACGACCATCAGGTGCTCGACCTTGAGCTGGTCCACCGCGTACTGGATGGTGGACAGGCAGTTCAGGTCGCTGGGCACGACCACGTTGGCCACGTTGCGGTGCACGAACACCTCGCCGGGCTCCAGGCCCGTGATCTGGTTCGCGGGCACGCGGCTGTCGGAACAGCCGATCCACATGTAGCGGGGTTTTTGCTGCGCCATCAGCCCAGTGAAGAAACCGGGCCGGTCACGCTCCACCTGCTGGGCCCATTCGCGGTTGTGGACAAACAGCTCTTCGATGGAGGTTGTGCTCATAAACAATCCTTTTGTTGGGGTCAAACTCAAGAACGGCGCAGCAGGCAGGCGAAAGATCAGCAGGTCTCTGCGAACAGCTCGCGGCCGATCAGCATGCGACGGATCTCGCTGGTGCCGGCGCCGATCTCATAGAGTTTCGCATCCCGCCAGAGGCGACCCAGTGGGTATTCGTTGATATACCCATTACCCCCATAGATTTGAACGCCTTCGCCGGCCATCCATGTCGCCTTCTCGGCGCACCACAGGATGACGCTGGCGCAATCCTTGCGAACTTGGCGAACATGCTCGGTTCCCAGCAGATCGAGGTTTTTGGCGACCGTATAGGCAAAGGAGCGGCCCGCTTGCAGCACGGTGTACATGTCCGCCACCTTGCCCTGGATGAGCTGGAACTCGCCGATGCTCTGGCCGAACTGCTTGCGGTCATGGATGTAGGGCACGACGTTGTCCATCACCGACTGCATGATGCCCAGCGGCCCGCCGGTCAGCACGGCGCGCTCATAGTCCAGGCCGCTCATCAGCACCTTGGCGCCGTTGTTCAAGCCGCCCAGCACGTTCTCGGCCGGCACCTCGACGTTCTCGAACACCAGCTCGCCCGTGTGGCTGCCACGCATGCCCAGCTTGTCCAGCTTCTGGGCAATGGAAAAGCCCTTCATGCCCTTCTCGATCAGGAAGGCAGTCACGCCGCGGGCGTTCAGCTCGGGCTCGGTCTTGGCGTAGACCACCAGGGTATCGGCATCGGGACCGTTGGTGATCCACATCTTGGTGCCGTTGAGCAGGTAGTAGCCGCCCTTGTCCTCGGCCCTGAGCTTCATGCTGATCACGTCCGAGCCGGCGCCGGGCTCGCTCATGGCCAGCGCGCCCACATGCTCGCCGCTGATCAGCTTGGGCAGGTACTTGGCCTTTTGCGCTTCATTGCCGTTGCGGTTGATCTGGTTCACGCAGAGATTGCTGTGCGCGCCGTAGGACAGGCCCACCGATGCGCTGGCACGCGAGATTTCCTCCATCGCCACCATGTGGGCCAGGTAGCCCATGTCGGCACCGCCGTACTGCTCGGACACGGTGATGCCCAGCACGCCCAGGTCGCCGAACTTGCGCCACAGGTCCATGGGGAACTGGTCGTCGCGGTCGATCTCGCCGGCGCGCGGTGCAATCTCGGCCTGTGCGAACTCGCGCACGGCATCGCGCAGCGCGTCGATGTCCTCGCCCAGTTGGAAGTTCAGGCCCGGCAGGTTGGAAAGGCTCATCTCATGTCTCCTGTGGAAATTGGGGGAAAGAACGCCGCCCGGCTCAATCGGCCAGATCGCGGCCCTGCACGCACATCAGCGTGCAGCCCATGGTGGCAATCAGTTTCTCGCGGCCTTCGTCGATGGCGTAGGCGCGCCCTTCGGTCACGGTGATGGTGCGGCCCGGCTTGAGCACACGGCCTTCCATGCGAAAGCGCTGGCCCTTGGCAGGGGCCAGCAAGTTGATCTTGAATTCAATGGTGAGCACGGCAGCATCTGCCGGCATCAGGGTCAGCCCTGCGTAGCCGCAGGCGGAATCCAGCGCCGCGGAAACCATGCCGGCATGCAAAAAACCATGCTGCTGCGTCAGCCCGGGCGCCCAGTCCAGGCAGACATCGACGGCACCGGGCTCCAGCAAGGACAGCTCGGCGCCCAGGGTGTGCATCGCGCCCTGGCGTGCAAAACTGTCTCGCACACGGCGGGCAAAGTCGCTGTTGGCAGGTTCCAGGCGGAGCACGGTCAAGGCAAGCCTCACAAATTACGTTTACGTAAACGTCAATTATGAAGCATTTTTCCCATCCAGGTGTTTCAACAAAGTGCGGGCCTCGGATTCCTGCTCTCGCACCTCGGCCAGGTTGGCCTGCAGATCGGCCAGGCGGTCTTCGAGCTGGCGGCGGTGCACAGCCAGCACCTCCAGGAATTTGCGCAGTTGCACGCCCGTGTCACGGGGGCTGTCGTAGAGATCGATGATCTCCTTGGCTTCGTTCAGAGACAGTCCCAGCCGCTTGGCCCGCAAGGTCAGGCGAAGACGTGTGCGATCACGCGCGCTGTAGACGCGATTGCGTCCGCCAGGCCCGGCACGCTCGGGCTCAAGCAGGCCCATGTCCTCATAGAAGCGGATGGCCCGGGTCGTGAGATCGAACTCCTTGGCAAGATCGCTGATGGTGTAGGTGGTCGACATGGCTGGAGAGTCCGCCGGCATCCACAGCCGGCGGCCATGGGAATGCGACGTTGACGTTAACGTCAATGCTAGCGGAATTGTCCGCAGGAAACTGCGCCGGATGTTGCATCCGGGTGCGACGAAGAAGCCTGGCAGGAATAAAAAGAGAGCGCGTCAGCGCTCTCTTTTTTGGGTTGTCCGTTTTCGGATGTTCCGTTGAGCCGTCCGTTTTGGCGGTTCAGCCTGTTTCCCCGTTTCCTGCAGCCCAATGCAAAAAACCCCGTAGCTTTGGGCTACGGGGTTTCTTGGGCTGTAAGAGCCTGACGATGACCTACTTTCACACGGGAACCCGCACTATCATCGGCGCAAAGTCGTTTCACTGTCCTGTTCGGGATGGGAAGGAGTGGTACCAACTTGCTATGGTCATCAGGCATA